>OBLK01000167.1_pt1 | contig 21099 bp, 13 predicted proteins | sample 1518871 | NCBI WGS metagenome assembly OBLK01 (sample SAMEA2464837, study PRJEB22497) | soil metagenome | biome: Grassland; feature: Farmland; material: Clay | place: Australia | collected 2013-02-01 | depth 0.8 m
GTCGGCCAACCACACGGCCAGCCGGTGCGGGCCGACGGCGTGTACCTGCCGGGAGGCGACGGCCCGCTGCCACCGGCCGACCCCCGGGTTGCCGGCGCGCTGCGGTTCGTGATGATCGGCGACTCGTCGGCCGCCGGGCTCGGCGCTGACGATCTCGACCACCTCCCCGGGGTGCTGATCGCCCGGCACCTGGCCACCGATACCGACCGTCCGGTGCAACTGGACACCTATGCGGTGGTCGGCTCCACGACGCGCAGCATGACGTCCCAGGTGGACCTGGCCGTGGCCGACCCACCCGACATTGCGCTGATCATGGTCGGCGCCAACGACGTCACCGCCCGGATCCAGCCTCGCGAGTCCGGCGAGCTGCTGGCCGAGGCGGTCGGACAGCTGCGCGAGGCCGGCATCGCGGTCGTGGTCGGTACCTGCCCGGACCTGGGTTGCGTGCGGCCCATCCCGCAGCCGCTGCGCAGCATCGCGCGCGCCTGGTCACTGGCCGTCGCCCGGCACCAGCGGGTCGCCGTGCTGCGCGCCGGCGGACACCCGGTGCCACTGGCCGACCTGCTGGCCTCGGAGTTCCTGTCGAAGGAGGAGTTCTTCTCCATCGACCAGTTCCACCCGTCGGCCGCCGGCTACAAGGCCGCCGCCGCGGTGCTGCTGCCCGCGGTGTGCGCCGTGGTGGGGGCGTGGGAGGCCGGCGCGCTGCCGGAGCCTCCGGCACGCTCGGTGACGGCCGACGCGCGGCGCCCGACGGCCCGGCTGACCGACGCCGCCAACCGGAGGCTGGAGCGACTCGCCCGCTGGCCCGGGCTGGCCGCCTGAGACCCGCACCTCACCTCGGCCCGGCTGCACGGAAGCTGCGTAGTCTCGGCGGTGGCCCATCATGCTGGCCATCGTGCTGGCCATCATTTGGCCAGCACGAAGCCGCAGCCGAGCCCAGCTGAGGAGTTCCCATGCCAGAGGCCGTGATCGTCGCCACCGCCCGCTCCCCGATCGGCCGCGCCAACAAGGGCTCCCTGGTGGACGTGCGCCCGGACGACCTGACCACCCAGATGATCCGGGCGGTGCTGGACAAGGTCCCGCAGCTGGACCCGACCGAGATCGACGACCTGATGCTCGGCTGCGGACTGCCCGGCGGTGAGCAGGGCTTCAACATGGCAAGGGTCGTCGCGGTCCTGCTCGGCTACGACCACCTGCCCGGCACGACCCTCACCAGGTACTGCGCGTCGTCGCTGCAGACCACCCGGATGGCCTTCCACGCGATCAAGGCCGGCGAGGGCGACGCGTTCATCTCGGCGGGCGTCGAGTGCGTGTCGCGGTACGTCAAGGGCAACTCGGACTCCTGGCCGGAGACCACGAACCCGGTGTTCCACCAGGCACGCGCCCGCACCGTGAAGACCGCGGAGCGGGGTTCCGACAGCTGGACCGACCCGCGGCTGCTGGACACGGTGCCGGACGTCTACATCGCCATGGGCCAGACCGCGGAGAACCTCGCGCTGGCCAAGGGCATCACCAGGGAGGCGATGGACGCCTTCGGCGTGCGGTCGCAGAACCTCGCCGAGAAGGCGATCGCCGACGGCTTCTGGGCCCGCGAGATCGTCCCGGTGACGCTGCCAGACGGCACCGTCGTCGAGGCCGACGACGGCCCGCGGCCCGGCGTGACCATGGAGGGCGTGGCCGGGCTCAAGCCGGTGTTCCGGCCGGACGGGCGGGTCACCGCGGGCAACTGCTGCCCGCTCAACGACGGCGCCGCCGCGCTCGTGGTGATGTCCGACCGGAAGGCCAGCGAGCTGGGCATCACGCCGCTGGCCAGGATCGTGGCGACCGGGGTCTGCGCGCTGTCTCCGGAGATCATGGGCCTCGGCCCGGTCGAGGCCTCCAACCAGGCGCTGGCGCGGGCCGGTATGACGATCGGCGACATCGACCTCGTCGAGATCAACGAGGCGTTCGCGGCCCAGGTCATCCCGTCCTACCAGGACCTCGGCATCGACCTGGACCGGCTCAACGTCAACGGCGGCGCGATCGCGGTCGGCCACCCGTTCGGCATGAGCGGCGCCCGGATCACCACGACGCTGATCAACTCGCTGCAGTTCCACGACAAGCAGTTCGGCCTGGAGACCATGTGCGTCGGCGGCGGGCAGGGCATGGCGATGGTGCTCGAACGCCTGTCCTGAAAAGCACTGTCCTGAAAAGCACTGTCCTCGAAAAGCACTCGGGGAGCTCAGCCGGTCCGGAGGCGGAACGGCGCAGCTCCCCAAGTTGTACGTCCTTTGACGCCTACTCGCGGAAGTAGGAGAGCAGGCGCAGGATCTCCAGGTACAGCCAGATCAGCGTGACGAGCAGGCCGAAGGCGATGTACCAGGCGAACTTCGCCGGCGCCTGGGCGCGGATGGCCTGGTCGGCGGCGTCGAAGTCGAGCAGGAAGCTGAACGCCGCGACCCCGATGCACACCAGGCTGAAGATGATCGCCAGCAGGCCGCCGTCACGCAGCCCGAGCCCGCCAGGGGTGAAGAAGCTGGCGATGAGGTTGACCAGCATCAGGCCGACGACACCGATCATGGCGCCGACCAGCCACTTGGTGAACCGTGGGGTCACCCTGATGGCGCCGGTCCGGTAGACGACGAGCATGCCGACGAACACCGCCGCGGTGCCGACGACGGCCTGGACGACGATGCCGGGGAACCTGTCGTTGAAGATCCCGCTGATCCCGCCGAGGAACACGCCCTCGACCGCCGCGTAGGAGACGATCAGCGCCGGGCTCACAGTCTTCTTGAAGATGATCACTAGCGCCAGCACGAGCCCGACCAGCGCGGCCGGCAGCGCGAGCCCGTACAGGCCGCTCATCCACGTCAACGCGCCTGTGACGATTAGCACGAAGAGCGAGATACCGGTCTTGGTGACGACGTCGTCGATCGTCATCGGGCGCTCGACCGAGGTGCCCGTCCGGGCGGCCTCGGGGAACCCTCCACCCGAGTTGTTGTCGAACGTCGCATAACCGCCGGACCCGCCGGACGCCGGCAGGTTGCGGAACGCGGGATTGCTGGTGGTGCGCACCTGGTCCTCCATGTGGGCGTTGGTCAACGCGCCTCGCTCCGAACAACGCCCTGGCCGGCCGGCCAGTTCCCGCGCCGTTCGGTGGCTGGTGCGGTCGAGCCTACCGCCTGTGACCGCCGCCGCAGCACCAGATCAGCCGGCCCATTGGTGGGCCGCGCCCTCGTGCAGTGCGGCGTAGACGCGATCCCGCAGTTGGTTGGCCTCGGCGCTGGTGAGCGTGCTCTCCAGCGGCCGCAGCAGCACGCGGACCAGCAGGTTCCGCTGACCCGGACGGATGCCGATGCGGCGCCTGGCCGCGTTCGGCAGCTCCTCGTACGGCGTCTGGGACAGCAGCTCGACCGACTCGACCGCGGCGGCGTCGGCCCCGAGCGCCTCCCGGACCCGATCACCGACCAGCTCCCCATCGACGTCCGACCCGACCGCGTCCGACCCGACCGCGTGCGGCCCAACCGCGATCGACAGGTCGCGGCGGACCGCCGGCAGCGACGACACCGGCTGGTACGGCCGCAGGTCGACCAGCTGGCCGGCCACCCTCGGGTCGGTGGAGCGCAGCACCCTGATGTCGTCGATGCCCTTGCGCAGCATGAGCAGCCGGTCCAGGCCGAGGCCCATGGCCAGCCCGGAGGCGCCGGGCGGCAGTCCGGCCGCGGCCAGCACCTCGCGGTGGGCCAGCCCGCACTCGCCGACCTCGACCCACGTGCCGCCGTCGAGGACGTCGATCTGCCGGCCGTGGTGGGTGTAGCTGTGCGGGCTCGGCACCGCCCGCCAGCGGCGGCCGGGCAGCGCCGCAGCGACCACGATCCCGATCATCGCGACGAGGTCGTGCTCACCGAGCGGGTCGCCATCGGCCCGGACCCGCCACAGGTCGAGCTGGTGTGGCTCCCCGACGTGCAGTCGGTCGATGCGATCGCGGCGGTAGCAGACCCCTGGACACGCGACGGCGAGCTCGTCGCCGACCAACGGGTGCGCTGCCGTCAGCAGGCCCGGAACGTGCGCGGTGGTGTGCGCGCGCAGCATCCGGTTCTCGTCGAGGTAGCGGCTGTAGCGGCTGTCCCGGGTGACCGCCTGCGCCGGGTAGCGCAGCCGGTCGTAGTTGTCGGCGACCGGCACCACCCGAGGGCCGCGGTGCACGAGCAGCGGCCGGCCCCACGCGGCACCCAGCGCGGCCACCACCTCGTCGAGCAACAGCTGCATGGCGTGCCGGCCGGCGGCCGGGTCGGAGAGGTCACGGATCGAGAGAGCGTGATCGAGCTGATCGGGCGTGAGACAACGCATGACGGGCCTCCAGGGAATGTGAACCCCGGCGCCCGAGGACGTCAGTTGGTTGGCAGGCCAGGACGGCACCCCGCGACGCCGGGGTGCGGAAATCGGCCATGGCTACGTGCCATGAGAATCAGGTTAGGCGCCGCCGACGCCGCGCGTCACCGCTATTCGCCTCGCCTGCCTGTCAGCTCCGCCGCGCGAGCCGCATCAGCCGCCAGAACGTGTCCCGGCGATCATCGCCGGATTGGGCCTCCAACTCGGTGATCCGGGCCCGCAGTTCGCCCTGCCGACGTTCCAACAGCGCGACGACGTCCTTTCTCGACACAGTGGCCATTCGTGGACTCCTCGGCTCGTCAACTCTGTGGTTTACCCGTGCTCAGCCGATCCATGCGCTCCCCGACCAGGTATCCGCGTCAGGTTCCAACGACCAGACGACGTCGGGGATTCGTTCAACTCCGGGAAAGTGGCGGTTGGAGCGCTTCGGCCAGGGCGCGGCGTGAGCCGATGTTGAGCTTGCGGTAGGCCGAGCGCAGGTGGGTCTGGACGGTGCGGACCGACACCACGAGCGAGCCGGCGATGTCGCGATCGGTCATGCCGCTCGCGGCCATTCTGGCGATCTCCAACTCGCGCCGGGTCAGCCCGGTCCTGGTCGGAGCGACCGTCTCCTGGCCGAGCCTGGTCAGGGCGTCGCGGCGGATCCGGCCGGCGCGCAACGCCAGGCCTCCGGCCCGGGTGCGGTCGCCGAGAGCCAGGTCGGCGAGCTCGGCGGCATGGCCGTAGAGGCCGAGGCGAAGGTGCTGGTCGGCGGCATCCACCAGGTCGGGCAGGCGCAGGCCAGCCCTGGCCCGGATGCCGTCGGCGCGGGCCCTGTACAGCGGGGTGTCGGCAGCCTCCGGCGGCAGCGCCTCGGCGGCGGCTTCGGCGACCCGCGGCCCGCCGAAGCGGGCGGCGTCGGCCAGGTACCAGACGGCGGGCAGCAGCGCCCCGACCGCGAACGCGTCCTCGGCGGCCTGCAGCGCCAGGCCGCCGGCGGCCACCGACGGCCCGTTCGCCGCCTGGACGGCCGCCTGGGCCCACGGCAGGAGGCCGGGATTGAGCGCCACGCCGTCCGGTGGCGACTCGGCGAGCAGTTCGGCGGCCTCCTTGGCCCGGCCGGACTCGGCGAGCACCACGATCAACCCGGCCGCCGCCTCCGAGCGGAACAGACCCTCGCTCGTGCGCTGCTGCACGAACGCCTCGCGGAACGCCGTGACGGCCGGGTGCCAGTTGCCCTCCAGGTGGTGGCGGACCCCGACCAGCAGCGGCCACGCCGGGGCCGGCTCGCTGACGTCTTGCTCGGGCCCGGTCGGCCAGCGGCCGGACGAGCCGGCCATGCGCGGCAGGTCGTAGTCGCGACCGTGGAACAGCCGCGCCTCGGCGACGAACGCGTGCGCCAGCCCGCTCCGGGTGGCCGCTACCGGTGTGCTGGCCAGGGCGGCCAGCAGGCGGCTCGCGGTCTGCATGGTCTCGGCCGGGTGCCCGAGCACGGTGTGCGCGGCCAGCTTCGCGGTCAGCGCGCGGATCAGCGGGCTGGGCGCGGGCTCGCGCCCGAGCACGGCGTCTGCCATCCGCAACGCCCGGTCGGGCCGGGCGGTGAACAGCGTGACGAGCGCTTGCGACGAGTCGAGGTCGTCGGTGTGCGAGCACGGCAGGTCGGCCCGCAGCTGGGCCAGCAGCAGGTGGGCCCGGTCCGGCGCGCGGTCGACCCACAGCGACAGGCTGATGTCCTCCAGGGCGGTCTCCAGCCGGTCGGCGTCGGTGCGCACCCGCTCGACGGCCAGCCGCCACGCGGCCCTGGCCAGCTCCGGCCGGCCGGCCTCGGACTGCGCCGCCGACAGCGCGAGCGCCGGCCGCGAGCTCCCGTCGTGCTGCAGCGCGCGCTCGGCGAACTCGACGGCGCCGTGCGGGTCACTGAGCATGATCGAGTCGGCGGCCGCGAGCAGCAGGTCGACGTTGGGCCGGCCGCCGGTGGCGTTCTCCCACTCGGCCCGGCGGACCACGTCGACGTGCCCGGCCGGTGCGGTCCGCAGCCGCTCGGCGAGCGCGCGGCGCCTGGCGGGGGTGAGCCGGCGCTCGGCGACGTCGTGCAGCAGCGGGTGTGCGAAGCGCAGCCGCAGCACGCCGTCCCGCTCGTCGCTGCGGACCACGCCGTGCTCCTCGACCTCGAGGATGGCCTCCGGCTCGACGACGGCGGCGAGCGTCTCGTACGGCAGCCCGTCGCCCAGCGCGAGCACGTCGAGGGTGTCCCGCGCGGCCGACGTCAGCTCGTCGAGGCGGCGCTGCAGCAGCTCGCCGAGCCGAAGCGGCAGGCCGGTGCCGCCGCTCCACCACCACACGCCGGCGTCCAGCCGCAGCCGGCCGGTATCGGTGCCGAAGCGCACCAGCTCGGTCAGGTACAGGGGGTTGCCCTGGCTGCGGCCCCAGAGCAGCTCGACCGTGCCGGAGGCGACCTCGCCGCCGAGCCGGTCGGCGAGCAGCACCCTGGTGGCGTCGCGGTCGAGTGGACGCAGGTCGAGCCGGTCGAGCAGGTTGTCCTTCCACAGCGCCGTGATGGCGTCCGAGGCCGGCGCGCCCGAGCGCACGGTCGCCAGCAGCCGGGCCGTACGGCCGGTGACCAGCGCCAGCACGGCCGCGGCGGAGTGGTCGTCGAGGAGTTGGGCGTCGTCGATCGCCAGCAGCGGGCTGCCGCCGCGGGCGAGCTCCCGCAGCCGCTTGGCGACCAGGCTGGGCACCAGCGCCGGGTGCACCGTGGCCATGTCGGCTGGCAGCAGCGCGCCGAGCGCACCGAACGGAACCAGCCGGCTGGCCGCGGTCGCCACGATCCAGGCCGCGGGCGCGTCCGGACCGGCGCGCTCGGCCACCGCGGAGGCCAGCGCCGTCTTCCCGACCCCAGCCTCCCCGACGATCACCACGCCGTGGCCGGCTCGCACCGAACGAATGGCGCTGGCCACCTCGTCGTCGCGCGCAACCAGACTGGCCATCAACAGCTCAGGCTACGGAGTCACGGTCGCGCCGACAGCACGATTAGGTAAGGCCTTCGGTCTCCACGATCCGCCGCAGCTTGGCCAGCGCCCGGTGTTGGGCCACCCGGACCGCGCCCGGCGTGGAGCCGACGGCGTCCGCGGTCTCGTCGGCGGACAGGCCAACCACGATCCGAAGGATCAGGATCTCGCGCTGCTTGACGGGCAACACGGTCATCAACCTGGCCATCTGCTGCGTGCGGTCGCCGTTCATGACCTGCTGTTCCGGCCCCTCGGCGACCTCCGCGTAGTCGGGGAGCTCGGCCACCGGCTCCGAACGGTTGCGCGCCGCCGAGCGGTGCGCGTCGGCCACCTTGTGTGAGGCGATGCCGTACACGAAGGCGAGGAACGGCCGACCCTGCTCGCGGTAGCTGGGCAGCGCGGTCAGCACCGCAAGGCAGACCTCCTGGGCAACGTCGTCGGCGGAGGCATACGACCGCTCCAGGCGGCCGATGCGGCTGCGGCAGTACTTGACGACGAGCGGTTGGATCGCCGCCAGCAGTAGGTCGATCGATCTGAGGTCCCCCGACTTGGCGGGTGACACGAGAGCGTCGATTTCCATCCGAGTCGTCCCCCCGGACCGGCTCCTGTCAACGGCTGGAGCAACCCTGATTCCTGCTCCGAGGCCGTAGGAGCTCAGCATGACCGTCACGCCACCTCCCGAAATCGGGACCACGCCTGGGTTGAGGAGCCGACTCGGACCGGGGATGAGGCAGTTATAACGTTAATGTGACTCAGATCACACTCGCCGTTCCCCCGGATGGTTGACGGTTGGACATCCGACGACGGGCGGTTGGTCTGAACGGGTAGGCGGCCCGTTCTTGCGGTCAGCGACCGCGCTCGGGTGGGTTCGCGCCCGTTCGGGCGAGCGCTGCCGCCGGGACGGCCTAACCGTTCGTCGCGCTGAATCGACACCGCGTCGAAATCGGAAAGTGACCTCTAGCGACAGGTGTGGGCTGATCGATACCGTCGCCGCCGCATCCTCCGGGGGAACTGCGTATCCGGAGGCCGCATCGCGGTGGAGGAAGCCGTCGGGGCTCCGCGAGCGGCCGCTACGAGAAAGCGGTTCTGGGGTGGTCGAGCCAACCGAACAAGCGACCAGGAATTCGGAAAGTGGTTCGGAGAGGGGTTCGGGAAGGGGGCGGCATCACGCACCGGCGCCGCCGGGCCAGCTAGGCCGGCGTGGAGTCCTGCTGGTGCTGGCCGGAGCAGGTGCGAGCGCAGCAGCCTGCATGCACCTGGCTACCAACGTGATCGGCACCGGTGGCGACGACCGAGCACGCGGCGGTCCACCGCCGCCGCCCGAGCTGGGCGACCGCCCGGCCGGGTCGCGACCGCTGGACGGCGGGGCGTTCCCGGACCGCGACGCCAGCTATGCCAGGGGCGGCGTCAGCGGTGCCCCCGGGCCGGCCGGCGAGCTGCTGTCGGGGCCGGCCGAGGCCGCGGCCAGGGCGCGGGTCGACGTGCCGACGATCCTGGCCACCGACGACCCGGTGCTGCACCTGCTGCGGCGCACCACGTACGGCATCGCACCGGCCGACGTCGACGCGGTGCGGGCGGCCGGCATCGACCGGTGGCTGCAGACGCAGCTGGACCCGGGGACCATGGTCGACGCCGAGGCGGACCTGGCGTGGTCGGCGTACCCCACGGTGAACATGAACCCCCAGCAGATCCGCGGCGCGATCAAGAAGCACAGCTGGGACGCCATGAACGAGTACGCCCAGGCCACGCTGGCCAGGCAGATCTGGTCACGGCGCCAGGTGTACGAGATGTCGGTCGACTTCTGGGCCAACCACCTGAACATGCCGATGCCGAGCGACTCGGCGTGGGACAGCGGTACGTCGTACCACAACGACGTCATCCGCGCGCACGCGCTCGGCTCGTTCACCGACATGCTGCTCGCCGCGATGCGGCACCCCGCGATGCTGTCCTACCTGGACAACCACAAGTCCACGAAGACCTCGGTCAACGAGAACCTCGGCCGCGAACTGCTCGAACTGCACACGGTGGGCGTGCAGGGCGGCTACACCGAGACCGACGTGCGCAACAGCGCCTACATCCTCACCGGGCGCACGATCGACGACAACGGCGCGTTCGAGTACGAGCCGAAGCGGCACTGGACGGGCGCGGTCAAGGTGCTGGACTTCAGCCACCCCAACCCGTCCGCCGCCGGCGGCCTCGAGGTCGGCGACGCCTACCTGCGCTACCTCGCCACGCATCCGGCGACCGCGCGCTCGATCGCCCGCAAGCTCGCCGTCCGGTTCGTCTCGGACAATCCACCGGACTCGCTGGTCGACCGGTTGGCGCAGGTGTACCTGAAGTCCGACACGGCGATCCACCCGGTGCTGTGGGCGATGTTCAGCTCGACCGAGTTCTGGTCGGCGGTCGGCCAGAAGATCAAGCGCCCGCTGGAGAACGTCGTCGCCTCGGCGCGCGTGCTCGGGGTCAAGCAGGGCGCCTCGTCGGAGGCCACCCGCAAGGGCGTCAACGGCATCTACTGGGGCCTGAACGAGCTCGGCCACCGGCCCCTGGCCTGGGGACCGCCCAACGGCTACCCGGACGTGCAGCCGGCGTGGGCGTCGGCCGGCGGGATGTTGCAGCAGTGGAACCGGCACCGGGCGTTCGTGCAGGGCTGGTGGAAGGAGCTCAACTACACCAAGCCGGAGGCGCTGGTCACCGCCGGCACGGTCGGCGAGTTTGTCGACAACCTGTGCCAACGGTTGATCATGCAGCCGATGCTGTCCGCGCACCGCGACGCCCTGCTGGCCTTCGTCGGCGAGCCGGCGGACAAGGCCTACGCCCGCTCGAACCTCAAGCACATGGCCGCCCACCTGGCGCCGCTCGTCCTCGACTCCCCGTACTTCGCCCTCCGGTAAGGCAGCCAACGTGACCAAGCTCGTCAGCCCAGGCGAGGCTGCGCTTCGCGCCTACGCCGAGGAAGTCAAGACCGACCGGTCCGGCCGCTCCGAGCTCTGGAGCCGCGGTTTCACCAGGCGGCGCCTGGTGACCGGCGCCGGGTTCGTCGGCGTCGCCGCGATCGGCAGCCAGCTCGTGTCCACCAGGGTCTCCTTCGGCGACCCGACGACCAGCAAGGGCACCCTCGTCGTGGTGTTCCTGCGCGGTGGCATGGACGGCCTGTCGGTGCTGGTGCCGGCGGAGGACCCGCACCTGCTCGCCGCCCGACCCAAGATCGCTGTGCGGGGTGGGGCGCTGCTGGCGCTCGACCGTGGGTTCGGCCTGCACCCCGCGCTGGCCCCGCTGCACCAGTACTGGCAGTCCGGCCAGTTCACCGCGGTGCCGGCGCTGTCGACGCCGGACCTGTCGCGCAGCCACTTCCAGGCCCAGGACTGCCTCGAGCGCGGCGGCTCGGCCTCGGACGCCACGACCGGCGGCTGGCTCGACCGAACGCTCGCCGAGCTCGGTCCAGGCACGACGTTCCGGGCGATCGCCGAGGGCTCGACGCTGCCGCGCTCGATGGTCGGCTCGCAGGGCGCGCTGGCGCTGCGCGGGATCGAGTCGTTCAAGATCGGTGGCTGGGAGGACATCCGCCCGAAGACGATGGAGGCGCTGCAGGCGCTGTACACCGGGTTCGACCACCCGCTGGCCACGCAGGCTTCGACCACCCTGTCGGCGATCGTCACAGCCGAGCGGATCGCGGCCGACAAGTACCAGCCGGCCGCCGAGTACCCGGACAACGGCTTCGCCAAGTCGCTTCGCAACATCGCCCAGCTGGTCAAGTCCGACGTCGGGCTGCGGATCGCCAACGTCGACCTCGGCGGCTGGGACATGCACACGGGCCTTGGCACCGTGGAGGGCGGCGACATGCAGCGCATGCTCGACTCGCTCGGCAAGTCGCTGGCCGCCTTCGCCGCCGACCTCGGCGACCGGCTCGACGACGTCACGCTGGTGACCATGACCGAGTTCGGCCGGCGCATCGAGGAGAACGCCAACCAGGGCACCGACCACGGCCACGGCGCGGTGGCGCTGGTGCTCGGCGGCAAGGTCGACGGCGGGACCGTGCACGGCAACTGGCAGGGGCTGGCGCCGGAGGTGCGCGACCACGGCGACGTGCCGGGCTCCAACGACTACCGCGACCTGCTCGGCGAGGTGCTCATGTCACGCCTCGGCCTGTCCCCGGCGGCGCTTGGCAAGGTCTTTCCTGGCCACACCGTCCGCTCCATCGGCGTGACGCGATAGGCCTCACGCAAGTCGGTGAGGTCTATCGGGCCTGCGGGTGGATGTCGAGCTCACGCAGCGCCGCCTGCAGGCCGGCCAGCACGGCGGCCTCGCCGACGTAGAAGTCGGACTCCCTGATCCGGAAGAACCGCCAACCGCTTCGCTCCAGGTCGCGCTGCAGTGCCAGGTCGCGGCCGTAGGCCTGCGGGCCGCTCCAGGTGTCGCCGTCGCACTCGATCGCCAACCTGGTCTTGGCGCCGACGACGAGCAGGTCCAGCCGGTACGGCTCGACGGCGTGCTTGGGCACGACCGCGTAGCCGAACTCGGCGAGCCGGTTGAACACCTGCTGCTCGAACAGCGACTCGAACGGCTCGACCAGCCGGTCCTCCGGCACCGGCACGGCGGCGCTGGTCCCGACGTCGGGGCTGCCGGCCACGCCGTAGCAGTAGTCGAGCAGCTGGAATCGCATGTCCTCGACGTTGCCCTCGACCTGGGCCGGCGAGACCGAGTGGTACAGCCACATCTGGTCCTTGGCCCTGGACGCGGCGACGTTGTAGCGCTGCACGAACGACCGTGCGGTGAGCACGCCGAGCCGCCGGTCCGGCTCGGGCGTCGAGGCGACCATGGACAGGAACATGACGTCGCGCTCGGAGCCCTGGAAGTCGGCCGAGTCGCCGCAGCGCAGGTCCCTGGCCCGCCACTCCTCGGGCGGCACCCGCTCCAGGAGCCTGTTGTGGATCTCCTTGGCCTGCGCGACGCCGAGCAGCGAGATGACGCCGAAGGTGAGCCCGTCGTAACGCGGGTCGGCGATGCACTTCTCGATCTGGTCGACGATCGCGGCCGCCTCGACCGGGTTGACCTTGTTGGTGACGCCGAGCGCGCGGCCGTCGGGCAGGTACACGGTCTTGATCGGTTCGAGGCGGTCGGCGCCGTACTGGCGCACCGGCACCAGCCGGATGCCCTCCGGTTCGTAGGCCACCCGGTTGGAGAAACCGATGATCTCGGGCACGCAGCGGCGGTGCTCGGTGAGCGTGAGCAGGCCGCCGAAGCGCATCTTCGCCTCGTCGAACAGGCTGCGCTGCGGGTCCTGCCAGGACGACCGGTACGGGTCGTCGGCCAGGTAGTGCCCGGCGAGGTCACGCAGCTGCTGCTGGTCGACCCCGACCGCGGCCGGCGAGACCTGCTTGTCGTCGCCGATCACGACGACCCTCGGCGCGAGGTACTGCAGGAACGTGGCCTCGAGCCCGGCCTGGGAGGCCTCGTCGACGATCACGACGTCGAACATGTTCGGTTCGATGCGCAGCTGGTCGGCGATCCGGTACACGGGCATGATCCACACCGGTACCGCGGGCCGGCACCGGTCCATGGCCTGGCGGATCTCGGCCCGGCGCTGGTCGGCGTACTTCCCGGTGCCCTTGCCGAGGCGGCGCACCAGGTAGGCGTAGTGCTCGAGGTTGGCCCTGGCCTGGCCGGTCAGCCGGTCCGGTGACACGGCGTGGCCCCATGCCCTGGTGGCGGCCAGGATCTCGACCTGCTCGCGGATCCGGCGCTCGGTGGAGGTCAGCTCGGCCTGCAGGGCGTTGACGTCGACGTCGCCGCGCTGCCTGATCCAGGTCGACGCCGCGGCCCAGGCCCAGGCGTGCTCGAAGCCGTCGATCCGGTCGGTCCACATCGGGTCGGCCGCCGCCTGCACGACCGCCGCCTGCACGACCGCCGCCTGCTCGACCGCCGCCCGTAGCGCCGACGGCAGCCGGCCGGCGAGCGCGTCGCGGCGCGCGGTCAGCTGCCGGACCTCGTCGAGGCGCTCGAGCCGGCGATAGCCGGCCGCGTACTCGTCGTGGTCGCGCTCCCGCACGGCCTGGTCGAGCTGGTGCACGCACGGCGCGGCGTCGGCCCAGCGCGCCGCGTCGGCGACGGCGTCGGCCAGCCGCCGGAGCGGCTCCTCGGCCGCGGCCAGCGCGTCGGCCGCCGCTGCGGCGTCGACGAGGCTGGCGTAGGTGCGCATGGCGGCCAGGTCGCGCCAGTCCGGGCGGGGCAGGCCGGCGGCCGCCAGCCGGCGTTCCTCGACACCGAGCTCGTGGCCCAGGCGCAGCACCCGGTGCAGCTGGTCGAGCTCGGCGACGTGTTGCTGCCAGCGCTCGTGCAGGGTGTCCTCGACCGCCCGCGGCGGGCCCGGCCAGCCGCGGTCGAGCGCGGCGAGCGCCTTGTGCGCCTGCGCCCAGACCAGGAACGCCGCCAGCCGGTCCGGCGTGGTCGGCGGCAGGCCGTCGACCCGGACGGCGTCGAACAGCGGCTGGGCGTGCCGCAGGACCTTCGGCGTGAACGGGCCGAACTTCGGAGCGCCGCCGGGCAGCGTCTTGAGCTTGCCGGCGGCCAGCACCGGCTGGATCTCCTGCGCCATCGCCACCAACGGCCCTATGTCACCGTCACCGCCGGTCAGCCTGACCTCGGTCATCGGCCCCAGGTGGTCGATGAGCGGGCCGCTGCGGCGCGCGAGGTCGGAGATCTGGGCGGCCCGCGCCTGCCACACGCCGGCCCGCCCGCTCAGCACGTCGGAAAGGGCTTGGCCGAGCCACGGCTCGCGCCTGGCCGCCAGCTCGTCGGCCTCGGTCGCGAGCTGGTGCAGGCGCCGGCGCAGCTCGCCGCGGGCGGGTGGCTGCAGACGGCGCAGCGGCCCGAACGCCGGATGGGCGGTCAGCGCGGCGAGCCTGGCGACCGTCTGCGCCGAGGCGGTCTCGGTGGCGACCAGGTCGGCGAACCGCTGCGGCTCGGGCAGCGCCGCGCGGTCGACCAGCCGCATCCCGGACTCCGCCTCGTCCGCGGCCAGCCGCGCGTCGCACAGGTGGCCGTGCCACTCCCGCAGCTCGTCGGCGGTCAGCGGGCAGTCCGCGTCGGCGCCGACGGCGACCAGCTCGGTGAGCCAGCCGAACCGCCCGGCCTCGGCGCGCAGCTGCCTGGCGATCGAGGCGAGCGTTCCGCGGTAGCCGCGGTGCTCGTGCTCGCGGACCTCGTGCTCGCGGGCCGCGACCAGCTGGCTGTACAGCTCGGACCGGCGGTGCCGCAGCGACTCCACCGTGTCGAGGCACAGCTCGACGGTCCGGCGGGCCCTCTCGGCGTCCTGGTCGGCCGCGGTCGCGGCGGTGTGGTCGGCGGCGACCTTCAGGGCGGGCCGGGCCCGGCGCGACGTGCCGGCCCCCGCCCCCCGCAGCGGCCTTGTCGGCCGCGGGAGCTTGTCCCTGACCTCCTTGAGGGCGCGATCGGTGTGGGCCGTGACCAGCACCCGCTTGCCCTGGGCGAGCAGGTGCGACAGCAGCGCGGCCGCGGTGTGCGTCTTGCCGGTGCCCGGCGGGCCTTGCACGAGCGTCTGCGCCCTGGTGTCGACCTGGCGCAGGATGCGCAGCTGCACGTCGTTGACCGGCAGCGGCAGGAACGGCGCGCCGTCCACCACGACGAGCGCGCCGTCGGCCTGGCCGTCGGGTGCCAGCGGCGCGGGCTGGTGGTCGGGGTCCACCAGCGGCAGCAGGCCGTCCGGCACCGTGCCGGTCTCGGCGAGCTGCTCGGCGATCGTCTGGAAGATGTCGACCAGGCCCTGCTGCGAGCGCCGGCGCAGGATGACCGCCGGCGCGAACGTCACCTGGGCGTGCGGTGAGGTCACCGGCGGGGCACCGGCGTCGCGGTACTCGCCGGCGGCGTCGAGACTGTGCACGAGGCGGCGGGCCAGCGCGCCGGAGGCGTCGCGGTGCAGCGGGTGCGTCTCGGCGACCCTGGCCTGCGCCCTGACCTCGTTGACGGGCTGCGGGTTGGGTACCCGCCCCGGGTCGACCATGTCCAGCTCGACGCTGATCGCCTCGAGCGAGTCGACGCGGCGCACGGTCAGCCGCCCGGTGTCGTCGTCGAAGGCGATGTCGACCGGGGCGGTGAGCAGGTGCCGGCGCACCGGCGGGTGGTCTGGCGGTGTCCAGGTCAGGCAGCCGACGCCGACCACCAGCTCGAGTTCCTCCGGCCGCCCGGCCTGGGCGACGTAGGCGGAGAACAGCTCGCCGTACAGCGCGCGCACCGGGCGCTCGGCGAGCTCCCGCTCGGCCCACGCCCGCCAGTCCACCAGCCACGCCGCGAACCGCTCGTCAAGGTCCGGCCGGTCGATCTCCGGGCGGTCGAGGTCCGCGCCATCGAGGTCCGCGCGGTCGAGGCCGGGGCGCTCGTCGTTGCGCAACGCCGGCAGCCGGGCCGGGTCGTCGACCGGGCCGTCCAGCCATGGCAGCAACTCGTCGTCGACAGGCGGCGGCTGCGGCCGCGGCACCCGGTCGACCACGAGCACGGGGTCATCGGGCTCGGGATCACCCGGGACGACCACAGCCGGGTGCCGTGGCAGCTCACCGAGCCACAGCACCGTCGGGTAGGCGTCCAGGGTTCGCGGGGGCCGGTTCTTCAGCTGCTGAGCGCTGCCGAGGAACTCGAACAGGCGAACTGCGCGATCTACCAACGGGGCACGTGCCACGTAGAGCAACGTTACGGAATCGCAATTGAGGACAGCATGAAGGCCTGCCTCAGAGCGGTTCGACGTCGAACCGGACCAGCGCGCTCGCCTCGCGGTAGCACTCGACCAGTTCCTCGTAGTCCGACAGCCCCGCGACCAGCAGGTTGACCGCCCAGATCTCGAAGTCGTCGCTGATCACGTCGCCCGGTCGGACAGCGGCCACGACGCGGATCACATCCGGCAGCGCGGCGACCTCGTCGAGGCCGTGGATCGCGCGCAGCCGCCCGGTCTGGCCAGGGAACAGCGTGAACGTGGCGAGCGGGACCGACAGCGGTGGGCGCTGCCGGGCCGCCGGCACCCCCCCTGGCCAGGCCGATCAGCTCGGCGGTCGGGCTCACCCCGGCGAACAGCTCGTACACCATGCCGATAGGTCCGCCTCCTCGGGGTCGCTCATGAGCGCGAACCGGGGCACCGGCAGCCCGGCGTCACGCAGTGCGCAGCGGGCGGCGTACTTGTTGCGCGATCGGGCCAGTGCTTGCGCCGAGCAGCGCCCGACACCGACCTTCGCGGCGGCCTCGGCCGCCGCCACGACCGTGCTGTCGGCCAGCGAGAGCACCGCCGCGAGCCGGTGACCGCGGCTGAGCTCGAGCGCCGCCTCGGCGATCCGCCCCGCGTCCGGCGGCCCGCCCACGACCGCTACCCGGTCGACGATCCCGTCGATCGCGGCTTCCTCCGCGGCGGTCTGCGGCCCGGTCACCAGTCCGACCGCACAGCCGGACGCGCGGATCTGCTCACCGGTCAGCAGCACCCAGCCGAGGGCGGAGTCGCGCACCAGCACGACCATCTCGCGCACGACCGCAGACCTTAGCCGGGTTCCGGCCGTGGTCAGGCGGTGGTTGCTCGGGCAACCAGCAGGTCTACCTGGGCGGCTGCGCCACGCATCGAGTCGTACGGCGTCGTGCTCCTCGCCGCTTCGGTGGTGGTACTTCTGGTCGCGGGCTGACCTGCCGCCGGTACCGCCCCGGCCGGCTCGCTGGAGCAGGTATCCGATAATGAGCGGCGCCGGCGAGCGCGAGGGGGCCTCAGGTGTCGTTTCGGTACTACCTGTACGTCAGCGACAGCAAGGTCGACATGCTCCTGTCTCAGATCGACCCTGCGCTGGCCAGGAAGCGGACGACCGAGCTGAGCGTGAACCTGTCGGTACTCGGCGGCAAGCACGCCACCGAGACCGCCGTTGGCGGTGAGCGGACCAAGCGGCTCGCCCGGGTGGTGCGCTACCTGGAGGACCACGGCGACCTGGGTTCGGTGGACGAGCCTGGGCAGTTCTTCTGGGGCCTGCTGCCGATGCGCTGGGGCCCGTTCCCGACCGATCCGACGCTGTCGCTGGTGTACTTCAGCGGAGCCACCGAGCGGACCGTCGTCGGGCTGGGCGGGTCCGGCCATCACGTTCTCGGCTCACCGCCACCGTCCGGGCAGGCCGTGTCCCGCTCGCAGACGCCGTACCTGCTCGCGGGCCTGACCACCGATCCCGGCGTCAAGGCACTGGTCGACGCCGTGCGGTACGAGCAGCCGGACGAGGCGGACCAGGCGGCGCTCACCGCCGTGCACCGCGCCGACTCCGTGATGCGCGGGCCGACGCAGAACGTCGAGTTCGTCGCGAAGCGCCTGCTGCACGGGCCGAGCCCGGCGCAGGACGGCGTGAGCGTGCTGCTCGGCACGCCCCTGTACGTCGCCCTGGTGGACTAGATGGCCGCAATGGCGCCCGTGTGGGAGCCCGGAGACGTGGTGCTGGACCTGTACGAGGTCCGCGACGTGGTGCGCACCGGCGGGATGGGGCTGGTGTACCGGGTCTGGCACCGAGGCTGGGGCATGGACCTGGCGGTGAAGACGCCGCGCCAGGAACTGGTCGCGTCGCCGGAGCAGATCACGGTCTTCGAGGCGGAGGCCGGCGCCTGGGTCGGCCTCGGCGCCCACCCGCACACCGTCAGCTGCGTCTACGTCCGCCGGCTCGACGGCGTGCCCCGGGTGTTCGCCGAGTGGGTCGACGGCGGCTCGCTCGGCGGCGCGGTCCGGGACCGCCGGCTCTACCAGGGCGGCCAGCACGCCGCCCTGCGCCGGATCCTGGACGTGGCGATCCAGTTCGCGTGGGGCCTGGACCACGCGCATCGCCAGGGTCTGATCCACCAGGACGTCAAACCGGACAACGCGATGATCACGGCCGACGGGACCGTGAAGGTCACCGACTTCGGTCTGGCCAGAACCCGGGCCGTGACCGGGCCGGGCGAAGCGCCCGGTCCGCTGGTCACCTTCGCCGGGATGACGTCGGAGTACTGCTCTCCCGAGCAGGCGCGCGCGGCGCGGCTGAGCGCGGCGACCGACGTGTGGTCGTGGGCGGTGAGCGTGCTCGAGATGTTCGTCGGGCGCCCTCCCGCGCTGTACGGCCACGCCGCGGCCGAGGCCCTCGATCAGTTCGTCGAGGTCGGCGCCGACGATCCGGCGATCCCGCCGATGCCGGTGCAGGTGACCGGGCTGCTTCGGCGGTGTCTGGTCCAGGATCCGGCCGCCCGGCCCGGCAGCCTCGGCGAGGTCGCCGCGGAGTTGACCCGGATCTACCAGGAGACCACCGGCGAGCCCTACCAGCGCGAGCTTCCCGCCGAGGCGACCCTGCTCGCCGACGGGCTGTCCAACCAGGCCCTGTCCATGGTCGACCTCGGCCGGCTCGCCGAGGCCGACGAGCTGTGGGAACGGGCCCTGCGCGTCGATCCGCGCAACCCGCACGCGGTCTACAACCGGGGATTGCGGCGCTGGCGGGCCGGGACGATGACCGACCGGCAGCTGGTCGAGGAACTGCAGGCCGTGCGCGTGAGCCACGAAGGCGACTGGATCGGCGACTACCTGCTCGGCCTGGTCCACCTCGAGCGTGGCGACAAGGACGGCGCGGCACGGCTGCTGGGCGACGCGGCCCGGCTGGCGCCACAGGTCCCGGAGGTCGCCGAGGCCCGCGCCCGGGCCGACAGCCTGCCCACCGCGCGGGCGGCGATCGACCTCGCCGGCAGTGCGCTGGTGCGCCGGGCGGTCTTGGCGCTCAGCGCGGACGGCCGGGTCGCGGCGACCGTCCACGACGCCCGGCTGTTGCGGACCTGGGAGGTCGACGCCGGCCGCTGCCTGCGCACGTTGACCGGCCACGAGGCGGACATCGAGTCGGTCGCGCTGAGCGCCGACGGGCAGGTGCTCGCGTCGGCGGACGCCGCCGGCCAGGTCAGGGTGTGGACCACGGTCGACGGCCGCTGCGTCTGGAGGGAGAGCATGCCCGCCGGCGGGCTGCGGTCGGTGGCGCTCAGCGGCGACGGCCGGATCGTCGCGACAGCGGGCGAGGACGGATCGGTGCGGGCGCTCGACGGCGCCGGGATCGGGCTGCGGGTCGTGAGCGAGGCGTTCGCCGACTACGGGACCGCGCTGGGCGGGGCCGTGACGGTCACCGCGGACGGCCGGCGCGTCGCGTCCTTCGACGGCCACCGTTGGCTGTTGAGGATGTGGGACCTCGCCACCGGGGACCTGCTCGTCGCAATGCAGGTGAATCGCCGATTCGGGTTCAGCCCGGGTGGCACGGTCGCACTGGCGCTCACCGCGGAGGACACCGTCCGCGTGGTGGACCTGGGCACCGGTCAGGTGCTCGACGGCGGCAGCGCTACCGCCTGGGGCGGCGGGCCGGTCGCGATCACAGACGACGGTCGCGTCGGATTCTCCCTCGACTTCCGGTTCGGCCTGCAGCGGTGGGAGCTCGACACCGGCCGGTGCGTCTACAGCACCGAGGCCGACACCGGCAGCGAGATCGCGACCAGCGCGGACGGCCGGGTCGTCCTGGCCGGCAGGCAACGCGAGGCGGCGCGGATCGTGTGGCCGCCGGCCGGCGGGCCACCCGCGCCGTGGAGCTACACCCGACCGCGGCAGGCCGGCCAGCTGACCAGCGAAGCCGGCGCGGTCCAGGACACGCTCGGTCGCGCCGGCCGGCTCCTCGACGCCGGCCGGTACGCGGCCGCCATGGACGAGCTGCAGACCGTCCGCCGGATGCCCGGCTACCGGCGTCACCCGGAACTGCTGGCGCTGTGGCAGCGAATCGGCGCCGTCGGCACCAAGACCGGCTTCTCCGCGGCCTGGCCGACGAGGACGTTCGACCGGCTGCTCGGAGGTCCGACCGCGGTCTCCAAGGACCTGCGCCGCGCGATCGCCGGCACCTACATCGGCGAGGTGCGGATCCGCGACGTCGAGGCCGGCCGGCCGCTGGACGTCTCCCATGGGCACGACCGGGAGGTCCGGTCGGTCGCGTTGTGCGCCGACAACCGGCATGCGATCACCACGGACGCGGGCCAGGTGATGTTCATGTGGGACCTGGAGACCGCCCGCCGGGTCGCAACCCTCGCGATGTCACCAGGCGGTGTGCCGTCGCTGCGTCAAGACGCCGGCAGCCTGGCGGTGTTCCGCGCGGCCGATGGCCTGGCCTACCTGTGGGACTCGAGCGCCCGACGGTTGCTGTACGTGTGGCCCGGCCCGGATCACCGCATCGCCGTCCTCGACCAGGGCGTGACGGTGACCGTGGCCGGGGACGGTCACGCCCTGGTGTGGGATCCGAACACCGGCCGTCACCTGCACGCCGCGCGGTTCCCGGCCATGAACACGCCCATCGTCGGGGTCAGCGCGGACGGGCGGGTACTGGCCGTCGCCGAGCGATCGTTCGATGGCGACGGAACCGTGTTCCTGTCACACACGAGCTGGCAGCCGACGCCACGCGGCCTGACCGTGGCCGGTGACCTGGTCGGCGCGCTGGCCGTGACGCCGGACGGCAGGCTCCTGCTGACCGGGGGGTTCGACGGGACCGTGCGGCTGTGGGACACCTGGACCGGCAGCCGCATCTGCGACCTGGCCGGCGGGACGGTTCCGGTCGAGCACGTCGCCCTGACAGCCGACGGTTGCCATGCGCTCGCCGTGGACAACCCCGGCACGGTCCGCCGCTGGGAGCTCGACTGGGAGTACGCGGTCCCCGACGGGTCGGACCAGCGCTGACCTCGGGCT
>OBLK01000168.1_pt1 | contig 20985 bp, 24 predicted proteins | sample 1518871 | NCBI WGS metagenome assembly OBLK01 (sample SAMEA2464837, study PRJEB22497) | soil metagenome | biome: Grassland; feature: Farmland; material: Clay | place: Australia | collected 2013-02-01 | depth 0.8 m
GCCTGGACGACGACCCGCCCCGCGAACGCCAGGACGCCGGCGGCGAGTCGGGTCCGCGCCCCGGCCCCGGCCAGCGAAGGAGCGCCGACCGGGCCAAGGCCGCCGACCGGGCCAAGCCCGCCGACCGGAACCGCGGAAAGGCCAGGGGAGGCGCCGACCAGCCCTCCGGCTCGATGGCCGACGCCCTGCGCCGAGCCGGCCTCGACCGGCCCACCGAACGCCCCGACCGCTGAACCGCCGCCGGGTCAGGGGTCGGCGATAGCCGGCCGGGCGGGGTGGTCGACGAGCAGTACGGCGTCGGCGGTCTGCTCGGGGCGGGGCTGTGCGGCGTACTCCTGGTAGGCGGGCAGCGTCCCCTCCTGGTCCCGGGGCGTGGCGCGGGGCAGGGCCGGTTCCGAGGGGGGCAGGTGGGCCGCCAGCTCGACGGGCAGGGCCGCGCCGAGGAGGAGGGAGACGGCCAAGCCGAGGACGGGGCCGGACGGCGCGGGAACGGGGTCGGCCCGGGCCGACCGGTCGGCGGCCTCGTCCCACCAGCGCAGCAGCACCCGGCCGGAGCCGCCGTCGGCGAGCGGGTCGAGCAGTTCGCGGCGCAGCGCGCCGAGGTCGTACCAGCCGTCGAGCAGCGAGTGCGGGTTGTGCCGCCCGTACTCCAGGCGCAGCGACGCCGGCCGCAGGAAGTCGGTCGCCGAGGCCCGCAGCACCGGCCGCCCGAGCAGGCGCAGCGGCTCGACCAGCGCGTCGGCCCACGAGCCCGGTTCGGCCGCCGGCGCCCCGTCCACCAGCACACGGACCCAGGACCGCCGCTTCGAAGCCGGCAGCTGCCCCGAGACCCGCGCCGCCAGCTCCCGCACCGCGGTCTGCGGCGTGACCGGTCGAACCCGCACCGGCGGATTCTGTCAGCCGCGCGCCGCCGCTGAGCTCGCCGAACGGTGCCGGCGCCAGGCCAGCGCGACGACACCGAGCAGCATGGCCACCATCACCGCGACGGTGGCCGGGCCGACGTACCGGTCGGCCTGCTGCCACTGGTCGGCGAGGACCCAGCCGGCCAGGATGAAGATCGCGTTCCAGACCCCGGCACCGATCGTGGTGAGCACGCTGAACCGGACGAGCGGCATTCCGGAGATGCCTGCCGGAATCGACACGACGCTGCGGACGACCGGCACGCACCGGGACACCGCGACGATCCACGAGCCGTGCCTGTCGAAGAGCTTCTGACCGCGTTCGAGGTCGTCCTGGCTGATGACGAAGAACCAGCGCCGCCCGGCGAGCCGATGCAGGCGCTCGTAGCCGAGCCAGTGCCCGAGCAGGTAGAGCACGTAGGCGCCGGCGAGCGCACCGAGCGTGGCGGCGATCCACACGGAGAGTGGGTTCATGGCACCCGACCTCGCCCGGTACCCGGCCAGCGGGAGCACGACCTCGGAAGGCACCGGCGGGATCACGTTCTCCAGCGCGATGAGGAATGCGACACCGAGCGGGCCGAGCATGTCGACCACTCTGATGATCCATTCACTCATCCGCGGAGCCCTCCGAACATGCCTGTTTTCCCTGGTCTGTTACCGGCACCGGCCGGTTCAAACGAAGATTCCCGTTTTCGTGACCGGTACACAGCTTGAGGGCGTAAGTTGTAAGGGCTCGTCGGGAGACCGGCGAATGTCTCCTGCCGGGCGAACCGATGCCCATGCGTGCGGACCCGCCGTCCGGAGGAGAGCGCCGAAGTGGCCAACAGCCGTGCCAGCAGGCCCGACGAGCAGATGACGGTGCCGGGTGCCCGCACGCGAGTAGAGCCGGTGGATGAGGAAGTAGGCGCGCGGCATCCGCACTGGTTGCTGACCGGTGCTCTGGTCAGTGGCGCCATGTGGGCGGTGCTGATCGCTGTGGTCGCCGCCGCCATGGGCAACTGGGTGATCGCCGGCTATCTGGTTGGCGCCGCCGTCGTCCTGCTGGGGCTGGTCGTGCTCGCGTTCCGCCGCGCGAGGTCCAACCGCCGCCCGGAAGACTGATCCAGGAACCGCTCGCGTTTGTCGTCGTCATGGCCGGGTAGTCAGGGCCCTCGAGGGGCATGGGGACCAGCCAAGGAGACGCTTCGATGACGCAGAGCAGGGGCACCGACTCGACAACCGATGTCGCCAGACACGAGACGCGCGGCGTCGCCGGGTCCGCGAAGGACGCCGGCGGGCAGGTGGCGCAGACCGCGGCCGATCAAGCCAGGCAGGTGGCAGCCGAGACCAGCCGGCAGACTCGTGATCTGATCAGCGAGGGTCGCTACCAGGTACGGGAGCAGGCCAGGACCGGACAGCACCGGGTGGCGGAGGGCGTCAGCGCGATCGCCGACGAGCTGCGCGAGATGGCCACGAACACCACCCGGTCCGGCGTCGCCACCGACGTCGTGCGCCAGGCTGCCGACCGGCTCAACGACATCGCCGCGTGGTTGAGCAAGCGCGAGCCGGGCGACCTGGTCAACGAGTTTCGCAGCTGGGCGCGCCAGCACCCGGGGACGTTCCTCGCCGGTGCCGCGGCGGCCGGCGTGATCGCAGGTCGGCTCACCGGCGGCGCGGTCGCAGCGGCGCGTGACTCGTCGCGCACCGGCGACCAGGCGAGCTACCCGACCGGACGGGCGGACTACGGGACCACCGACTACCCGAGCGGCCAGGCGGACTACTTGACCGGTTCGGCTTACCCAAGTGGTCAGGCCGAGTACCCGAGCGGCCAGCCTACGTCCGTGACCGACCAGTCTGGCGTGCCGTACCAGCGCGGCCAGGCGACCTCGGCGCCGTACGAAGACACCTCGCAGGACCCGTACCGGCAGCAGGGTGGGCAGGTGTCGCCGTGACCAGACCCGACGTCGAGAACGCCTCGGTCGGCGAGCTGATCAGCGAGGTCACCGGCGACCTGTCGAGGCTCATGCGGCAGGAGCTCGAACTGGCCAAGGTCGAGCTCAAGGAGGAGGCGACCAAGACCGGCAAGGCCGCCGGCATGCTCGGCGCGGCGGCGATCGCCGGCCACATGGCGCTGCTGTTCGCGTCGTTCGCGCTCTGGTGGGGCCTGGCCAACGTGATGGACGAAGGCTGGGCAGCCCTGATCGTGATGGTGCTCTGGGCCATCGCCGCAGCCGTGCTCTACGGGATCGGTCGCAGCCGGATGCGCGAGGTGCACCCGGCGCCGACGCAGACCGTCGACACCCTCAAGGAAGTACCCGACGCCCTTAGAGGCCGGTGAGGAGACATCATGACCAGCCAGACCAGTGATACCGATCACCTCCGCCGGCAGATCGAGGGAACCCGGCGCGAGCTGAGTGCGGACGTCAACGCGCTGACCGAGAAGGTGACCCCGGGCCGGATCGTCGGCCGCCGGGTCGACCGGGCACGCGGCTCGCTCTCCAACCTGAAGGACAGGATCATGGGAACTGCTCACTCGACCACCGACGGCATGAGCTCGGCCGCCTCCGGCACGACCGACAAGGTGGGCGAGGTCGCGTCGACCGCCGCGGACACCGTTCGCGAGGCGCCGCGGGCCGTGCGGCGCCAGACCCAGGGCAACCCGCTTGCGGCCGGGCTGGTCGCCTTCGGCGTCGGCTGGCTCGTCTCGTCGCTGATCCCGGCCAGCCGCAAGGAGCAGGAGCTTGCGGTCCAGGCCAAGGACGCGGCGGCCGAGCACCTGCAGCCGCTCGCGCAGCAGGTGAAGGAGGCCGCGACGGAGGTCAAGGACAACCTGCGTGAGCCGGCTCAGCGGGCCGCCGAGTCGGTCCGCTCGACTGCCAGCGACGCCACCGGAACCGTCGTCGACGAGAGCCGGTCGGCAACCCAGCAGGTCACCGAGCGCGCCGGCGAGGCGAAGCAGAACGTACGCGAGCAGCGCACGTTCTAGGCGCCGACGAGCAGGCCAGCGGCCAGGCGGGGGTTATCCCTCGCCTGGCCGCTAGCGTTGTGCGCATGAGCGGCTTCAGCGAGCAGGCGTGGCAGCGCACCGAGAAGTTGCAGGCGGCCATGCTCGAACTGCCGTTCAACGTCGAGCTGGCGGCCGGCACGCTCGACCGCGGGCGGTTTCAGTTCTACATCGCGCAGGACGCCAGGTACCTGGTCGGCTTCGGCCGCGCGCTCGCGCTGGCCGCCGCCCGGGCTCCCGAGGTCGACGACGTCGCGTTCTTCGCCGGCGCCGCGCGCGAGGCGATCGTCGTGGAACGTGAGCTGCACGCCGGGTACTTCGCCAGGTTCGGCCTCGGCGAGTCCGACCTCGCGGCCATCGAGACCTCGCCGACCTGCCTGGCGTACACGTCCTACCTGCTCGCCCTGGCCGCCACCGGCTCGACCGGCGAGCTGCTCGCCGGGCTGCTGCCGTGCTTCTGGGTCTACCACCACGTCGGCCAGCGAATCCTCGAGGGCCAGCGCCCAGGCGTCACCGGTCATCCCTACCAGGCCTGGATCGACACCTATGCCGACGAGGCCTTCGGCGAGGCCGTCGAGCAGTGCAAGGCCGCCGTCGACCTCGCCGCGGCCGCCACCGGCGAGGCCGACCGCGCCCGCATGTTCGACGCCTTCACCAGGGCCACCGAGTTCGAGTGGCTGTTCTGGGACAGCGCCTACCGTCAGGAACCCTGGCCTACCGCCCCCTTGCGGAGTTGATCGACACAGTTGATCGACTCCGCAAGGGGAGGCGGTCAGGCGCGGAGCAGGGCCGCGTAGAGGGTCAGGCCGGGGCCGAATGCCATCATCACGACGGCGCCACCGGCGGGTGGCTGGCCGGCGGCGCGGAGCCGGTCGAGGATCATCAGGACGGTCGCCGACGAGCAGTTGCCGTGGTCGGACAGCACGGCGCGCGACGCCGCCAGGTGCGCCTCGGACAGGCCCAGCTCGTGCTGCACGGTGTCCAGGATCCGCGGCCCGCCGGGGTGGATCGCCCACGCCGCGACGTCCTCGACGCGCAGACCGTTGGCGGCGAGGAGGTCGTTGACGGTCGGCCCGACGTGCCTGGCCAGGACCTCGGGCACCAGCGGCGACAGGCCCATGCGGAAGCCGAGGTCGGTGATCTCCCAGGTCATGTGGTCGGCGCTGGCGGGATCGGTGCGCACCGCGAAGTCGACCAGGCGCAGCCCGCCGGCGCCGGTAGGGGCGGTACCGCCGGGCTGGACCACGACCGCCGCGGCGGCGTCGCCGAACAGCGCATGCACGACGACCTGTCCCGTGTCGCCGTCGGGCGGCTGCAGGTGCAGCGACGTCAGCTCGACGCACAGCAGCACGGCCGGCCGCCGCTGGGCGAGCACGAAGTCGTTGACCGCGGCCAGCCCGGGCAGCGCCGCGTAGCAGCCCATGTGCCCGACCAGCAGCCGCCTTGTGTTGGCCGGCATGCCGAGCGACGAGGCGAGCTGCAGGTCGAGGCCGGGCGTGCTGTAGCCGGTGCACGACGCGACGGCGAGCAGCCCGACGTCGGCGCTGTCGAGGCCGGCGCTGGCGAGCGCGGCGGCGACGGCCTGCTTGCCCAGCGCCGGGGTCTCCCGGGCGTAGCGGCGCATCCGCTGCTCGGTGGAGGACCGCGAGATGTCCTCGACGAGCGGGTTGGCCACGGCGTGCCTGGTCCGCACACCGCACCCGGTGAAGATCCGCTCCAGGGCCCGGCTCTTTCGGAAGTGGTGGCGGAAGTACCCGTCCCAGAGCTCGCTCTGGTGCACGCGCTCCGGCAGGGCCAGCCCGGTGCCGGCGATCGCCGCGCTCACCATCGGGCTACCCCGGCCGCGTTGTCCGGGTCGGCGCCGAGGGCGGCGAGCCCGAGCCAGTCGGCGCAGACGTCCGAGGTCGCCGGCTGCAGCGCACCGCAGCGGGCGTCCCGATAGATCCGTTCGAGTGGATGGCCGCGCCGGGAGGCGCTCGTGCCCGCCGCCTCCAGCAGCGACGACGCGACCGCGGCCGCGGTGTCGCCGGCGACCAGCTTGGCCCGCCACACCCAGCGGTTGGTCTGCGGCGTGCCCGGCTCGGCGTCGACCCGGCGCGCCGCCTCCAGCACGGTCAGCTCGGCGGCGGCGACCGCGGCGTCGGCCCGGCCGAGCCGGGCGCGCACGAGTGGCAGCCCGTCGAGCTTGCGCGCCGTGACGTGCTCGGCGGCAGCGGCCACCGCGGCCTTGGCGACGCCGACGTACACCGCCGCGTAGGAGGCAACGAGCCACTGCGGCATGACCTGGGCGAGCAGCAGCGCGATGCCCTCGATGCCGCCGAGCAGGGCGTCGCGCCCGACCGTGGCGTCAAGGTGCAGATCGTGGCTGGCGGTCGCGCGCATGCCGAGCGAGTCCCAGGACGGCTCGACCCGAAGGCCGGCGCCCGCCGGCACGACGAAGTACGACACGGTCGGCTGGTCGGAGTCCGAGCCCTGCGCAGCCTTCGCTGCGACCAGGTAGTTGTCGGCATGGCCCGCGCCGGAGACGAACGTCTTGGCGCCCTTGATCCGGAAACCACCGTCGTCGGGCCAGTACTCGGTGGACACCTGCGACAGCCGCGATCCGGCGCCGCGCTCGCTCATCGCGACCGCGAACAGCGATCCGGAGACCGCTTCGGACAGCAGCCGGTCGCGCATCTCGAAGTAGCTGTCCGGCACGCCGAGCGCCCGCACCAGCTCGTCCGGGGTGTGCGCCATCGCGCCGGTGACCGAGGCGTGCATGTTGAACACCAGAGCCGTCGCCCCGGCCCCGCTGGCCAGCTCCATGGCGACCACCGCGTAGTCGGCGAAGCCGGCGCCGTGGCCGCCGAGCCGGGCCGGCGCCATCAGCCCGAGCAGGCCGGCGGCCCGCAGGTCGGCGAAGTCCTCCTCGGGAAACGCGCCGGCCTCGTCGTAGCGCGCGGCTCTGGCGGCAAGCCGGGGCGCCAGCTCCCGTGCGGCCGCAACCGCGTCGGTGTGCGTCATCCGGCCTCCTTGATTCCCAAGCCCTGGTAGAGCACAGACGTCGTGGCGACCGGCACCATGCGCACGGTCCCGACCCGCCCAGCGAGCCAACGTGCCAGGTCTGCGGCCGATGGGCGGATACCCCTTACCGCCAACCGCACACCCCACCGCGCGCACTCGCGACCCAGCTCACAGGGGTCGACGAACAGGCTCGGGTCGTGGATGCCGCGCGGCGCCCCCCACGGGATGCGCTCGCCGACGGTCACCGCGACGAAGCGGCTCACCGCGGTGGCGGCAAGCGTGTCGATCACCAGCACCCCGCCGGGGCGCAGCAGCCGGCACGCCTGCGCCACCGCGCGCGGCAGGTCGGGCACGTGTTCGAGGATCTCGCCGGCGCACACCACGTCCGCGCAGCCGTCGGCGAGCGGCACCGCCTGCACATCGCCGCGCACCGCCCGCACGCCGTGCTCGGCAGCTTGCCGCAGCGCCGACGCCGTCAGGTCGACGCCGACGTGCCGGTAGCCCTTGCCGGCCACGTGCGGGGCGAGCAGGCCGGCGCCGCAGCCGAGGTCCACAAGCACCGCGCCCGGTCGCGGCGCCGGCGGCACCAGCTCGGCCCTGGCCGCCGCGAGCCAGTGCAGCATCGCGAACGCGCCGCGCGGCCGCCACCACTGCTGCGCCAGCTCGTCGTACTGGGCGGGATCATTGCGCACCATCCCATAAAAGCACCGAGCGACTCCTGGCCGGCAGCACCGCCAAGGATGGTTGTGTTGACAACAAGCACTGTCGGCAACACCTGAACCAGTACGTCAGCGGCTGACCAGCGCCATCCGGTCGAGGGCGGCGAGCACGGCTTCGGTCATGCCGGGGTCGGTCGCTGCGTGGCCGGCGCCTGGCACGACCACCAGCTCGGCGTCTGGCCACAGCTGGGCGAGCTCCCAGGCGGTGTCGGCCGGGGAGCCGAAGTCGAGCCTGCCGTGGACGAGCACGCCGGGGATGCCGGCCAACCGGTGCGCATCGCGGAAGATGCCACCTTCCGGCAGCCACACGTCGTGGTGGAAGTAGTGCGTGACGATGCGGGCGAACCGGTACCTGAACCGCGGGTCGGACCACCGCGGGCCGGGCTTGTAGTCCGGGTCGGCCGACACGATCGACATCTCCCACTCGCACCACTTCGCGGCGGCGCGCTCGCGCACCTGCGGATCCGGCGAGTTGAGGAGGCGATAGTAGGCGGCGACCAGGTCACCGCTTCGCTCCTGCGGCGGCACGCCGTCGCGGAACCGCGCCCACTCCTGCGGGAACAGCCGCCCGACGTCGTGATAGAGCCAGTCGATCTCCAGCCGCCGGCTCGAGGTGACGCCCTCGATGACGATCCCGGAGACCCGCTCCGGGTACCGCTGCGCGTAGGCCAGCCCCAGGGTCGAGCCCCACGAGCCACCGAACACCAGCCACCGGTCGATGCCGAGGTGGCCACGCAGCGCCTCGATGTCCGAGATCAGATTCGGCGTGGTGTTCGACGCCAGGTCGGTGTCGTAGTCGGCCGCGTCCGGCGTGCTGCGCCCGCACTGGCGCTGGTCGAACAGCACGACCCGGTAGACCGACGGGTCGAACAGCCGGCGCATGCCGGGGTTGCAGCCGGTTCCCGGGCCGCCGTGCAGCACCACGGCCGGCGTGCCTTCGGGGTTGCCGCACTGCTCCCAGTAGACGAGGTTGCCCCCGCCCACGTCGAGCAGGCCGTGCTCGTACGGCTCGATCTCCGGGTAGACGTCGGCCATGCCGTGGCTCCTCCCGCACAGGCAATGCAACAGCGCTGTTATATTAGTGGTTAGACTTGGCCGGTGGCGATCGGCACCCGGCTGCGGCACCTGCTCGAACTGCTCGACGGCGACGTCGCCAAGATCTACGCCGAGCTGGGCATGGCCGAGTTCCGGCCGCGCTTCGTGCCGTTCGTGCGGGTGCTCGCGGCCGACGGCCCCGGACCGATCCGCGACCTGGCCCGAGCGGTCGGCGTGACCCACTCCGCGGCCAGCCAGACCGTCAACCAGATGGCCAGGCAGGGACTCGTCACCCTTCTACCCGGCGCCGACGCCAGGCAGCGGATCGTGCACCTCACCGGGAAGGCACTGGCGCTGCTGCCGCTGCTGGACGCCGAGTGGGAAGCCACGGAGGCGGCCGGTGCCGAGCTGGACGCCGAGCTGCCGATGCCGCTCGGCACGCTGGTCGAGCAGGCCATCCAGGCGCTCGAGGCACGACCGTTCCGCGAGCGGATCGCCGCCCATACGCCGCAGCCGCTCGACCGGAGGTCGACCTGACCGCGCCAGCCAGGCCTGAGGTCGGCGGTCACGCCGGTCAGGTCGGCTGGCTCATCCGGCTGCTGAGTTCGGCGGTGAGCTGGTCGACGTCGTGGCGGCGAATCCAGCAGGCCACCAGGTAGGCGCGGGTGGCCGGTCCGGCATCGGCCTGCGCCAGGGCAGGGCCCAGCACGCGCTCAGCCTGGTTCCAGGATTGCCGCAGCGACGCCGACACGGCGGCCAGGGTCGGGTCGGCTTCGGCCAGAACCGGTCGTGCGGCCAGCCACTGCGAAACCCCGGCCGACAGCGCCCCGGACAGCGAGAACGGATGCGGAGCCGAGTGCCGCAGCCGGTCGACGGTGAGCGCGACCAGCGCCGGGTCGTCGGTCAGCGCGGCGATGCCGAGGCCGGCCAGCAGCCGCTCGGTGTCGAAGCCGAGCATGACGACGCCGGTCTCGGTGGCCGCCGGATCGTCGACCGCAGGCAGGTTGAACAGCGTGTCGAAATCAGACACCGGCGGCCGCCTCTCTGACCAGCGCCGGCGGACCAGCTGAGGCGACCGGGTCGGGCGCGAGGGCGGCGCCGACCTGGGTGGCGATCGCGGTGGCAACGCGGGCGGTCGCGACGCGGTGACCGTCGATGTTGCGGGCGGCCGGGCCGAGGATCATGCCGGCCGCCGAGCCGATCGCGAACACCCTGGGCGCGCGCCGGTAGGCCAGCGTGCGGTCGTCGAGGTCGGGCCAGCCGTCCACGTCGCCGACCAGGTGCGCCGGCAGCAGCCCGTCGCCGGTCGAGGGCACCGTGCCGAGTGCGAGCACGACGTGGTCGGACCGCAGGTCGGTGCCGCCGGCGAGCCGGACGGTGCCGGAGACGACGCCGGTGACCTGCTGGCCGCGGTGCAAGGAGAGCCGGGCGGCCGCCTCGGGAGCGCGAAACAGAGGCCGGCACTCGCACATCAACGACGCCCACCGTTCCCGGCGGATCACCGCCAGCCGGTCGGTCCACGAGATGTTCGTGGTGAACCTGGCCCGGCCCTCGGCGCGGAAGAACGCCGCGTTGACGTCATTGCACTGGTATCGCTCCTGGCCCGACCGCACGACCCAATGCACCCGGCAGCCGGCGTCCAGCGCGTTGGCGATCAGGTGTGCCGCCGAGAGCCCGGCGCCGACGACCGTAAGGGTCTGGAGCTCGGCTGGCAGCGGCTCGTCCCAGTAGCTCACGCCCGCTGGTGGCCCGCCGGTCCACCAGTGCTGCGGGGCGTCGCGGCGCCGCTCGCCGAGGCACAGCACCACGGACCCGGCCTGGATGCTGCCGAGGCCGGTGTGCACGGTGACCTCGCCCGGACGCGGGTCGAGCCCGGTCACGGTGGTGTGCCAGAGCCGGCCGGGCATTCCGTGCACGGACGCCAGGTGCCGGCAGTAGGCCTCGAACACGTCGACCGGGACCACCGAGCGGTGCCCGGCCTGGGTCATCCGGACCTCACGGCGCTCGACGGGCGTCAGCCGCGCCCAGTGCAGCCGGGCGAAGTCGAGCAGTTCGCAGTCGCGGTAGCCCTCGACGCCGGGGTGGTGGCCGTACGGTGAGCGCAGCACGCGCTGGTCGAGGGTGTCGATGCGGTCGAGGAACCGCCCGCACGGCCGGCCGTGGGCGTCGAGCACGGCGATGTCCCGCACGCCCAGGTGCCACAGCGCGCCGGCTATCGCCAGCCCGGCCGGCCCGGCGCCGACGATCGCCACGTCAACCCGCGCCGGCGGTGCGCCGGTCGCCGACGTGACGGGCTCGGTGAGCCCCGGCCACGGCCGGCGGCGCGGTGAGGTCAGCAAGACGGGATCGGGCAGGAACACGGTCACCCGGTCACCTCGCAATTCCTCCGCGCCCACGGTCGTCCCTGACGAAGCTCCCACCGAAGCAGTTACGGAAGCCGTGCACAGCTCGGGTCGACGCAGCGTTGCGGCCGCGTCGACCCGCGCCGGGATGATGCTGGTGGAACCGGATCAGCCGATGACCGTGACCGGGACGATGATCTCGATGACCGGCCGTTGCGGCAGGCCGTCGGCCACGATCTGCTCAAGCCTGGCGGCCATGTCCTGCGGCTCGCCGCTCGCGGTGATCGGGCTGTACCTGGAATGCGCGTACGTCGGCCGGCGCTGGCTGGCCTCGATGCTGTAGACCTTGAGCACGGCCTCGCCCGGCCGGACCTCACCGTCGTAGAACATCAGCCGGCGGGCGTCCGGGGTCAGGAACGTCTTGGCGAACTGCCGAGAAAGGATCATGGTGTCGGCGTCGGCGACGATCGTGGTGTCCTCGTCCATGACGACCTGCATGGCGACCCAGGTCTGGTCGGTGAGGTTCGTCTCGGACTTGATGATCTGCCACCGGCCGGGCTCCGGGAGGTTCAGGCACACCGACACGTCGTGGTCGGTGACGTCTATCGCTCCGGACACCATGAGCACCCGCCGGCGCACGTCGGCGACGGCGGCCATCTGAATGTCGCGAGCGCGGACCCGTCCGGAGACGTCTAGCCCTGGGACCTCCAAAGACGACATCGCAACTCCTCCCTACGCGGGGTGCAACGAACGTGCTGGGCGCCGACGGTAATCCCACCCTGGCACACACCCCGCACACCCTCAAGCGGGAGCTATGCGATCTGACCTTGGTCGGCGGCCGCGCACGGCGCGCCGATGTAGATGATCTCGAACGAGTCGCGGTCCCGGAACCGGATCCGGATGACCAGATCCGCCCGGACGCACACAATGAATTCGTCTGGCCCGGCGCCTTCGGTCAGCACCGGATAGGCCCGGAACACTGATCCGCACACCACCGAGAACAGTGCTTTGTAAACGGCGTTCCGGCGTGCCTGACTGGCTGACAGTGACCATTCGTCGAGCCGGTCCAAGCCCGATGTCAACCGCCGCCGCCGGCCTTCTTCGGTCAGCCTTTCCTTTCGAGAGTCCATTCCGCGCCCACCAAATCCGGAAAGACCCACGCCTGAACGCGCGGCACCACTACCCAAGGCAGCCAGAGGCGCCGGGCATGGGTGGGTTTCGAACACTCGCGTTCGGATTCAGCCCTCGTTCGAGCGGTCTCGAGGTCCCTGCATCGCATCACCTGCCCCGGCGGGCGGGCCGCGTCGGCCAGCGCCCGCCCTAGGGCATGATGCTACACATAATTAAGCGAGTTGGGCAGGGTGGGGCGGGAAAGTTGCCGCTCAGGCACCGGCGAGCGCCGGCCGGCAGCTGCACCGCATCGCCTTGGCCTCCACCCTTGTCGGCCGCAGGTGCAGGTACATGGCTACGGCCATCGGGACGAACACGACGGCGTTGTAGAACAGGTGCAGCTCGACCCTGGGGAAGATCAGCTGGGCCAGCGAGGTTGGTACTGGTTTGCCTGCGATGTTGCTACCGATCAGGGCCTGAGCCAGCAGCAGCAGGTGCTCCACGTGGTGCCAGAACTGCAGCACCAGCGCCACCGTCCACCAGGTACGCGCGCGCCCGACGAAGGCCGGCCGCAGCAGCAACAGGCCGATCAGCATGACGATCGCGTAGGCGTAGTGCATCCATTCCGATGAAACGAGCCACGGAAACGGCATACCTAAGACGCCGCGGGCCTGCGGCCGAGCCCAGCCGAGGCCCCAGATCTGGAACGCCTGGGCGAGGTGTTCGGCCCAGTGCGCGACGACGACGACCAGAAACAGCCAGAGCGCGAGCTTGTGGTACTTCCCGTTGACCGAGGCGAAGAAGCCGGTACGGGCAGGCGTGACGGCAGTAGCCATTGGCGGCCTCCGATTGGGAATTCGATAATTGCGAGGGACCTTACCTGCCGGCCCGGCTGTCGACCATGGGGACTTTGGTCCTAGCCCGGTTGGAGCAAGCTGCGGAGAATGACCGTCAATGCGCCGAGGTCCGCACATTTGCGTCGACCGTTTGCGTCGACCGTTTGCTTCGACCGTTTGCTTCGACCGTTTGCTTCGACACAGTCCAGCAGTGTCCGGTCCACGCCGGCGCCCATGACACCGCAAGTTGGCGGTGCGGAGTCTGACCAGGTCCTCAACAGCATTCGAGCAAGGCGCGCCGACCGGTGTCACACTGCTGGACGTGGGTGCTGAACCGAGCTTCGGACGCGGGCGCCGTCCGCGGACGCCGGCGCAGGCGTGGACCGCGCTGCTCGACGGCAACCGGCGCTTCGCCGCCGGTGCGCCGCAACACCCCAACCAGGACGTCGCGCACCGGGTGGACACCGCCGACGGCCAGGCGCCGTTCGCCGTCGTGCTCGGCTGTTCCGACTCGAGGGTCGCCGCCGAGATCATCTTCGACCGTGGGATCGGCGACCTGTTCGTCGTGCGCACCGCGGGCCACCTTCTCGGCACCGACGCCCTGGCCAGCGTCGAGTTCGCCGTGCACAGCCTGCACACGCCGCTGGTGGTCGTGTTGGGCCACGACCGCTGCGGGGCCGTCGAGGCCGCCGTCGCCGCCGCAGAGAGCGGCGAGACGCCGCCCGGCTACCAGCGCGCGATCGTCGAGCACCTCCTGCCGTGCGTGCTCGCCGCCAAGGCTCGGGGCGTCACCGACCGGGACGACATCGGCCGCGCCCACATCACCTCGACAGTCGACCTGCTGGTGCGCCGCTCGGGCCTGGTCCGCGAGGCGGTCGCCAAGAACCGCTGCGCGATCGTCGGCGCCTCCTACCAGCTGCGGCACGGCGAGGTGCACCCGATCGGTAGCGTCGGGCAGCTCGAGCTGAAGCCCGGCTCCGCCGTGCCGACGTACGAGGCCAGCTAGCTCCAGATCGTGACATAGACGGGTGGGCGGAACCGCGACGGCGGCACGCCGGCGCCGGGGAAGCGCATCAGTTGCATGGCGTCCGGGGTGCGCAGGAAGTGGCGCAGCGAGCTCGCCCCTGTGCTGCGCCGGTCGGCCGGCGGGGTGCTCAGGTGCCAGCACACCTCCATGGGCGTGACCGGGGTGTCGACCACGGCCAGGTCGCCGCGCTGGATCTGGTGCGAGAGCAGGTGCAGGCAACCCGGCGCGAGGCCGGCGCCGTCGGCGGCGGCCGCCCAGGCGGCCGTCTGGTTGGGGAACACCCGGACCTTGGAGTCGTCGACGCGCAGCAGGCGAAGCAGCCGCCCGGTGTCGCTGCGCGACTCGGTGCCGGTCGGGTCGACCAGCCACGGCAGCTGCGCGGTCGAACCGGGCCGGCGGTGCCCCGCGCCGACGACGACGAGGTGCGCCCGGAAGATCGGTTCGCTCTCCACCGGCAGGTCCGGCGCCAGCTTGGCCAGCGCCGGGCCGATGGCGGCGTCGGCGAGCCGGTTGGCGAGCAGCACCGGCATCTCGTCGACGGTGGCGACGCCGGCGGAGACCTCGACCGTGCCGCCCGCTCGCCGGGTGAACGCGTCGGCCAGTGGCGTGCCGACGAACTCGGCGATCGTGCTGGTGCAGATCAGCCGCAGCTGCTCCGGCGCGCCGCGGGCGGCTCGGACGGCGGCCTCGGCCTCGGCGCCGAGCGCGACCATCTGCGCGGCGACGGTCAGCAGGCGGCTCCCGCCCGGGGTCAACGTCATGCCGCCTGGACCGCGGACCAGCAGCGGATCCTGCAGGTGCTGGCGTAGCGCCGCGAGCGCCTGGGAGACGGCGGGCTCGCTCACGTTGAGCGCGTTGGCCGCCGCCTTGACCGACCCGAGCCGCGCCCCGAGCACGAACGCGCTCCGCTGCGTGAGCGGCATGCCCCACCGCCGCTCCGGCCGCGCCCCAGCCGGCCTATTAAGTGTTTGGTTTTCCCGCCGTTGCCTGCGGTGCCGGCCCCGGAGCAGCATCGCTTCTCATGCAGGTACCGGCACATTTCGATTATGACCGCGCGACGACCGTCGACGAGGCCCTCGCTCTGCTGTCCAGGGCCGGACCCAACGCCAGGGTGGTTGCCGGCGGGCACAGCCTCATCCCGATGATGAAGCTGCGGCTCGCCCAGCCCGAGTGGCTGATCGACATCAACGATGTGACCGAGCTGAGCTATCTGCGGATACAGGCCGACCAGTTGCTGATCGGCGCGATGGTGCGGCACGCCGAGCTGCTGGCGTCGCCGCTGGTCCGGGAGCACTTCCCGATCATGGTCGACGCCGAGCGGGTGATCGCCGACCCGATCGTGCGAAACCGCGGCACGGTCGGCGGCTCGGTCTGCCAGGCGGACCCGTCGGAGGACCTGTCCGCGGTGTTCGCTGCGCTGCGGGCAACGGCGCTGGTCCGCGGCCCCAACGGCGACCGGGTCGTGTCGATGCGCGAGTTCCACACCGGCCCGTACGAGACCGTCGTGGAGCCGGGGGAGCTGCTGATCGAGCTGTGCGCGCCGATCACGCCCGGCTCAGGCAGCGCCTACGAGAAGGTCGAGCGGCGGGTCGGCGACTGGGCGGTCGCGGCCGCCGGCGCGGTGCTGCGGTTGGACGGCGACACCGTGACCGAGGTCGGCCTCGGGCTGACCGCGGTCGGCGCCGAGCACTTCGTGGCGACCGAGGCCGAGGACGCGCTGCGCGGCCGCCCGGCCACCGAGGAGAGCTTCACCGAAGCCGGCCGCATCGCCGCGCAGCAGTGCCGGCCGTCCGCCGACCAGCGCGGCCCGGTCGACTACAAGCGGCATCTCGCCGGGGAGCTCACCACCAGGGCGCTGCGCCGTGCCGCCGCCCGCGCTCGCGGACAGGAGGCCTGACGATGCAGATCACCGTGACCGTCAACGGGACCGAGTACACCAGGGAGGTCGAGCCAAGGCTGCTGCTCGTGCATTTCCTGCGCGACGAGCTCGGCCTCACCGGGACGCACTGGGGCTGCGACACGTCCAACTGCGGCGTGTGCGTGGTGTGGCTCGACCGCACGCCGGTCAAGTCGTGCACCGTGCTCGCGGTGATGGCCAACGGCCGCGAGGTCCGCACCGTCGAGGGCATGGCCAACGGCGCCGAGCTCGACCCCGTCCAGCAGGGGTTCATGCAATGTCACGGCCTGCAGTGCGGGTTCTGCACGCCGGGGATGATGTTGACCGCCCGTTGGCTGCTCGACAACAACCCGGACCCCTCGCCCGAGCAGATCCGCGAGGCCATCTCCGGGCAGGCCTGCCGGTGCACCGGCTACGAGAACATCGTGCGCTCCGTGCGGTGGGCCGCCGAGCACGAGGGCGCAAAGCGGCGGGCCCCGGTCGAACCGGAGCCCTCGGCGCCGAAGGAGGTGCCGGTGTCATGACCGATGTCGACACAGTGTCATCGCCGGGATCGCCGGTATTGCCCGCCGAGAACAAGCCGATCGGCTACGGCCGGATGCTGCGCAAGGAGGACGTCAGGTTCCTGCGCGGCCGCGGCAACTACGTCGACGACGTGCAGCTGCCGGGAATGCTGCACGGCGCCGTGCTGCGCAGCCCGTTCGCGCACGCCCGCGTCGTCTCGATCGACACCAGCGCCGCGCAGGCGCACCCCAAGGTCCGGGCCGTGATCACCGGCGAGACCCTGGCCGGGCTGAACCTGGCCTGGATGCCGACGCTGTCACACGACGTGCAGGCCGTGCTGGCCACCGACAAGGTGCGCTTCCAGGGCCAGGAGGTCGCGTTCGTGGTCGCCGAGGACCGCTACTCGGCGCGCGACGCGCTCGAGCTGATCGACGTCGAGTACGAGCCGCTGCCACCGGTGATCGACGCCAAGCGCGCGCTGGAGACCGACGCCCCGGTGATCCGCGACGACATCGAGGGCCGGGCCGACAACCGGATCTTCGACTGGGAGGCCGGCGACCGGACGGCCACCGACGCCGTGTTCGACTCCGCGCAGTCCTGCGGCGGGGTCGTCGTCAAGCAGGACATCCTGTACCCGCGGGTGCACCCGGCGCCGCTGGAGACGTGCGGCACGGTCGCCGACATGGATCCGGTGACCGGCAAGCTCACGGTCTGGACCACCACCCAGGCGCCGCACGCCCATCGCACGGTGTATGCCCTGGTCGCCGGGCTGCCCGAGCACAAGATCCGGATCATCGCGCCGGACATCGGCGGCGGCTTCGGCAACAAGGTCGGCATCTACCCCGGCTACGTGTGCGCGGTCGTCGGCTCGATCGTCACCGGCAAGCCGGTCAAGTGGGTGGAGGACCGCTCCGAGAACCTGATGTCGACCTCGTTCGCCCGCGACTACCACATGCTCGGCGAGGTCGCGGCGACCCGCGACGGCAAGATCAGGGCGGTCAGGGTCAAGGTGCTGGCCGACCACGGCGCGTTCAACGGCACCGCGCAGCCGACCAAGTTCCCGGCCGGCTTCTTCCACGTGTTCACCGGCTCCTACGACCTGGAGGCCGCGCACTGCGAGGTCACCGGCGTCTACACCAACAAGGCCCCGGGCGGGGTCGCGTACGCGTGCTCGTTCCGGATCACCGAGGCGGCCTACCTGATCGAGCGGCTGGTCGACGTGCTGGCGTTCGAGCTGAAGATGGACCCCGCCGAGCTGCGGATGCGCAACCTGCTGCGGCCCGAGCAGTTCCCCTACACCTGCCCGACCGGCTGGGAGTACGACTCCGGCGACTACCCGCGGGCGATGCAGCTGGCCATGGACCTCGCCGGCTACCCGGAGCTGCGCCGCGAGCAGGCCGAGAAGCGCGACAGTGTTGATCAGACTGGCGAGCTGATGGGGATCGGCGTCAGCTTCTTCACCGAGGCGGTCGGCGCCGGTCCGCGAAAGCACATGGACATCCTCGGCCTCGGCATGGCCGACGGCGCCGAGCTGCGGGTGCACCCGACCGGCAAGGCGGTGCTGCGGCTGTCCTGCCAGAGCCAGGGCCAGGGCCACGAGACGACGTTCGCGCAGATCGTCGCCGAGGAGCTGGGCATCCCGCCGGACGACATCGACGTCGTGCACGGCGACACCGACCAGACGCCGTTCGGCCTGGGCACCTACGGGTCCCGGTCGACGCCGGTGTCCGGCGCGGCGACCGCCGTGGTCGCCCGCAGGGTCCGGGAGCGGGCCAAGATCGTCGCCTCGGCCATGCTCGAGGTGTCGACGGACGACCTGGAGTGGGAGAAGGGCCGCTGGTTCGTCCGTGGCGACCCGGACCAGGGCAAGCTGATCGCGGAGATCGCGCTGGCCGCGCACTCGAGTCTCGAACTGCCCGAGGGCATCGAGGGTCACCTCGATGCGACGTGCGTCTACAACCCGCCCAACCTCACCTACCCGTTCGGCGCGTACATCTGCGTGGTGGACGTGGACAAGGGCACCGGCCAGGTGAAGGTGCGCCGGTTCGTGGCGGTCGACGACTGCGGCGTGCGGATCAACCCGATGATCGTCGAGGGGCAGATCCACGGCGGGCTCGCCGACGGCATCGGGATGGCGCTGATGGAGGTGATCGCCTTCGACACCGACGGCAACTGCCTGGGCGGGTCGTTCATGGACTACCTGCTGCCGACGTCGATGGAGTGCCCGACGTGGGAGCTCGGCGAGACCGTGACGCCCTCGCCGCACCATCCGATCGGGGCCAAGGGCGTGGGGGAGTCGGCCACCGTCGGCTCGCCGGCCGCCGTGGTCAACGCCGTGATCGACGCGCTGGCGCCGTACGGCGTCCGGCACGCCGACATGCCGCTGACCCCGGCCAACGTGTGGTCGACCATGCAGGGCCGGCCACTGCGCACCGACCTGGCGTTCACGTGAGCGGCGACCCCATGGCGATCGACCTGGCCGGGCGTGCGGAGCAGCTGCGTTCGCGGCGAACCCCGTACGTCCTGGCCACCGTCGTCCGTGCCGAGCGCCCGACCAGCGCGAAGCCGGGCGACGCCGCGCTGGTGCTGCCGGACGGCTCCGTCGAGGGGTTCGTCGGCGGCACCTGCGCGGAGTCGACGGTGCGGGCACAGGGGCTGCGGCTGCTGCGGACCGGGGAGTCGACGCTGCTGCGCATCACGCCGGCCGGCGCCTCGGTCGAGGCGGGTGGGGGGCTGGTGACGGTCTCCAACCCGTGCCTGTCCGGCGGCACCCTGGAGATCTTCATGCAGACCACGATCCCGCCGGTGCTCGTGCACGTGCTCGGCTCCTCGCCGATCGCGCTCGCCCTGCAGCGGATCGGGACGGCGATGGGCTACGAGATCACCTCGACCGACGACCCGTCGGTGTCGTTGGCGGCCGAGACGGGCGCCGTGGTCGTGGCCTCGCACGGTCGTGACGAGGTTCCCGTGCTGGTCGCGGCGCTGGCCGCCGGCGTGCCGTACGTGGCGCTGGTCGCCAGCCGGCGGCGCGGGGCGGCGGTGCTGGCCGAGCTCGACCTGCCGGCGGCCGACCGGGCCCGCGTGCACACGCCGGCCGGGCTCGACATCGGCGCGCGGACCGCGCCGGAGATCGCGGTGTCGATCCTGGCCGAGCTGATCACCACCCGGGCGGCCAAGCCGGCCTCGGCGGCTCCGCCGGCGGACCCGGCCCACGAACAGGTCGACCAGCACTGCTGCCACTCATGACGGACCTGGAAACGCGCTTCCCGGACGTCGCAACGCTGCTCGCCGGCCTCGACGCGGCCGACTATCTGGCCGACGAGGCGCTGGCGACGGCGCTGTTCCTGAGCATCCGCATGGGCCAGCCGATCCTGCTGGAGGGCGAGCCCGGGGTCGGCAAGACCGAGGCGGCCAAGCGGCTCGCGATCGCGCTGGACACGACGCTGATCAGGTTGCAGTGCTACGAGGGCCTCTCGACCGCCGAGGCGCTGTACGAGTGGAACTACCCGCGCCAGCTGCTCGGCATCCGGCTCGCCGAGTCGCGCGGCGACGCGCTGCGCGAGGCCGACCTGTTCGCCCCGGAGTACCTGCTCGCGAGGCCCCTGCTGGCCGCGCTGGACCATCCGGGGCCGCGGCCGGCCGTGCTGCTGATCGACGAGGTCGACCGGGCCGACGACGAGTTCGAGGCGTTCCTGCTGGAGCTGCTCGCCGAGCACGCGGTCACCATCCCGGAGCTGGGCACCAGGCGCGCGCTCGTGCCGCCGGTCGCGGTGCTCACCTCCAACCGCACCAGGGACCTGCACGACGCCCTGAAGCGCCGGTGCCTCTACCACTGGATCGGCTACCCGCCGCCCGACCGGGTCGCCGCGATCGTGCGCCGCCGGGTGCCCGGCGCCGGGCTGCCGCTCGCCGTGCAGGTGGCCGCCGCGGTCGCCCGGCTGCGCGGGCTCGAGCTGAGCAAGCCGCCCGGGGTGGCCGAGGCGATCAGCTGGGCCGCCGCGCTGAGCCTGCTCGGGGCCATCCAGCTCGACGCCGCCAGCGCCGGCCGGACCATCAGCGCCGTGCTCAAGTACCCCGAGGACGTCGAACTGGTCGAGGCCGCCGGTCTGGCCGACGTGGTGACCAGCAATGCCTGACGACCTGGCCACCGTCGTCGCCGGTTTCGGCGCCGCCCTGCACCAGCTGGGCGTCCCGGTCGGCCCCGACCGCTGCGAGCGCTTCGCCCGGGCCATCCTGCTCCTGCGCCCGACCACTGCCGCCCAGCTGGTCGCCTGCGCCCAGGCCACCCTGACCAGCAGCCCCGACGCCGCCACCCTCCTGACCCAACTCCTGGCCCAGCTCCTTGCCCAGCCCGCCGCGTTATCGGTCACGGCCCCCGGGTCGTCCGTTTCGACCGCCGTGCCGTCCGCGTCGACGGAGGTGTCGTCCGTGTCTGCCAGCGACGTATCTGCCAGCGACGTATCTGCCAGCGACGCAGCGCGCCGCGGTGAGCGCCCGGCCGAGCGCGGCGCCGATCGTGCGGCGGGGGTGCGCGCGATCGCCAGCGCGCAGGAGCGGCTGGGGCACCGCGACTTCGCCGAGTTGACCGCCGACGAGCTGCTCGCCCTCGCCGAGCTGATGCGCACGCTGA
>OBLK01000169.1_pt1 | contig 20977 bp, 21 predicted proteins | sample 1518871 | NCBI WGS metagenome assembly OBLK01 (sample SAMEA2464837, study PRJEB22497) | soil metagenome | biome: Grassland; feature: Farmland; material: Clay | place: Australia | collected 2013-02-01 | depth 0.8 m
TACGGAATCGAACCGTAGACCTTCTCCTTACCATGGAGACGCTCTGCCGACTGAGCTATTGGGGCGGGCGGACACGAGGGTACACAACGACGATCGTCGGCGTGAAACTGGCTGCTCAGCGCTCCAGCATGAGGACGGTTTCCTCCTCACGCACGCCCGCCATCCGCACGGTCCTGGCCCGCAGCCACGACTCGAAGCGGCGCTCGCCGAGCGGCCTGGAGAACAGGAAGCCCTGCGCGACGTCGCAACCCATCTCGGCGAGCTGCTGGCGCACGGCGTCCTCCTCGACGCCCTCGGCGACCACCGTCAGCGACAGCGAGTGCCCGAGGTCGACGATCGCGCGGACGACGGCCAGATCGGACAGGTCGCTGCCCATCCCGAGCACGAAGCTCTTGTCGATCTTCACCTCGTCCACCGGGAGCCGCCGCAGGTAGGCCAGCGACGAGTAGCCGGTGCCGAAGTCGTCGACGGCGAGCCCGACGCCGATCTCGTGCAGCCGCCGCAGCACCGGCAGCGCCCGTTCCGGGTCCTGCATGACGGCCGACTCGGTGATCTCGAAGCTGACCAGCCCGGCCGGAACGCCGTGCCGGCGAAGCGCCTCGTGGACCCGGTCCGGGAAGTCCTCGTCGTCGAGGTTGCGCACCGACAGGTTCACCGCGACCGAAAGCTGCAGCCCCTCGTCGAGCCAGCTCCGGACCCGCTGCAGCGAGCGTTCGAGGACGAACGAGGTGAGCGCGTCGACCAGCCCGGTGGTCTCGACGATCGAGACGAACTCGTCGGGGTCGAGCATGCCGAGCTCGGGGTGCCGCCACCGCACCAGCGCCTCGGCGCCGAGCACCTGCTTGGTGGCCAGCGCCACCTTGGGCTGGTAGAACACCTCGATCTGGCCGTCGTCTATGGCGCCGCGGAACTGTGTGACCAGCTGGAACCGGCGCAGGAACCCCTGGCCCATGCTCGGCAGGTAGCTGCGCACCTTCGACTCACCGGAACGCGCGGCATGCAGCGCCACGTCTGCGCGTTGCAGCAGGACGTCGACGTCGTTGGTCGGCTCGACGATGGTCAGCGCGACGCCGGCGACGGCGTTGCACTCGACGGTCAGCTTGTCGACCGGGTACGGCGCCGAGAGCGCGTAGCGCAGCTGCTCGGCGGCCTTGAGCGCCTGCTGGAGGTCGACGTCGAGCAGCAGCGCCGCGAACGTGTCGCCCTCGAGCCTGGCCGCGAGCACACCCTCGCCGAGCACCTCGCGGAGCCGCCGGCCGGCGGCGAGCACGGTCCGGTCGCCCCACGCATGGCCGAGCGCGTCGTTGACCGAGTTGAGCATGTCCAGGTCCACGACGACGACCGCACAGCTCACGTGCCTGCCGAAGTACTCGCTGGCGGCCTGGCGGAAGCCCAGCCGGTTGCGCAGCGCGGTGAGCGGGTCGTGGTAGGCGTCGTGGCGGAGCCTGGCCAGCAGCCGCCGGTTGTCCATGGCGGTGGCCAGGTGGCTGGCCAGCGTGCCGGCCAGCCGGACGTCGGCGGCGGAGAAGCCGCGCAGCCGACTCTGCAGGTCGTGCACCTCGAGCACCCCGAGCAGCTGGTGCGCCCCGCGCAGCGGCACGACCAGCGCCTCCCGCGCACCGCGCAGCTCCAGCTGGTGGTGGACCTCGGCGTCGGCGTCGACGATGCTCGCGTGCTGCACGCCACCATCGGGCGAGCCCGAGAGCACGTCGGCGTACAGGATCGACAGGTCGTCCTTGGGCGCCGACGGCGGCAGCGGTTCGCCGGCGACGACCGTGCGCAGGCCCTGCGCCGGGAACGCCTCCCGATGCAGCACGACCCTGGTGGCGTTGAGCTGCTCCCTGATCAGCTCGGCGGCCGGCAGCCAGGCGTCCGGCATCGGGCCGTCCGTCTCGTCGGCCTCGACGGCCTCGCCGTCGTGCTCGGTGTCCCGGCCGGCGCCGGCGACCACCAGGCTGACCTGGCTGAGCAGCCCGAGGTCACGCTGCTCCCGCAGCAGCCCGTAGTAGGCCTGGTAGACGGCGACAAGCGACAGCGACAGCAGGCCCAGCAGCAGCCAGCCCCATTGGACGGCGGTGACGAGCTCGACTCCGATGATTCCGACCACAGCGCTAAGCAGCCCGGCGACATAGGTATGCGCCATCAATCGGGCGGCATTTGCCGGGTTCCCGGCGCCCATCAGCCAGATCGCGATGAGCCCGAGCACGGACGTCGTGGCTTGCGCGACAGCGAAACCGACCAGAATCGCCGACCAGTAGGGCGCGTCGGCCGGCAGGCGCACCGTCAGCGCCTCGGCGATCAAGTAGGTCATCGACACCAGCAGGCTCAAACTGCCGACGTTGATGGCCAACTGGACCAGCCGGTCCCGACGCATCACCCTGGCGACGAAGCCCACCACGATGTAGGTGATCAGGACGACCGGAACTGGCACCGTGAGCAGGCCGACGATGAGCGGGATCTCGGCGACGGTGAATCGCAGTGCGTTCTTGCGGATATCGACCCGAATAGACACCTTGCGGGTCAGCCCGAAAGCGGCAGCGAGTACCAGTCCGATCGCGATGTCGAGGGGCCGTGGCTCCCACGGCGCCATGGTCAGGGTCGCCGCGACCGCGATCGCCGCTGCTGCGCAGAGGCCGGTGGCGAAGGCTGCGAGCCAGCCGCTGCGGCTCGACGCGCCTGCAGACTCGCCCCGCTCCAAGCCCGGCCTCCCATGTTCCACCGGCCGGCGCTCGGCTCGGCCTGCCGCATCGTGACGGAAGCGTACTCGTGCCCGACCTGGGCCCGGGAGGGCCATACCACAAGGCCAGACGGCCCGCCACTTGAATGAAACAGTTACGAGACGCCCATGAACCAAGTCAGAAACATCACTGAGCGTGACAGACGTACACCTGCTTCAACGGCGGTTCGGCAACGAGCATGCGGAGGGCGTGCACGTGCCAGCTAGCTATCGATCTCCCAAATGCGACCGACCCGGATCCTGACCTGGGTGCCGCGAACACTGGTGCGCACTGACTGCTCCTCACGAGTGACATGCCTAGACGCAGGCGAACGCCAATAGGGCACATAATACGAAGCGGTTAACGAACCCGTCAATCCAGGACCGGGCAACCTGACGGGCAGCGGTGCGGACTTCACCCCACCGCACCAGCTTTCCGTAATGTACGCGGTCGACTACGGTAAGCACCGGGACAGGTTCTGACCACCTGGAGGTAGGACGTGGTGCGCGCTTCCGGCGGCCAGGAAACTGGGCCGGTCGCGCATGGCGTGGACACCCCAGCTTTCCGCCGGTTGTGGTGGGCGTGGACGGTTTCCCTTCTGGGCGACGGCGTTCGTGCCCTCGCCCTGCCGCTGTATGTAGCCGTACAAACACGAAGCGCGCTCGCAGCTTCCGCGGTCACTGCCGCCGGCGTGTTGCCGTGGCTACTCACGGCGCTCCCGGCTGGGGCACTGGTCGACCGGGTACATCCCCGTCACGTCGTCGTCGTGGCCCACGTGTTACGTGCAGTGGTCACTGGTGGCCTCGTTGTGGCGATCATCATGGACGTCGCCACCGTGCCACTGATCTGTGCCTTCGCGTTCGTCCTGACGACCGCCGAGACGTTCGCCTACCCCGCCTCCCAGGTCCTCATGGTCGAGCTCGCCGGCCCGGACCGGCTGCACGAGGCGAACTCCAAGTTCTTCACCGTCCAGGCCATCGGGCTTTACCTCGCCGGACCGCTCGCGGCGGGCGCGCTGTTCGCGCTCGGCCCTGCCCTCGCATTCGCCGTCGACGGCATCTCGTTCGTTATCGCCGCGGTGCTGGTGGCCGGCCTACCCGATATCGCGCCGAAGCGGCCACCCGGGGAGATCGAAAGGCCGAAACTGCTCGCCGAAGTCGGCGACGGATTGAGAATTCTTTACAGAAATGCCGGACTTCGCACATTGGTCAGTCTGGTTTCCATCGCGACGATCTCTATAGCTGCGGTAAACGCGTTGACCGTGCTCTATGCCGTAGAGGATCTCGGCATGGAGCCGTCGTTCGTGGCCAGCCTGGTGATACTGGGGTCGGTCGGTACGCTGGCCGCCTCGCGGTTCGTGGTCCCGATGGTCAAGAAATGGTCGGACGGCATCCTGCTGGTCGCCAGCATGGCCGTGATCGCCGCCGGGATGATCGTCTTCGGCGCCATTCCGGCGATAGTCGCAGCCTTGGCGGCGAACCTGCTGATCGGTATCGGGGTCGGAGCATTCAACGTTCTCGGCGCGGCCCGCCGGCAGCGCCTGACGCCGCCGCACGCCATGGGCCGCGTGTCGGGCGCGTACCGGATGGTGGCCCGCGGGCTGATGCCGGTGGGCGCCGGACTGGCCGGCCCGCTGGCCGTGGTCACCTCGCTCGGCTCGGTTTTCGTGATCGTCGGCTGCCTGCTGCTGACCGCGCTGGCGCTGCTGACCAGGCCGCTACTGCGCACCGGCGTCGACGTCCCGCCGCCGCGCACCGCGACACCGCCGGTTCCACCGGCTCCCGAAGGCCCCGCCGACCAGGCGGCCCGGCCGGCCGATCCCGTCCCGCCCAACCGTTCCGACGTGGTCAACCGGCATGACCTGATCATCCGGCCCAGCCGCGCGGACACCGCCGACACCAAGCCCCGGCGCCTCAATCCCTGACGCCTCGGCGTCGGGCGGGCGGTGGCTCAGCCGACTGTGAGTAGCTCCCCGGTCGGCTGGTGGCGGACCTCGCCGGCGTGCGTGACGCAGCAGCCGGCGATCACCTCGTCGTCCAGGTCGACCCGCAGCGCGCCGTCGTCGACCATGAGCAGGAGCAGGCTGACCACGTTCATCGCGTACAGCTGGCTGGCCTGCGCCGGCATCTGGCTTGGCACGTTGCGACCGCCCCAGAGCAGAACCCCGCCGGGGGTGATGAACTCCTCGCCAGAGCGCGAACCCTCGACGTTGCCGCCCTGCTCGGCAGCCAGGTCGACCACCACGGCGCCGGGCCGCATCGCGGCCACCATGTCGGCGGTGACCAGCAGCGGCGCCTGCCGGCCGGGCACCGACGCAGTGGTGATCAGGGCGTCGGCGTCGGCCACGTGCGGCGCGAGCAGCTCACGCTGGCGCAGCGCGCGGTCCTTCGTCATCTCGCGGGCGTACCCGGCGGCGCCCTCCAGGGTCTCCAGACCCAGGTCGACGAACTCGCCACCGACGCTGCGCACCTCCTCCGCCGCCGCGGCCCGCACGTCGTAGGCCGACACCACGGCGCCGAGCCGGCGCACGGTGGCGATCGCCTGCAGGCCGGCGACCCCGGCGCCGAGCACCAGCACCTTGGCCGGCGGCACCGTGCCGGCCGCGGTCATGAGCAGCGGCAGGAAGCGGGGCAGCCGCTCGGCGGCGATGAGCGCCGCGCGGTAGCCGGCCACCACGGCCTGCGAGGACAGCGCGTCCATCGTCTGCGCTCTCGAGATCCGCGGCACCAGCTCCATCGACAGCGCGGTCAGGCCGCCGTCGCGCATCGCGCGCACCAGGTCGAGCTCCCGACCGGTCGGCAGGAACGACACCGTCAGCGCGGCGTCGCCCAGCCGGCCGAGTTGCTCGGTGGTCGGCGGCTGAACGCCGAGCAGCACGTTCGCCCCGTCGAGCGCGCCCTCGCCGACGTCGGCACCAGCAACCCGGTAGGCGTCGTCACTGTAACCGGCCGCGGCCCCGGCGTCCGGCTCGACCGCGACCTGCAAGCCGACTTTGGTCAACCGAGGTACCAGCGCCGGTACCAGGGCGACTCGCCGCTCGTGTGGTCTGCTCTCCCTCGGCACCGCCACTCGCACGGGACCGCACGCTAGCGCAGCCGGCCTCGGATCGGGCAACCGGTGAGTTCCGCGGCGTTCGCCGGTCTGCACCTAGGTAGTCGGCAGTCCTGATGAAAGGACCGGAACCATGGCTCTGCCCGAGGTCGTGACCAGGGACGAGTGGCTCATGGCGCGAAAGGCGTTGCTGGTCAAGGAGAAGGAGGCGACCCGTGCCCGGGACGCCGTCAACGCGGAACGGCGCCGGCTGCCCATGGTCGAGATCGACAAGCCGTACCGGTTCCAGGGACCGGCCGGTGAGGTCGGCCTGCTCGAGCTCTTCGACGGCAGGCGCCAGCTCATCGTCGAGCACGTGATGTTCGACCCCGTCCCACGGCAGCACGTTCAACCACGACTTCCACGTCACCATCGACTCGGCGGTCACGCCGCCCGAGTACAACTACCGCTCGGCCGACGAGCACGCGTCCGCCGGGACCCTGCTCAGCGGTGACCAGCCGTTCGAACTGCACGGCCAGAGCGCCTTCCTCCGCGACGGCGACCGCGTCTTCCACACCTACTCCGCCTACGCCCGCGGCACGGAATCGGTCGGCGGCACCTACTACTACCTGGACCTCACCGCGCTCGGCCGCCAGGAACCCTGGCAGGAGCCGAGCGACCGCACCGGTGACGCCCCGATGGCCGGGGACGCCGGCGTCCGATACCACGACGAGTACTAGCTAGGTCCGGTCCTCATCGGGGTCGCCCGGCACTCAGCAGGGGATCTGGAACAGATCCAGGCTCAGCGCCGCCGGGCTGATCGTCGGCGTCTGGTTGCCGACGTACTCCGGCTCGGTCGACACGCCGCACCCGCCGTCGGCGTGCAGGCTCGCCTGGTACTGGCACGCCACGCCGTTGCGTTGCGCCGACCTGATCGACGGCAGCCCCAGCGACGCCGCCGATACGCAGCCCTCCCACGGCTGGTCGCTGGCCACCGTCGCCATCGTGCCCGTGTAGTTGGTGCCGGACCAGACGCACATCTCCCCGGCCGGGCACGTTGCCGTCGTCGTCGGCACCGCCAGCGCCGCCGGCCCGGTCAGCACGGCCCCGACCGCCGCAGCCGCCGCCACCATCGCCAACATCCGCATCCTCATCGACGTCCTCCAGTCCCGTCAGTGAGCAGACGAACCTCGACAGTAACCGTTAGCGCCGCAGAGCCGACAGGCCCGTGTCGATAGCCGTGTGCACGCGCCCGCCTCGGCCCGCACGAATACCGTCACGATCTCTCCGATACTCGCCGCGGAGATGTCCCGGTCCGGCCACACCACGCCCGATCCCGAAGCCTGTTCTACGAGTAGGAGACATGGATGGGAACACCGCAGTCCGAGCTCTGGGAGGACACCGTCCAACCCCACCCGGTCAGGCCGTTCAGGGCGGTGCAGCGCGGCCACCGGCTGCACGAGCACGCAGCGGTCCTCGCCGTCGTCGCTGCCGGCGGCGCAATCGGGGCCTGCGGCCGGTACGGGGCGTCTCTGCTGTGGCCCACCGCGCCGGGCGCGTTCCCGTGGAGCACCATGGCGGTCAACATCACCGGCTGCGCCACGATGGGCATCGTCATGGTCCTGATCAGTGACGTTTGGCCAGCGCACCGGCTACTGCGGCCCTTCGTGGGCACCGGCATCCTCGGCGGCTACACCACGTTCTCCGCCTACGCCGCCGAGATCCAGCACCTGGTCAACATCGGTCACGCGGCGATCGGACTGGCCTACCTGGCGTTGACCGTCCTCACGGCGGTCGGCTCCACCTGGACGGCAGCCACGCTCACCCAGCGCGCATTCACCACAAACGCCCGGTCACCGAGATCGGACACCGGGGCTGGCCAGTGACCTGGCTGCTCGTCATCCTCGGCGCCTCGGTCGGCGCGCCCCTGCGGTACCTGACCGACCGGATCATCCGGGCCAGGCACGACGGCCACTTCCCGTGGGGGACCTTCGCCGCCAACCTCACCGGCTGCCTCTTCCTCGGTGCCCTCACCGGTGCCGTCGCCGCGGGCGCCGCCTCCTCACCCACCCAACTGCTCATCGGCACCGGACTATGTGGAGCCCTGACCACCTACTCCACGTTCTCCTATGAGACCCTGCGCCTGACCCAAGCCGGCGCACGATTCTTCGCCGCGGTCAACGTCGTCGCCAACGTGATCGCCGGACTCGGCGCCGTCGTCATCGGCACCGCACTGGCCCAGGCAATCTGGACCTGATCCGACCGCGGCCAATGGCCTCCGCCCGGTCGTGGCAGGCAACGCGCCGCTCCGCGATCATGTCGGCTTGTTCGCGTCGGGGACGAATACGACGCAGCACGAGCCGGGCTGGAAGTCCAGGACCGGCCGCACTGTGGCGGCGCCGGTGCCACGAAGGAGCCCGTCGGCTATTGCCAGGTTGGTCCCGCAGACCAGGGGTCGGTGTGTGCTGGCGAGCGCATCGAAGGGGCAGTTGCGCAGGCGGATCGTTCCCGCTTGGTCGGCGACAGGTTCGTAGCCGCCGGCTGTCAGCGCGGCCGTGAGTCGCTTGACGGGGGTTCCTCGCCGCTGGGTCGTGCCGAGTTGCTCGCCCAGCTCGCGTGCTGCTTCCTCGAGTGGGGCAGGCACAGACTGGTCGCCAAGCTGCTCGAGCGCGGAGGCGAACAGCGCAGCGACGCGTTGGTAGCGGCGCTCCGGCAGGACCACGCTGAACTCCCGTCCGGCGCGCCAGTACACGCGTGCCGGGCGACCGGCGCCCGGGCCGACCCGGCCGGTGAGGCGGCGATACCCGCTGTCGAGTAGTCCGGCGGCGGCGAGCCGGTCGAGGTGGAAGGTGGCCAGCGCACGGGTGATGGCCAGCGCCTTGGCTGCCTCCGCACGGCCTACCTGACGGTCCTGGGCGACCACCCAGTCGTAGAGGTCCCGCCGGACCGGTTCGGTCAGTTGGCTGAGGACAACGAGATCTCGGTCCCTGGCTTCGGTCACGGCCGGCACTCTATCAACCATGAGCGCTAGCGATACATTTGACAGCGCCCGGCCGGGCGCTGTATCACTAACATATGCTGGCGATAGAAGCGACGACCTCAGAGGCCACCGAACTGGGCCAACGTGGCTGGCGTGCGCGATCGGTTCGGTTGCGATGGTCATCCTCGCCGGCACGCCGCGCCGGTCAGCCGGTTCCGCTCAGCACCGTCCGCGGCAGCCGTGATCTCCTGGCGCGGGCCCCGGACTCCGCAAGCCCAGGTTCAAGCCGCCCGCGTCGAATGTCGGCGACATGATCGGGCTTCTCGTCATCGACGAGCACCCCGTCGTCGGTGAAGGCATCCGCGCCATCCTCACCGACGAGCCCGACGTCTGGGTGGAGACGGTGACCGATGTCCACGCCGCCCACGCGGCACTTGACGCTCGCCACCACGACGTCGTGGTCTGCGAGATCCGGCTGCAAGGATGCAACGCCGGACTGGACCTGCTGCGCCACCGACGCACGGACGGCCCGGCGTTCATCATGTTCAGCGCGCACTGCATTCCCAGCTTCTACGCCGAGGCGGTTGACCGCGGCGCTGCCGGTTTTCTGGCGAAGACGGCGACGCGGGACATGATCGTCCGGGCGATCCGGGACGTCGCGAACGGCGGGAAGGCCATCTCCGCGGACGCGCTGAACGGTGCTCGTGTCGCGCGTCGCCGACCGGCCCCGCGCGAGCTCGAGATCGTGGCGCTGGTCGCGGCGGGTGCCACGAACGCCGAAGTCGCGCGCCGGCTGCAGATCGGACTGTCCACCGTCGAGGGCGTCCTGCGGCGATTGTTCGACCGCTACTCCGTTGCGAATCGCACGGCGCTCGCCCGCCTGGCCGACGGTGAGGGCTGGCTCATCGACCTCGTTCCCTAGCTCCGTCATCCAGCGAGCGTTGTTGGCCGCGACGCCGCCATGTCATGGTTTTCATCGACGCGCGTCAAAGCCCACCGCCGGTACCGTGCCGCAGCGTGCCAACAGGCACCCCGTGAGTGGAGGTGGCCGAACCATGACCGAACCCAGCTTGTACGAAAGACTTGGCGGCGTATTCGCCATCGCCGCGGTCATCAACCACTTCAGCGACGCCGTCGTGCAGAACCCCGTCGTCGGTCAGCGATCGGAGAACCCGGCCCTGCGCGAATGGCACACCAACAATCTCGACAGACTGCCGGGGCTGAAGTTCATGCGCACCCTGTGGGTGTGCGCCGTGGCGGGCGGACCCTTCCAGTTCTCCGCGACGCGGCCTGGTAGCACCGTGTTGGGTCTCGAGGAAGCCCATCGCAACCTGCGGATCTCACCGGCGGAGTTCGATGAGGTTGCGGCCGAGCTCGCGCGCACCCTGGACGCATTCAACGTGCCCGACGAAGAGAAGGACGAGGTGCTTGGCGCGTTCGCTGCGCACAAGAACGAGGTGACCGAGGGGTCCCTGGCCGCGGCCGGCGGCTGACACGCGGCGCAATTGGAGAGATAGGCGACCATCACATCATCGACCCCGCACGGCGGCCATCGTCGTGGCCGTCGGCGCACTACTGCTCACCGCAAGCCCCGCACACGCACAGGGGACTAGGACCGCGGTTGCGAGCCCCAAACGAGCCCGGCCGCAACATCCTGCTCGGCGCGACACCCGCTTTGACGTGGACGCGGTCGCCGGCAACGAGGCACGGGCGGCGGGCGCGTCCTATTCGCATTTCGGGCGTTCTAACACCCTGATCGCCCGCTGGAACGGGTCCAGCTAATCTGTCAGCTTCAACCCACCTCTCCGGCGTCGCGGCGGCCGGGGGGCGCGGTATGGGTGCAGTTGACCGAAATCCTCGAAGGGGTCGATGCCACCGGGCCGGCCCCTGACCGCGTTTCTGCTGGTCAGGGGCCGAACTCGGAGGCGTGGCAGGTGCTGGATTCGAACCAGCGTAGGCGCTAGCCGACGGTTTTACAGACCGCTCCCTTTGGCCGCTCGGGCAACCTGCCGGGGGCTGGGCCGGGTAACCCGGCCGCGGTGGGGAGGGTACACGGCGGGCGGGAGCGGGTTCCAACCGGTTGGGTAGCCTCGCGCAAACCGAGGGGCAGCCTGAAGGAGGCGTCAAGAGTGGCAGACCCGTCGTTCGACGTGGTGAGCAAGGTGGACCGTCAGGAGGTCGCCAACGCGCTGAACCAGGCATCGAAGGAGCTCGGGACCCGGTTCGATTTCCGCGGGACCGGGGCGTCGGTGAGCTGGGCCGGCGACGAAGCGGTGACGATCCAGGCGGAGACCGAGGACCGGTGCCTGGCGGCGATCGAGGTGTTCAAGGAGAAGCTGGTCAAGCGCGGGGTGTCGCTCAAGGCGTTCGAGGTGGGGACGCCGGCGCCGTCCGGGCGGGTGCACAGGGTGACCGGCAAGATCCTGCAGGGGATCGAGGCGGACAAGGCGAAGCAGATCGCGAAGGCGATCAGGGACGAGTACCCGAAGGGTGTGCAGGCCCAGATCCAGGGTGATCAGCTGAGGGTGTCGAGCAAGAAGAAGGACGATCTGCAGCGGGTGATCTCGTTCCTCAAGGAGAGGGACTTCGGGATCGCGCTGCAGTTCACGAACTACCGATGAAGGGGATCATCCTCGCCGGCGGGTCCGGGACGAGGTTGCATCCGATCACGCAGGCGGTGTCGAAGCAGCTGCTGCCGGTCTACGACAAGCCGATGGTGTACTACCCGCTGTCGGTGCTGATGCTGGCCGGGATCCGGGACATCCTGGTGATCTCGACGCCGGCCGACCTGCCGCAGTTTCGCAGGCTGCTCGGCGACGGGTCACGGCTCGGGCTGAGGCTGACCTACGCCGAGCAGGCCGCGCCCAACGGGTTGGCCGAGGCGTTCGTCATCGGCGCAGACCACGTCGGGGACGACAGCGTGGCGCTGGTGCTGGGCGACAACATCTTCTACGGGCCCGGTTTCTCCAGGACGCTGCAGCAGCACGCGGCCGGGGTGGATGGCTGCGTGCTGTTCGGCTACCCGGTGAAGGACCCGCAGCGCTACGGCGTCGGCGAGGTGGACGCTCAGGGGCGACTGGTCGGGATCGAGGAGAAGCCGGCCACGCCGCGGTCGGACAAGGCGATCACCGGGCTGTACTTCTACGACAGCGACGTGGTGTCGATCGCCAGCCGGCTGACGCCATCGGCGCGCGGCGAGCTGGAGATCACCGACGTCAACCTCGAGTACCTGCGGCGCGGCAAGGCACGGCTGGTGGATCTCGGACGCGGCTTCGCGTGGCTCGACACCGGCACGCACGACTCGCTGCTGGAGGCGGCGCACTTCGTGCAGGTGCTCGAGCACCGGCAGAGCGTGCGGATCGCGTGCCTGGAGGAGATCGCGCTTCGGATGCACTTCATCGACGCCGACCAGTGCTATCAGCTCGGCGCCGAGCTGGCCAAGTCCGGCTATGGCCAGTACGTGATGGAAATCGCCACCCAGGCCGGCGCCTCACCAGCCGGCAGCGCCTCACCGGTGGCCGGCAGCGCCTCACCGGGCGCGGCGGGCTAGCTCCTCCAGCCGGCGGACGCGCTCCGAGATCGGGGGGTGCGTGGAGAACAGCCGGCTGAGCCGCTCACCTGGCCGGAACGGGTTGGCGATCATCAGGTGCGCCTGTGACACGAGCGCCGGCTCAGGCGGCAGCGGCGCCACCCTGGTGCCGTATTCGATCTTGCGCAGGGCCGACGCGAGCGCGAGCGGGTCCCGGGCGAGCGCGGCGCCGGAGGCGTCGGCCTGGAACTCCCGCGACCTGGAGACGGCCATCTGGACGATGCCGGCCGCGACCGGGCCCAGCAGCGCGAGCAGCAGCATCGCTATCGGGTTGGGCCGGTCGTCGTCACCGCCACCGAACACCCCTGCGAACAGGGCCATCGAGGCCAGGAAGCTGATGATGCTGGCGAGCGCGCCGGCCACGCACGCGATGAGGATGTCGCGGTTGTAGACGTGGGAGAGCTCGTGGGCGAGCACGGCGCGCAGCTCGCGCTCGTTGAGCACCTCGAGGATCCCTGTCGTGCAGCAGACGGCGGCGTTTCGCGGGTTTCGCCCGGTGGCGAACGCGTTGGGCGAGGCGGTCGGGCTGACGTACAGCCGTGGCATCGGCTGGCGGGCGGCCGTGGCCAGCTCACGCACGATGCGGTACATGGTGGGCTGTTCGGGCTCGGAGACCGGGCGCGCGCGCATCGCCCGCAACGCGATCTTGTCGGAGTTGAAGTACGCATAGCCGTTCATGGCCAGCGCCACGATGACGGCGATGACCAGCCCGGTTCGCCCGAAGAGCGAGCCGATGGCGATCACCAGGACGCTCATGCCGCCGAGCAGCAGCGCGGTCTTCAGGCCGTTGAAGTGCGAGTGCATCTGGTCCAAGCCTCCCGGACGTACGGCCGCATGGTCAACGGCCGGGAGGCATCCCGAGTTCCCCCGTCTGGCCTATCGGAACCCTGCGCTTACGCGCGTAGCTCCATCGTGCAGCACTTGGGGCCGCCGCCGGACTTGCGCAGCTCGCTGATGTCGACGAACACCGGTTCGAAGCCGCGCTCGGCGAGCCTGGTGGCCAGGTGGGTGGCCTCGACCGGGAGCACGACGTACCGGCCGTCGGACACCGCGTTCAGCCCGAGGTAGGCGGCGTCGTCGGCGTTGGCGATGACGGCGTCCGGGTACAGCCGGCGCAGCACGCGCTGCGAGCCGGGCGAGAACGCCTCCGGGTAGTAGGCGATCAGGTCGTCGGCGAGCACGACGAGGGCCACGTCGAGGTGGTAGTAGCGCGGATCGACCAACTGCAGCGAGACGACCGGCACCCCGAGCACCTCCTGCGCCTCGGCGTGCGCGCCGGGGTCGGTGCGGAAGCCGGTGCCGGCCAGCAGCAGCTGCCCGGTCCAAGCCAGGTCGCCCTCGGCCTCGTTGATCTTCGAGGGCATCACGACGTCGCGGAAGCCGTTGGCCAGGAACCAGCGCCGGTAGTGGTCGGCCTCGGCGGCGCGCTGGTGGGCGCGGAACCGGGCGCCGAGCACCCGGCCGTCGACCACCGTGCCGGAGTTGGCTGCGAACACCATGTCCGGCAGCCCCGGCTGCGGTTCGATCTCCTGGACCTGGTGGCCGAGCCGGTTGTAGGTGTCCCGCAGGTCGGTCCACTGCGCCATCGCCAGGTCGACGTCGACGGGCTGGCTGGGGTCCATCCATGGATTGATCGCGTACTCCAACGCGAAGTACCGCGGTGGGCACATGAGGTACCGGCGGCGGGTCGGCTGCCGGTCCGGCACTGCCCGAAGTGGGGTGTCGAGAACCGCACTCACTGGTTGTCCCCCTTTCCCGTGCTCGCTTTCCGGCTTGGCTGCCTGCCCGCGACGATCGGGCCGTGATCATGCCGCGGGCATCGATTGAAGGGTACGAAGCGGCAATAGTGGCAATCAATGAACTTTGTCGCGATTCTTGCGGCAGAATGTTGCGTATGGATGGTCTCGATCAGCAGATCGTTTCGTGCCTGGTCGCGAACGCGCGGTCCAGCTACGCCGAGATCGGCAATCGGGTCGGGCTGTCCGCGCCGGCGGTCAAGCGCCGGGTCGACAAGCTGCTCGACTCGGGCGTGCTGCGCGGGTTCACCGCCGTGGTCGATCCGGAGGCGCTCGGCTGGGGCACCGAGGCGTTCGTCGAGGTGCACTGCCGGGGCAACGTCGCGCCGTCGGCGATCCGGGCCGGCCTGGAGCCGCTGGCCGAGGTGGTCGCAGCCTATACGGTGTCCGGTTCGGCCGACGCGATCGTGCACATGCGCGCGGCGAACATCGCACACCTGGAGCGGGCGCTCGAGCGGCTGCGTGCGGTCGACTTCGTGGACCGCACGGTCTCGACGATGGTGCTGTCCACCCTGCTCGAGCGGCAGCCGGCCGGATAGCGTCTGCAGCATGGGCGAAACCTTGCCGGTTGGCGTGCTGCTCGAGCGTCACGACCGCGTCGCGGTGCTGACCGTGTCCGACGTGGCCAGGCGAAACGCGCTGTCTGTCGAGCTGTCGGCGGAGTTGGCCGACGCGGTGGCGAGGTGCGAGGCCGACGAGAGCATCGGCGCCCTGGTCGTCACCGGCGCGCCGCCGGCGTTCTGTGCCGGCGCCGACCTGTCGCTGCTGGGCGCCGGCGCCGACCCCGCCGAGCGGGAGCACGGGCTGCGAGCCGTCTACACCGGCTTCCTCGCGGTCGCGCGGTGCGAGCTGCCGACGATCGCGGCGGTCAACGGCGCGGCCGTCGGCGCCGGGCTCAACCTCGCGCTGGCCTGCGACGTGCGCCTCGCCGGCCCGACGGCCCGGTTCGATGCCCGGTTCCTGCGGCTCGGCCTGCACCCGGGCGGCGGGATGACCTGGATGGCGCAGCGGGTGCTCGGCCCGCAGGCGGCGGCCGCGATGGCGTTGTTCGGCGAGGTCGTCGACGCGGCGGAGGCCCAGCGGATCGGATTGGCGTACCGCATCGTGGACGGCGACGTGGTCTCGGCCGCGGTCGAGCTGGCGGCCAGAGCCGCCGCCGCGCCGCGCGACCTGGTCGTCGCCACCAAACGGACCATGCGTGCAACGGCCGCGCTCACCGACCACACCGAGGCCGTGGAGACCGAACTCGGACCGCAGGTCCGCTCGCTCGCGTCGCCGGCGTTCGCGCAACGGATTGCAGCCGCCCGGTCACGCTGACGGGCCGTGGCATCCCACGATTCGAGAGCCTTCGTGTGAGGCTTCGCACCCCTCGCGGGATTGTGGCCGTTGTATGGCGATCCGGCCCGGCGACCGTGACGACGGAGGGCTACTCTCGATTATCCGGCCTGATAGGTGAGGACCTTTGGACAGATGACCGCTGACATCGAGACAACCGGCGAACGGTCCGTCCAGAAGCTCGAACGGGTGGTCATTCGCTTCGCCGGAGACTCCGGTGATGGCATGCAGCTAACCGGAGACCGGTTCACCGGTGAGACGGCGGCCTACGGCAACGACCTCGCGACCCTGCCGAACTTCCCCGCCGAGATCCGCGCCCCCGCCGGCACCCTGCCCGGCGTGTCCAGCTTCCAGTTGCACTTCGCCGACTACGACATCCTCACGCCTGGTGACCGGCCGGACGTGCTGGTCGCGATGAACCCGGCGGCACTCAAGGCGAACGTCGCCGACCTGCCCCCCGGCGGCATGCTGATCGTCAACACCGACGAGTTCGACAAGCGCCACCTGGCCAAGGTCGGCTACCTGGCCAACCCGCTCGAGGACGGCTCGCTCGAGCAGTACACCGTGCACAAGGTGCCGATGGCCACGCTGACCCGTGGCGCGCTGGAGTCGACCGGCCTGTCCAAGAAGGACGCCGAGCGGTCCAAGAACATGTTCGCGCTCGGCCTGCTCTCCTGGATGTACCACCGGCCGACCGAGGGCACCGAGCGGTTCCTGCGCGACAAGTTCGCCAAGCGACCTGAGCTCGCCGAGGCCAACGTGCTGGCGTTCCGCGCCGGCTGGAACTTCGGCGAGACCACCGAGACGTTCGCGACCACCTACGAGGTCGCTCCAGCCGCGCTGCCGGCTGGCACCTACCGGCAGATCACCGGCAACGTGGCGCTCGCCTACGGCATCGTCGCCGCCGGGCGGCAGGCCGGCATGCAGGTGTTCCTCGGCTCGTACCCGATCACGCCGGCGTCGGACATCCTGCACGAGCTGAGCAAGCACAAGGCGTTCGGCGTCACGACATTCCAGGCAGAGGACGAGATCTCCGGGGTAGGCGCCGCCCTCGGCGCGGCGTTCGGCGGCTCACTCGGGGTCACCACGACGTCCGGCCCGGGGCTCGCACTCAAGTCCGAGACCATCGGGCTGGCGGTGGCGCTCGAGCTGCCACTGCTCGTCGTCGACGTGCAGCGCGGCGGGCCGTCGACCGGGCTGCCGACCAAGACCGAGCAGGCCGACCTGCTGCAGGCCCTGTACGGCCGAAACGGCGAGTCGCCGGTGCCGGTGATCGCGCCGCAGTCGCCCGGCGACTGCTTCGACGCCGTGGTCGAGGCGGTGCGCGTGGCGCTGACCTATCGCACCCCGGTGCTGCTGCTGTCGGACGGCTCGCTGGCCAACGGGTCGGAGCCGTGGCTCGTGCCGGACGTCGACGCGCTGCCCGACTTGCGCGTGGAGTTCGCCACCGAGCCCAACGCGCCGGACGGATCGGGTGAGTTCTGGCCATACCTGCGCGATCCCGAAACGCTCGCCCGGGCGTGGGCGATACCCGGAACGGCTGGACTGGAACACCGGATTGGCGGCTTGGAAAAAGCGGACGGGACCGGGCACATTTCTTACGACCCTGCCAACCACGACCGCATGGTCCGGATCAGGCAGGCCAAGATCGACGGGATCGACGTGCCGGATATCGAGGTGGACGATCCGAGCGGGGACGCCGAGGTCCTCGCCATCGGATGGGGTTCCACCTACGGTCCGATCGGCGCCGGCTGCCGGCGGGTCCGCCGCAACGGCATGAGCATCGCGCAGGCGCACCTGCGGTACCTGAACCCGTTCCCGGCCAACCTCGGCGACGTGCTGCACCGCTACCGCAAGGTCATCGTGCCCGAGATGAACCTCGGCCAGCTGGCCATGCTGCTGCGCGCCCGCTACCTGGTCGACGCCCAGTCGTACACCAAGGTCGCCGGGTTGCCGTTCAAGGCGGAGGAGCTCGAGCACCTGTTCACCGACACAGTCCGTGGAGTGAACCCATGACAGCTGTCGAACTGGGCCTGCCGCAGATCGGCGCCCTCGATGGTGTGCCCCGGCTCGGTCCAGACGACGAGCCGCAGAAGGCCAAAGACTTCGCCTCCGACCAGGAGGTCCGCTGGTGCCCTGGCTGCGGCGACTACATCATCCTCAACGCGGTCCGCTCGTTCCTGCCCGAGCTGGGGCTTCGCCGGGAGAACATCGTGTTCATCTCCGGCATCGGCTGCGCTGCCCGGTTCCCGTACTACCTGAACACCTACGGCCTGCACTCGATCCACGGCCGGGCGCCGACGATAGCCACCGGGCTCGCCGCGACCAGGCCAGACCTGTCGATCTGGGTGGTGACCGGCGACGGTGACGCACTCGCGATCGGCGGCAACCACCTGATCCACGCGCTGCGCCGCAACGTCAACCTCAAGATCCTGCTGTTCAACAACCGGATCTACGGCCTCACCAAGGGCCAGTACTCGCCGACGTCCGAGGTCGGCAAGATCACCAAGTCGACGCCGGCCGGGTCGCTGGACCATCCGTTCAACCCGGTATCGCTCGCGCTCGGCGCCGAGGCCACGTTCGTCGCACGGTCGCTCGACTCCGACCGCGCCCAGCTCACCGAGGTCCTGCGGGCCGCGGCGCAGCACCGCGGCTCGGCCCTGGTCGAGATCTACCAGAACTGCCCGATCTTCAACGACGGCGCGTTCGACGTGCTCAAGGACCGCGAGTCGGCCGAGTCCCGGCTGATCCGGGTCAAGCACGGCGAGCCGATCCGGTTCGGCCCCGACGGGGCGTTCGCCGTGGTCCGCGACGGTTTCGGGCTCGCGGTGGTCAAGGCGGACGAGATCGACGACGCGGAGGTCGTCGTGCACGACGAGCGCGACCTGACGCTGGCGTTCGCCCTGTCCCGGCTCTCCGACCAGGAGCTCACCCACACCGTGACCGGCGTGATCCGCTCGGCGTCGCGGCCGGCCTACGACGACGCCGCCCGGGCGCAGCTGGACAACGCGCGCAACGGGCGCCAGCCCGACCTCGGCGCGCTGCTGCGCGGGAAGGATCACTGGACCGTCGGCTGACGGGGTATGAAAGCACCGTGGCTACCAAGGTGTATCTGGAGATCGGCGACAAGAAGACGTTCGCCTGCGCGCTCGACTGGCCGGGCTGGTGCCGCTCCGGCAAGACCGAGCAGTCCGCGCTGGAGACCCTGTCCACGTACGCCGAGCGGTTCGCCCCGGTCGCCGAGCTGGCCGGGTTCAAGTTCCCCGCGTCGGCCGGCAAGCTGGAGGTCGTCGACCGGGTCGACGGCAACGCCACCACCGACTTCGGTGCGATCGCGATCGCCGTCGCGGCCGACCACGAGCCGCTCACGCCCGCCAACGCCAAGCGGCTCGCCGCGTTCGTCGAGGCCGGCTGGAAGCTCTTCGACCAGGTCTCGGCGAGCGCGCCTGCGTCGCTTCGCAAGGGCCCGCGCGGCGGCGGCCGGGATCGCGACAAAATGATCGATCACGTCCTCGGCGCCGAGGTCGCCTACGTCCGCAAGATCGGCCTCAAGCTCGAGCAGCCCGCGATCGGCGACCGCGCCGCCATCGAGGAGGTCCGCGCCACCATCCTCGACACGCTGCGCGCGGCCCGGTCCCCCACGCCGGAGGACCTGCCCAAGGCCTGGCCCTACCGGTTCGCCGGCCGGCGCATCGCGTGGCACGCCCTGGACCACGCCTGGGAAATGCAGGACCGCAGCGACTAGCTGCTGGCCGGCGCCGTCCTCGTTCATGATCGCCAGAAGAGCGCTACGCCACGATTCACCTCGCGGCCGCCAGGCGAATCGTGGCGTATCACTATCGGCGATCACCAAGGGTCAGCACAGGCCCCACGGCCACCAGCTTCCGTGCAGGGCGCGGCACCAGTCGCGGCCATCACGGCCGACCGTGCTGATGGTGAGGTCGGAGGAATACCTCGAGTCGTAGATGTAGGCGAACACCCCTACCTGAGCCCAGCCACCGAGGCTGCGCCATGAGCTGTACGTGCCGCTCGGGTACCGGACGATGTTCCAGACCGCACGGTCCCAGCCGATGATGAACTTGCGCCTGGTCCCGTCGTCGAAGTACATGGTGACGGAGATGGTTCCGCAGATGACGCCGCCGACCGGGCCGCCGCCGTCCAGCGTCGTGTAGCACCGCGCATCTTCGGCGTTGACGCCGCCTTCGTAGCTGGTGATGGCCTTGGCTGGGGCCGGCGCGCCGGCCGGATCGGCAGCCGCCGACCCGTGCACCAGGCCGCTCAGACACAGGCCCAACAGGGCCGCGATAACGGTGATTCGTTTCATAGGCCCGAACCTGGCAGGCCGCTCTAACAAACCTCTAACAGCGTCAGCTGGTGCGCTCGACGATGAAGGCGGCGAGGGACTCGAGGGCGTCGGTGGCCGCGATCGGGGGCAGCGCGGTCAGCTCGACACGGGCCGCCGCGGCGACCCCGGCGAGCTTGTGCCTGGCCCGCTCCAACCCGCGCGACCCGCGCAGCAGCGCCAGCGCCTCGTCGACCAGCTCGTCGTCGGTGATCGGCCCGGCGAGCAGGTCGGCGAGCCGCCCGCCGTCCTCGACGGCGTAGAGCATCGGCAGCGTCTTGATGCCCTCGCGTAGGTCCGTGCCGGGCGTCTTACCCGACTCGTCGGCCGGCGAGACGATATCGATGATGTCGTCGGAGATCTGGAAGCCGACCCCGATGTGCTTGCCGTAGCGGCTCAACGCATCGACGTGCTCGGCGGGGGCGCCGGCGAACATGGCGCCGAAGCGCCCGGCGGTGGCGATCAGCGAGCCGGTCTTCTCACTGACCACCCGCAGGTAGTGCTCGACCGGGTCGGCGCCCTCGCCCGACCCGACCGTCTCCCGCATCTGACCGGTGACCAGCTCGGCGAAGGTCTCCGCCGTGATCCGCACCGCGTCCGCACCGAGGCCCGCGACCAGCCGGGAGGCGTGCGCGAACAGGTAGTCGCCGGCCAGGATCGCGACGCTGTTGTGCCACCTGACGTTCGCGCTGGCGGCGCCGCGGCGCATCGACGCCTCGTCCATCACGTCGTCGTGGTAGAGCGTCGCGATGTGGATCAGCTCGACGGCGGCCGCTGCCGAGATCACCTCGTCGGTGTCGCAGTCGCCGTACCTGGCCGCCAGCAGCGTGAACAGCGGCCGGAACCGCTTGCCGCCGGCGTTGATCAGGTGCAGCGCGATCTCGGTGGTCAGCGCCAGATCGCTGCGCAGCTCACGGTGCATGAGCTCGTCCACGCGGTCCAGGCCACGCTTGACGGCATGGCTCAACTCCGGGTCCGTGAACTCGAACCCACCCGTGCTGGTGACGGCCATCGAGTCGCTCACGAAAACCACCCTAACGCCCGCCCGCCACCGTTCCGGGTGGCGAGCGCCGCGGTCGTCTAGAACGCGAAGGTCGTCACGTCCGCCCAGTTGAGCGCGAGGGCCGGGGCGATACCAAGGAGCAGGGTGACCACGACGCCAAGCGTGATCGCGGCGGGGGGGAAGGG
>OBLK01000170.1_pt1 | contig 20973 bp, 19 predicted proteins | sample 1518871 | NCBI WGS metagenome assembly OBLK01 (sample SAMEA2464837, study PRJEB22497) | soil metagenome | biome: Grassland; feature: Farmland; material: Clay | place: Australia | collected 2013-02-01 | depth 0.8 m
GTGGACGACCGCGGGGGGCGGGGGAGGGTGTTCGGGGCGCTATGCCGGGGCGCCGTCGGGGCGGGGGGTGCGGGCGAGCCCGGCGGTGCCGGCAGGTTGCGGCGGGCATCCGCCACAGGACCGATGTTGAAAGCCGAGCAGCTCGGCCGCGATCTGGCCGCCGAACTGCTCGATCTCGGCGGCGCCAGCCTGGCGGACCGGGAACGACGTGGAATGGGAACGACCTGATGAGCCGAGCACGCAAGACCGCGGGGCGAATCGCTTTCGTGGGCACCGGTCCCGGCGACGCCGGACTGCTCACCGTCCGGGCACACCGGCTGCTCAGCACCGCATCGCTGCTGATCACCGACCCCGACGTGCCGGCGGAGGCGATCGCTCTCGCCCCGGACGGCGCGGAGATCCGGCCCGCCGTCGGCGACCCTGCCGAGGTGGCCAGGGACCTCGTCACCGAGGCCAAGACCGGCCGTTCGGTGATCCGCCTGGTGGCCGGTGACCCGCTCAGCGCCGACGCCGTCGTCCGCGAGGCAGTCGCGGTCGCCCGCACCAGCGTGACCTTCGAAGTGGTGCCAGGGGTGACCCCGGGCGCCGCGGTACCGGCCTACGCCGGAGTGCCGCTTGGCGCGACGCGCACCGAGGTCGACGTGCGCTCCGAGGTCGACTGGGCGGCGCTGGCCGCCGCACCGGGACCGCTCGTGCTGCACGCGACGTCCTCGCACCTGGCCGACACCGCGACCGCCCTGGTCGAGAACGGCGCGAGCGCGCAGACCCCGGTAGCGGTCACCGTGGCCGGCACGACGTCGGCCCAGCGGACGGTCGACAGCACGCTGGCCGACCTGGCCGCCGGCGCCGGCACCGCGGTCGACCTGCCGGGCAACCTGGTCGTCTCGGTCGGCGCGGAGGTCGGCCAGCGCAGCCGGCTGTCGTGGTGGGAGTCGCGCGCGCTCTACGGCTGGCAGGTGCTCGTGCCGCGGACCAAGGAGCAGGCCAGCGCCATGAGCGACCGGCTGTCCGGGCACGGCGCGATCCCGGTCGAGGTGCCGACGATCTCGGTCGAGCCGCCGCGCTCGCCGGCGCAGATGGAGCGCGCGGTCAAGGGCCTGGTCGACGGCCGGTACCAGTGGGTCGTGTTCACCTCGACCAACGCGGTGCGCGCCGTGTGGGACAAGTTCCGCGAGTTCGGCCTGGACGCCAGGGCGTTCTCCGGGGTCAAGATCGCCTGCATCGGCGAGGCGACCGCTGCCCGGGTCCGCTCGTTCGGCATCGAACCGGAGCTCGTTCCCTCCGGCGACCAGTCCTCGGAGGGCTTGCTGGCCGAGTTCCCGCCCTACGACGACATCCTCGACCCGGTCGACCGGGTGCTGCTGCCGCGCGCCGACATCGCCACCGAGACGCTCGCGGCCGGCCTGCGCGAGCGCAACTGGGAGATCGACGACGTCACCGCCTACCGCACCGTGCGCGCCGCGCCGCCACCGGCAGACATCCGCGAGATGATCAAGACCGGGGGCTTCGACGCGGTGTGCTTCACCTCATCGTCGACCGTGCGCAACCTGGTCGGCATCGCCGGCAAGCCGCACGCGCGCACGATCGTCGCCTGCATCGGGCCGCAGACCGCCGAGACCGCCGTCGAGTTCGGCCTGCGGGTCGACGTCCAGCCAGAGGTGGCCCAGGTGCCGGCGCTGGTCGACGCCCTCGCCGAGCACGCGGCCCGGCTGCGCGCCGAGGGTGCGCTGCCGCCGCCGCGCAAGGCCAAGGGGCGGGGACGGCGGTAGCCGCGATGACCACGCCGTACCCGACGGTCCGGCCGAGGCGGCTGCGGACCACGCCGGCCATGCGCCGGCTCGTCGCCGAGACGGCCGTCCGGCCGAGCCAGCTGATCCTGCCGGTCTTCGTCAAGGAGGGCGCCACCGAGCCGGTGCCGGTCGCGTCGATGCCTGGCGTCGTACAGCACACCCGCGACACGTTGCGCAAGGCGGCCGCAGCTGCCGTCGAGGCCGGGGTCGGCGGCATCATGCTGTTCGGCGTCCCGGCGTCGCGTGACGCCGTCGGCTCCGCCGGCACCGACCCCGACGGTGTCCTCAACGTCGCCCTGCGCGACGTGCGCGCCGAGGTCGGCGACGGCATCGTCGTCATGTCCGACTGCTGCCTCGACGAGTTCACCGACCACGGCCACTGCGGCGTGCTCGCGCCGGACGGCACCGTCGACAACGACGCCACCATCGACGTCTACGGCCGGATGGCCGTCGCCCAGGCCGACGCCGGCGCCCACCTGGTCGGCCCGAGCGGCATGATGGACGGCCAGGTCGCCGCCATCCGAGAAGCCCTCGACGCCGCCGGCCACACCAGCACCGGGATCCTCGCCTACGCCGCCAAGTACGCCTCCGCCTTCTACGGCCCGTTCCGCGACGCCGTCGAGTCCCAGCTCACCGGCGACCGCAAGACCTACCAGCAGGACCCCGCCAACGCCCGCGAGGCCCTGCGCGAAGCCGCCCTCGACATCGACGAGGGCGCCGACATCGTCATGGTCAAGCCCGCCCTCGCCTACCTCGACGTCGTCCGCGCCGTAGCCGACCTGTCCCCGGTCCCCGTCGCCGCCTACCAGGTCTCCGGCGAGTACGCCATGATCGAGGCCGCCGCCGCCAACCACTGGCTCGACCGCGAACGCACCATCCTCGAAACCCTCACCGGCATCCGCCGCGCCGGCGCCGACCTCGTCCTCACCTACTGGGCCGCCGAAGCCTCCGCCTGGCTGGACCGCGGCTGACGCCGAATCTGGCGAACTTGGCGTAGTTGGCGCACAATGGCTTACGTGACTGCCGAGTACGCCGAAATGCCCGTGGGTGAGGCTCGCGATCACTTCAGCGACCTCGTGAACCGGGCCAACTATGGCGGCGAGATCACCTGGGTGACGCGTGGACGCAATCGCCGGCGGGCAGCGGCTGTCGTCCCAGCGTGGGTCGTGGAGGCCTACGAGGAGATCCTCGACCGTGAAGACGGCCAGATCGCGGCCGAGCGCCTTGCCGAGGTTCGCAGTGGCCGTGCCGATACCGTCTCGGCCGACGAGGTGGGCAGGCAACTCGGGCTTTGACCGATCGAACCTTCCGGGTCGTCTACGACCAGCGTGCCGCCAAGGAACTTTCGAAGCTCGACCGCACGGTCGCTCGTCCGCTCGCCCAGCCCGGTGCCGACCGGGTGGCCGCATGGATCACCAGACGCTACCGTTCGTGGTTGGGAGGTAGCGATGCGTAGGATTAGTTGGGGCGCGGTCCTTCTTGTCGTGGTAACTGTGTTGGTCACGCTGATCGCGCCGAGCAGCACCGCGCCGGTGCAGGCGCAGCCGGGGCGGATGGGGATCAACGGGTTGACAGTCGGCAACGACGGGTCGGTGCCTGGCCAGGACCAGATCCAGGCGCTGGCCAACGCCGGGGCGGCGTGGGCGCGGATCGAGTTCAAGACCGATCCGTTCGGCGGCACCGACAGCCCGGCGTTCTACCAGGCGTATGACGTGCTGTTCGATCGTTACGCGGCGGCCGGAGTCCAGGTGCTCGGCCTGGTGGACAACGTGACCCAGCCCGGTGGCCCCGACCAGTGGCAGGCGAATGCGTGGGAGACCACGGGCGGCAACGGCAACAACGACTACCTGCGCGGGCTGGCGACGATGTCGGCCCGGATCGCGGCGCACTTCCAGGGCCGGATGCGGTACCTGGAGGTGTGGAACGAGCCGAACGCCCCGCTGACCTACCTGCACCCGTCGAACTTCGCTGCGCTGCTCACCGAGACGTACGCCATGACCAAGATCTACAACCAGATCGACGTCCAGATCGTCTCCGGCGGCCTGCACTCGCACACGATCTACGGCCTGAGCTGCGACAGCGCGGGCGCGGTCTACCTCGGCAACACCTATCACGCCGGCATCTCGACCGGCACGTTCCTGTGGGCCCGCGACCACATCGGCACCTGGCCGCTGGACGCGATCGGCTATCACCCTTACCTGCGCCACGACGGCCTGATGCCGGGCCACGAGCTCGACTACTACCTGGACTGCGTGCACGGCTCGTACGGGTGGCACGGCGACGGCCACAAACCCATGTGGATCACCGAGTTCGGCTGGCGCAGCGACTACGTCGGCGAGGGCACCCAGGCCGGCAACATCCGCACGGCGTTCGGCGTCTTCCACGGCCGCGGTGACGTGCAGATGGCGCTGCTGTTCACCCACATCGACTTCTTCGAGCCGTACGGCATCTGGTACGCCGGCTGTGACCTGAACGACCCAGGCTGCCGAAAGCCCGGGCCCTACGCCGCCTTCACCGAGTCCGTCGGCTGAGCGGCTCAGGTTTCGAACTTGTAGCCGAGGCCGCGGACGGTGACCAGGTGGCGGGGTTCGGAGGGGTCGGGTTCGAGCTTGGAACGTAGCCGCTTGACGTGGACGTCGAGGGTCTTGGTGTCACCGACGTAGTCAGCGCCCCAGACCCGGTCGATCAGCTGGCCGCGGGTGAGCACCCGGCCGGTGTTGCGCAGCAGGTACTCGAGCAGGTCGAACTCCTTGAGCGGCAGCGGGACCTCGCGCCCGGACACGGTGACCACGTGCCGTTCGATGTCCATCCGTACCGGGCCGGCCTCGAGCACGGTTGGGTCGGCCTCGGTCTCGCCGCCGCGGCGCAGGACGGCCTTGATCCGGGCGATCAGCTCGCGCGCCGAGTACGGCTTGGTGACGTAGTCGTCGGCGCCGAGCTCGAGGCCGACCACCTTGTCGATCTCGCTGTCCCGTGCCGTCACCATGATCACCGGGACCGCCGAGCGCTGGCGCAGCGCCTTGCAGACGTCGGTGCCGCTCATCCCGGGAAGCATGAGGTCGAGCAGCACGATGTCGGCGCCGTGGCGGTCGAACTCGTCGAGCGCCGCCTGCCCCGTTCCGGCGACGGCGGTGGTGAAGCCCTCCTTTCGCAGCAGGAAGGCCAGCGGGTCGGCGAAGGACTCCTCGTCCTCAACGATCAGCACCCTGGTCACGGCACTCCTTCTCGTTCGGCTTCCGGAGCGTGGTCGAGCTCGACGGTGGCCCGGCGCGGGTGGGCCGGGATCCGCAGGGTGAACGTGGAGCCGATGCCGGGCCGGCTCCACAGCCGCACGTCGCCACCGTGGTTGGCGGCCACGTGCTTGACGATGGCCAGGCCGAGCCCGGTTCCGCCGGTGGCCCGCGAGCGGGCCGGGTCGACCCGGAAGAACCGCTCGAACACGCGCTGCTGGTGCTCCGGCGCGATCCCGATGCCCCGGTCGGTCACGGCGATCTCGACCATGCTGCCGGCCAGCCGCCGGCTGATCGAAACGGGGCTGCCGGGCGGCGAGTAGGCGATCGCGTTCTCGACCAGGTTCGCCAACGCCGTGACCAGCAACGTCCGCTCGCCGTCTACGAGCAGCCCGCTCGGCTCGTCGACGGTGACCTCGATGTCGGTGGACTCGGCGCTGATCCGGCCGCGGGTGAGCGCATCCCGGACGACGCCGTCGACGTCGACCGTGGCCAGCTCGGGCAGCCGCTCGGCGCCCTGCAGCCGGGAAAGCGCGATCAGCTCGGTGACCAGCGCCCCGAGCCGGGTGGCCTCGCTGAGGATCCTGGAGGCGAACCGGTCGACCTCGGCCGGGTCGCCAGCCGCCCCGATCACCGCCTCGGCCAGCAGGCCGATCGCGCCGACCGGCGTCTTCAGCTCGTGGCTGACGTTGGCCACGAAGTCGCGCCTGGTGGCCTCCAGCCGCACCGCCTCGGACTCGTCGGCGGCGTCGATCACCGCGAAGCCGTCGCCGATCGGCCGCACCTCTGCGTGCACGGCCTTGGGCTGGCGGCCGCGGTGCTCCAGCGGCGACAGGTCGACCTCGACCGGCTCGCCGAGCTGCAGGGCGTGCTCGGCGGCCTTGCGGGCGCGGGCGTCGGGCCGCACGTTTCGCACCACGCCGAGCTCGGCAGCCCGACGGTTGTGCAGCACGACGTCACCGTGCCGGTTGAGCACGGCGATCCCGTTGCTCGAGGCTCCGACGACCCGCTGGGCGAGGTCGCTGACGGTGGGTCCGTGCTGGTCACGGTCCCGTCCGGCCGCAGGCTTGCGGGACAGCCTGGTGACCAGGACGCCCACGAGCAGACCTGCCAATGCGGCGCCGGCCGACAGGGCGAGGCAGCCGAGCGTGGTCACGAACAGATCGTAAGCATGCGCGCGGGCCGAACCGCTATGTCGAACCGCCAGGAGGTGGCCGGAACAACGTCCCGGTCGCCGAGAATTGACGCGGCGTTCGCCAGCCGTTCACTCTGTACGGTCAGCTGGGCGGTCAGCGCCCCTGGCTGGCCACGGCCCTGATTGCCTGCTCGGCCGCCGCCGGGTCGAGGTAGACGCCGCCCGGCGTCACCGGGCGCAGGTCCTCGGTCAGGTCGTAGCGCAGCGGGATGCCGGTCGGCACGTTCAGGCCGACGATCTCGTCGTCGCCGATCCCGTCGAGCTGCTTGATCAGCGCCCGCAGCGAGTTGCCGTGCGCCGCGATCAACACAGTGTGGCCGGCGCGCAGGTCCGGCACGATCGCCTGCTCCCAGTACGGCTGCATCCGCTTGACCACGTCGGCGAGACACTCGGTGCGCGGCAGCGCGTCGCCCAGGTCCGCGTACGGCACGTCACGGTCCTGGGCGAACTCGGAACCGTCCTCGATCGGCGGCGGCGGGACGTCGTACGAGCGGCGCCACCGCATGAACTGCTCGTCGCCGAACGTCTCGCGGGTCTCGGCCTTGTTCTTGCCCTGCAGCGCCCCGTAGTGCCGCTCGTTGAGGCGCCAGTCCCGCCGCACCGGGATCCAGTGCCGGTCGGCGACGTCGAGCCCCAGGTTCGCCGTCGTGATCGCCCGGCGCAGCAGCGACGTGTGCACCACGTCCGGCAGCAGGTCCGCGTCCTTGAGCAGCTCACCGCTGCGCCTGGCCTCGGCCTCGCCCTTCGCCGACAGCGGCACGTCGACCCAGCCGGTGAACCGGTTCTCCGCATTCCAGGTGCTCTCCCCGTGCCGGAGCAGGATCAGGGTCCCTGGCGATCGCCGCGTCATGGTCGCCAGTATCTCCCGGGCCGGCCAATGCTGTTTGCCGGCGGCGGCCAGGAGGCCTACCGTCGAGGCATGGTGGTTGCTCTGCAGCCGCTCGTAGTCGGGGCCCTCTGGATGATCCTCATCGTCCTGGCGCCATCGGCCCTGTTCTGGATCGGCCTGCAGATACCCAAGATCGCCGACGCGATCCGCGAGCGGCGCGCGGCCCGCCTTGCGAAGTGGCAGCCCAGGGGCGCGCCGCTGGAGAAGCTCGTCGCCGACCTGCGCCGGCTGCGCGCCGAGCTGGTCTACCGCAAGCCGAACAGCTACGTGCAGCTGACCGCGCTCACCCGAGCCTACGACGACGTCCTCGAGTCGACGTGTGCCTGCCTGGAGCAGCCCTGTCAGCTCTGCGAGCTGCCGATCGGCCGCGACCGCGACATCGAGCGGCTGCGCGCCGAGGCCGCCGTCCAGGAGGCCGGCATCCCGCTGGAGCTGCCAGGGCGCCGCGGCGACCACCGGGCCCAGGGGCACTCGCTGGACGAGTGAAGCGACGAACCGCCGACGTGCCCTAGTCCTCCTGGATCACCGAAAGGATGTTGCCGGCCGGGTCCCTGAACCACGCGATGGGCGGCCCGTACCCCCGGTTGACGCCCTTGTCGTCGGTGCCGTCGTAGCGCTCGAACGTGACGCCCCTGGCGGCGAGCTCGCCGACCGCGGTGTCGATGTCGTCGACCGGGAAGTTGAGGATCGTGAACGACGCCGGCTCGTGGTTGGGCTTGGGGTAGGCCAGCGTCGGCCGGTCGCCACCGTTGAGGTGCAGCGTCAGCATCCCGTTGGCCTCGGTCACCGGGATACCCAGCGTGTCGCCGTAGAACTGCCTCGCCTTGCCGATGTCGTCGACCGAGAAGCCGCTGTAGGCCTTCGTGTCGGAGAACATGTCGCCTCCCTCGTCTCAGGGCCTGGTGACGACCAGTCTTCTCCCCCGCTCCATGGCCGGGACGGCCAGCACCCCGATTGTGCTCGCACCCTGTCGTGCGTACGGTGCGCCTCGATCCACGATCATCAGGCGACGTTCGATCCACTCGGCGAGGAGGCCACGGATGAGGGCACGGATCATGGCGGTAATGGTTGCTGCACTGTCGGCGCTGACCATGCTGCTGACGGCCACCCCGGCGTCTGCGGTGTCCTTCGACCTGGTGACCGCGTTCAACCCGGACAGCCAGCACAACGGTAGGGCCGAGGCCAACGGGAACATCGCCTACTTCGGGCCGCGCGGCGCGGACATCAGCGCGTGGATCACCGACACGTGTCCGGCCGACGGGTACGGCGCCTACGCCCGCCTGCGGGTCGTGTTCAAGAACGGCGGCGTGGGCTACACCGGCTGGATCTGGAAGCAGGACGACGGCTGCAGCAACTCCGTCTACTACGTGCCGGACCTGTTCACCACGAGCGACAACATCGACTACATCCAGGTGCACCTGTGCGAGCGGGACTACTCGGGCGGCCAGTGGCACACCGGCGACTGCAAGTACAGCCACAACAAGGACAACCCGTACACGTAAGCCCGCCAGTGTCGGCGATCTTGGCGGTGTCGGGGCGAGGGTCCATCCGGGCCAGGGGAGCCGGTCAGGACCGCCATCGCCCCTGTCGGTTCGGACTTGGAGGCTACGAGGCCGGCCCCGGCGCGGCCAGGCGCTCCCAGCGCACTTCGCCGTCGACGATCTGCTCGGTCGGGCGCAGACCCGCGTGGTGGGCGACGCGCTGGGAGGCCACGTGCCCAGGGTGGATGTCGGCGACGATCGTCCAGCCGTCGCCGTGCAGGTGGTCGACGAGGCTGGTCGCCGCCTCGGTGGCATAGCCAAGGCCTTGCGCCGTCCGGCCCACGATCCACGCCACGTGGGCCGGACCGTCGGCCGGCCCACCCACCGGCAGGGTCGCCTGCACCATGCCGAGCACGGCGCCCTCGTCGCGCTCGCGCAGCACCCAGTTGCACCATCGTTCGGCACCGTCGGCCGAGAACCCCGTCTGTAGCCGGTCGAAGCGTTCGGTCAGCTCGGCCAGCGGCAGCGGCGAGCCGCCGATGTACTCGTGCAGCAGCGGCTCGTCCAGCACCGGGAACAGCTCGACCGCGTGAGCCCTGGTCAACGGTTCGAGCTGGAGGCGGCTCGTCGACCAGCCTCGCTCGGTATCGATCACGCACCGACGTTAGACCTGTCGGGTCCGGCTCCGCGAGGCCGTCGATAGCCATCGGAGTGATCGCAACCGAGCGTTGGCGCGCACGCATCGACTCTGCAGCGACCCGGCGCTCGGTGCAGGCCTGACGATTACTTGCTGCTCTGGCGAGTACTCCTGGTGCGCTTGCGGGCGGCCGGTGCTGCCGGTGCGGCGGGTTCAGCCGGCGCCGACGCGGCGGCCTGCGCAGGTGGCTCGGCCTTCGCAGCGGCTTTGGCGGCTGGAGCGGCTTTGGTGGCGGGTGCGGCTTTGGTGGCGGGTGCGGCTTTGGCGGCTGGAACGGCCTTGGCGGCGGGTGCGGCGGTCTTCGTGGCGGCTGGCGCAGTCGACCAGCTCAGCTCGATCTCGAGTTCCATCTTGTCGCCGTCGAGTGACAGCTCGAACTCCCATTCGACCTGGTCGGCCACGTCGAAGCGGATCGAACCACCGTCGACGTCCAACTCCGTCGTCGATCCCCCGGCAAGTTCCTTGCCGAGGGCGATCAGGATCTCCCCGGCCTCTTCCCGCGAGATCCGGATCTCCCTCTTGATCTCCAGCTCAGCCATGGGCCAAATCCTTCTCGTCCGGACCGGGAGCGACGTTCATACCCTGCCCGGCTGACGCGCCGCAGCCATCACCCGAACGGGATGACCGCAGGCGGAGCGGTTCACGATCCAATGTCTAGATGGCGAACTTGCCCGAGCGCGACGAAGGATCCGGCGTGCGCTCGCGTGCGCAATGGAGCGTGCGGCAACTCAGGGGGCGCCGCCTGACGTGGGCGGAGGTGGGCCGGCTTGCGGTCACGCTGGTCCTCGCGTGGGCCACCATGGCCTTCACGATCTGGATCATGCCCGGGGTCTCCGCCGCTGCCACGACGGACGTCCTGGTGGCAACCGCGCTCCTGGGTGTCCTGGCCGCCCTGCTGCGACCGCTGCTGACGTCGTTCGCCCTGCTCCTCGGGTGGATCGGCGTCCTACTGGCCGGGTTCGGCGTGCAGGCGCTGCTGTTCTACCTGGCGCTGAGTCTGGCTCCCGGCATCCAGGTCGGCGGATTCTGGGACGCCTTCTGGGCCTCCTGGGTGTTCGCGTTCCTGATGACGATCGTCACCTGGGTGGCGACGGCCGGAGACAGTGCCGCCTTCCTGACCCACCTCGTGCAGCGCTCAAGGCACGAGCCAGGCACCGGGACCGCGACGGCGGAGCCGGGGGTGGTCTTCGTCCAGATCGACGGCCTGTCGGCGCCGCTGCTGCGCTGGGGCGTGCGGTCCGGTGACCTGCCCACCCTCAGCCGGTGGATCCGTTCCGGCGGTCACTGCCTCACCGACTGGCACGCACAGCTGCCGGCGACGACACCGGCGAGCCAAGCTGGGCTGCTGCACGGCGGCAGCGATCAGGTCCCGGCGTTCCGCTGGTACGAGAAGGAGACCGGCAGGCTCCTGGTCGCCAACCGTCCGAGGGATGCCGCGGAGATCCAACGCCGCCTCAGCGACGGCCGCGGGCTGCTCGCCGACGGGGGTGTGAGCATCTCCAACATCTTCTCGGGGGACGCGCCGACGAGCCTGTTGACCATGAGCGGGCTGCTGAACCGAACCGGGCGCGGGCCATCCCGCAGCTTCGCCACGTTCTTCATCAACCCGTACGGGCTGACGCGTTCCGTCGTGTTGTCCGTGGCCGAGATGGTCAAGGAACTCCACCAGGCGCGCCTGCAGCGGGTCCGCGGCGTCGATCCGCGGATCCGGCGCCACGGCTCCTACGTCGTCCTGCGGGCAGTGACCAACGTCCTGCTGAGGGACCTGAACGCGGGCCTCATCGCGGATCAGATGATGGCCGGGGCACCGTCGATCTACTGCGACTTCACCGACTACGACGAGATCGCCCACCACGCCGGGCCGACCCGCCCGGAATCGCTGGCGTCACTGGCCGGGATCGACCGCCTGATCGGCGTCCTGGAGGCCTTCGCCGAGCAGGCACCCCGGCCCTACCGCTTCGTCGTGCTGTCCGATCACGGCCAGAGCCAGGGCGCGACGTTCCTGCAGCGCCACGGGATGCCACTGGAGGACCTCGTCCGGCAGCTGATGGACACCGCAGAGGTCGCGGCTTCGACCGGACTCGACGAGACCGTCGGCCCGGTCAACACCTTCCTCACGCAGGTCGCGCAGCAAGGTGGCACAGCAGGCAGGCTCACCGGCCGGGTGTTCCGCACCAGGACACACGACGGGCAGGTCGCCGTCGAGACGTCGGAGGAGGAGGCCTCGGACGAGGCCGCGCGCGCCGCCGACCTCGTCCTGATCGCGTCGGGCAACCTCTCGATGATCTACTTCACGCGCCTGCCCGGCCGGTCGACGCTCGAGCAGATCGAGCAGCACTATCCGGGACTGGTCGGCGCTCTGGCGGCGCACCCGGGAGTCGGCTTCGTCGTCGTCAGCACTGGCGACCACGGCACGGTCGTGATCGGCCGGGACGGCATCCGTTACCTGCACGAGGACCGCGTCGAGGGCGCGGACCCGCTCGCACCGTTCGGCCCGAACGCGGTGGCCGACGTGCGACGGCACGACACGTTGGCGCACGTCGGCGACCTGGTTCTCAACAGCCCGATCGACCCAGGCACCGAGGAGGTGGCAGCGTACGAGGAGCTCGTCGGCTGCCACGGCGGGCTCGGCGGCTGGCAGACCGAAGCCGTACTCGTGCACCCCAGCGACTGGCCCGTCGAAGCGCCGCCGCTGATCGGCGCCGACGCGGTGTACCGGCAGCTGGTCAGCTGGCTGGAGCAGGCGGGCCAGCGCCGTCACCTGCCGTCCGAGCCAACCAGCGCCATCGCCGCGGGGTCCTGATACTCGCGCCACAGCACGACACGCCCGTCCCGGTCCCGAACCACCACCGCGAATGGCGCCGCGGCCCGCAAACCGTCCGCCAAGCGGACCGCCTCGACCTCGTACTCGACCACGGCCACTTCCGGGTCGGTCGTCTCGTGGACGGTCACATCGCGCACAGCCGTGAACCGGATGCGTCCAGCAAGCCCTCCCGCCGCGACGCGACGGACGCCTCGAACGCGTCCCTCCCCCGAGCGGATCACGTGGCCAGTGCGACGTCGGCGCGCGGCCGGCCGGCGCCTAGATCACCGAGGATCTCGATGGCACGTTGCCGGGCGTCGTGGCCCGCCGCCTGGTCGCCCGCCGCGGCGTGGGCGTCGCCGAGGTGAATGAGCGTATCGGCCTCGGAGCAACGGTCGCCGGTTCGGCGGTAGTGGTGCAGCGCCTTCTCGTAGCAGTCGATGGCCTGCCGGTGGTTGCCGAGGCGGTGATGGGCGTAGCCGAGGGTGTCCCACGTGGCGGCCGCGCCGTGCTCGTCGCCTATCTCCTGCTGCAGGTCGAGGGCGTCGCGGCAGCACGAAAGGGCCTTCGGGTAGTCGCCGAGCCTGGCGTGGTACCAGCCGGAGTTGTTCAGTGCCCTGGCCTGGCCGGACCGATCGCCGGCGGCCAGGTAGAGGTCGTGGGCCTGCCCGGCATGGTCCAGGGCCCTCTCGTGGTCGCCCTGCTGGCCGAACATCCACGCGAGGTTGAGGTGGGTGTGGGCCTGGCCGGTGCGGTCGCCGAGCTCGGCGAAGAGCCGGAACGCGTGCTGGTAGTGGCCGAGCGCCGCATCGTGGCGGCCGAGGCGGGCATGGGCTCGGGCGAGGCCGCGGTGCGCACTGGCCCGGCCGGCTACGTTGCCGAGTCGGGTGGTGGCCGCCAACGCCGCCTGTTGGGTCACGGACCGGTCGTGCCAGCGGGCGTTCCGGTCGAGGAAGATCGCCAGCGCCGACGCGAGATGCCAGGTGTGCTCGTCCAGGCCCATCCGCTCCGCCATCGCGACGCAGGCCATCAACACCGACCGTTCGGCGGTGAACCACGCCAGCGCCTGGTCGTGGTCGCCGAACGTCTCGGCCACCACCCGGGGTCGAGCGGGCGCGATGGCGACCGGCATCCAGTGCGGGTCGAGCAGCCGGGCGGCGCTGTGCGCGCTGTGCAGGTAGTGGTCGAGCAGGCGGTGCGCCGCGCAGCGGCCCTCGGCCCGGTTGCCGACGAGTTCGAACGCGTAGGTGTACAGCAGGTCGTGCAGCGCGAACCGGCCAGGAGCGTGCTCGGTGAGCAGATGGGCTCGGGTGAGCTCGGCGAACAGAGCCCGCACCTGCTCGACCGGCAGACCGGCGACGCTCGCCGCCGCCGCCTCGGTCAGGTCCGGACCGGGAGTCATGCCCAGCAGCCGGAACATCCTGGCGGCTGGCCGCCCGAGCGTGCGGTAGGACCACGAGAACACCGTGCGCACATCGGTGGCGGGGTCGTCGCCGTGGAAGGCGTCGAGCCGGCCGTGCGCGTCGGCCAGCTCGCCGGCCAGCCGCCCGAGCGCGAAGGCCGGGTGGTTCGCCGCCCGGGCAGCCACGATGGCCAGGGCCAGCGGCAGCCGCCCGCAGGAGGCGACGACCTGGGCGATCGCCAGCGGTTCGGCCGCCACCCGGCCGCCGCCGATCCGGCGCTCCAGCAGCCTGCCGGCCTCGGCCGCGCTCGGCACGTCCAGGCAGACGGGATGGGCACCGTCCCCGACGACGAGCCCGGCCAGCTCGCTGCGGCTGGTGATCACCGCCAGGCACGGTGAACTGCCCGGCAACAACGGGCGGACCTGCTCGGCGCTCGCGGCGTTGTCGAGCACGACGAGCACCCGCCGGTTCGACAGCAGGCTGCGATAAAGGCAGGCCTGTGCGTCGAGGTCGGCCGGGATGCGTTCGGGCGGTAGGCCGAACGCGTCGAGGAACCGCCGGATCGCCTCGTTCGGCGGGACCGGTTGGCCGGACGGGTCGAACCCGCGCAGGTTGGCGTACAGCTGCCCGTCCGGAAACCGCGCCACCACGCGGCGGGCCCAGTGCACCGCGGTCGCGGTCTTGCCCACTCCCGGCGGACCGGTGATCACCACCGCCGAGATCGCCTCATCCCGGGTCAGCTCGTCGATCCTGCGGAGCTCTCGGGTGCGGCCTACGAAGTAGCTACCGATCGAGGGGAGCTGCCGAGGCACGGGCCACGCTCCGTCGCGGTCCGCCGCGGCGACGCCGTTGAGCTCCTCGGCGACTTGTTGCCAGCGCTGCCGCCAGACGGCCTGATCCCCGCCGCAGACCGCGACGAAGGCGAGCGTGACCGGAAGTGACGGCAAGCGCTGGCCGCCCGCCGCCTCGGCCAGCGCGGTGACCGAGTAGCCGGTCCGCGCCGCGAGCTGCCGGTAGGTCGGGCGACCGGCTCGCTCACGCAGCATTCGAAGATCCACCGCGAAGCGCGCCAGGGCACCCCCGCCCGGGTCGATCTGCCGCTCCCGCCGCGCCACGTCGCCCCTCGCGTTGTTCCAGGTTGTACGTCAAGGCGAGCTGAACCACCAACAGCGGATCTATGCAAGCACCTGTCGGTAGCGGCGCCAAGCCCCACCTGGACGGAGCCCGGTCGGTCGGAGGTGGCGGTAGTGCGCGTTGTGGTCGCGAGTCCGGACGTCGTCGTGCGGCGTGGTCTCTCCTCGGTGATCCAGGAATACGGCTGCGGCGTCCTGGTCGCGGAGGCTTTGCGGCTGGAGATTCGCTCCGCGGCGATCATCGACGCCCAGTCGGTCAATACCAGCGACGGCGGCGACCAGCGCAGGTTCGATGTGTTGGTCGACTCCCCCGGGGGCTGGTGCTTCGACTACGAACGCGGAAGCGGTGGTGGGACGGAATCGCCCGTCCCACCACCGCCGTCATGGCTCACGTGTGATTATCGGATATCGCCGGACGTTATGCCGTCAAGAGGTGATGCTGTGGCACTGGCGGGCCAGACGGATGCCGTTGGCGTAGATGTTCGCGCACGCCCTGCCATAGCGCAGCACGCGGTCGGTTCCGATCGCCCGGTAGGCGACGCGGGTGCAAGTGTAGTGCGTAGAGCCCCGCGAAGTGCTGTACAGCACGGCGTTGGTGTCGTAGTAGGTGAAGTCCATCCGCCAGTTGCAGATGTTGGCGGCGGCCTCGGCCTCGGCCCACTCGTAGGTGACCGTGCGGCCGCTGCCGGTGATCGAATGCTCCAGGACGCCGGACGGGAAACACTTGCCGCTGACGCAGAACTGGCCCCAGGTCTGAATACCGTAGGCACTCTGGATGCCGATGTCCCCGGTCGGCGCGGTGGTCGCGGACGAGACGGTGGGGGCGGCATCGACGACCGGTCCGGCTATCGCGGCCTGACCGCTGCCCGCGGTCAAGGCGACCACGGCGACGCCGGCCATAAGGAGTCGCAGGAAACCACGCGGCTGCCAATTCGCCGCACAGCGAAGACGCATCTCTACCTCTTCTCCAACTGCCCATTCAAAGGTGTTCCAGGTGGCGAGCGACGTGCACTGCCAAGACGTTCGTCTCGTATTCACTTCTGAAAGCTGGACCTTCTCGGATTTGTCAAATGGCCAGCCGGATCTCCTCTCGTAGTTACAGGTATGATCTTCCAGTAGCGCGAAACTCGTTGCTGGCGACGCCGCGTTCGAAGTGCTTGTATAGCACCTGCTTGGCTTGTTCAGCATGGGTTGACAAACAACTCCGTACAACGTGAGGTCCGGCGGCAGCGGTCGATCGATCCGGACGCAGGTCCGCTTGCCGTTCGCAATAGCTCTTCGGCTGCTTCGCGAGAAGGCGGGTAGTCCCACGTACCGGCAGCTCGCCACACGGGTCCGCTACTCGGCTACCACGCTGGCGGCGGCGGCCGGCGGCGGCGGTTCCCCATCGCTGCCCGCGGTCGGGGTTCGAATCCCTGGTTGCGCACCATCCCGGAGCGGCCCGGCCGGCGTTTCCGCAGGTCAGGCCGTAGCGGGCGATGAACCGCTGCCTGGCCCAGATCGGGATCGAACACGCCGAGCACCGCTCATCGGGATGCCGTAGAGGGTTGCACGTACATGTTGGTGGGCATGTGTGTCATGTGACATCTGTAACCCAGCAGCTTGCGCCTGCTCTAGACGTCGACGCCCGCCTCACCGAGATCGAGCGCAGTGTGGACCTGCTGCTCAACGTCACGCCGGTCAACGCGGCAGAGGCTTGGGCGGACTTCGAGCGCAGCGACTTCGGCACCGGCCCCACTCTTCGCCTCAGACCGCTGGAGTTCGAGCCTGACCTGGTGCGACGCGACCTGTACAACCTCGAAATCGAGAACGTCACCGACCCTGCGCTGCAGGCGCTGTTCCGGGCGAAGCGGGACGAGATAGCAAGACAGATCACGGCCTTGGAGGACCGCGATACTTCACGGTTCGTGCATGGGTCGCTGCAGCTCTACGGAGGGATCACCCAGTCTCTCGCGTCCGCCGCGCAGGAGCTGCTGACGGCCATCCCAGCTCAAGCTCCCACCGCCCCTAGCGTCACCGCCTGGGCGTTCGCTGAAGCGGCCCGTGCGGAGATCGATCGTTACCGTGCCGGGTACCCAGATTTCCCGGTGCACCTTGAGGTCCGCGACGACATCTCCGAACTGATGGTGTCGTTCGGCCGGCTGCTCATCCCCGAAGCCGCAACGTTCCGGGCAGACCGCGTCGAGCCCCTGCTGCATCACGAGGTCGGCACCCATGTCGTCACCTACCAGAACGGCGCCAGGCAACCCTTGAAGCTGCTGACGATCGGACTGCCTGGTTACGACGAGACCCAGGAAGGCCTTGCGGTGCTCGCCGAGTACCTGACCGGCGGGTTGGACCCGCGGCGTCTTCGCGTGCTCGCGGCGAGGGTCGTAGCCGTCGACAAGATGCTCGACGGCGCCGAATTCCTGGACATCTTCGAATCGTTACAGGCAGAGCATCGGATACCAAGGAAGACCGCCTGGATCATTGCCATCCGGGTCGTCGTCGCGGGTGGTTCAGTGAAGGACGCGATCTACCTTCGTGGAATCACTCGCCTCCTTGAAGCTCTCGCCGAGGGCATCAGCCTCGACGCACTCTTCGTCGGCAAGCTCGCGCTTGACCACATTCCATTGATCCAGGACCTACTCGACCGCGAGGTACTACAAGCACCTTGGGTCCGTCCACGCTGGCTGGACGTACCCGGCGCTCAGGAGCGCCTCGACAGGCTGCGCGCGGGCGCGTCAGTCATGGACCTCTACGAAGGAGATGCGTCGGCATGAGGCTTGCATTCTTCGTCAACGACGTCGCCACCGAGATCGACGAATACACAACTACGCGGCTGGCGAGGGCCGCGAGCCGGAGCGGGCATGAGGTTTGGTATATCGGGATCGAAGACGTCGAACTCAAAGAGAGCGATGGGCGGCTCGTCGCCCGCGCTCATGCCGCGGAATTCAACGAGGGCGACACGCTCGAAAGTTTCGTGAAAGCCATCAAGGAGCGCGACGCCGAACGCATCGTCATGGACGACCTTGATGCCTTATTCCTGCGCAACGAATCGATCGACGATCTACAGCAGCGGCCGTGGGCAAGTCCACTGGGTGCGGTCTTCGGCCAGATGCTCAAGGCTCGAGGCGTGACGGTGGTCAACGATCCGATGTCCCTCATACGCGCAACGAGCAAACTCTACTTGGAAGAGTTCCCCGAGAAGATCCGACCGCGATCGCTCGTGACGCGCCACTCCGCAGCGATCGAGCAATTCGTCGCACAGGTCGGCCGCTCCGTGGTCAAGCCGTTGTACGGGGCCAAAGGCCGGAACGTGTTCATGGTCGAGGACGAGGCAGAACCGAACCTCGCGCAGATTACCGAGGCCGTGCTGCAGGACGGCTACGCCATCGTTCAGGAGTTCGTCGACGGCGGTGAGGACGGCGATGCCCGGATCTTCCTGCTCGAGGGAAAGCTCCTCGAGCGCGACGGGAAGGTGGCCGCCTTCCGGCGAGTGCCCACGGGTAACGACCCGCGGGCCAACATCAGCAAGGGCGGTCGCTCGGTTCCTCTTGAGATCGGTGCCGTAGAACAAGGCGTCATCAACGCGATGAGCGAGAAGCTCGTGGCCGACGGCATGTTCTTCGTCGGCATCGACGTAATCGGCGACAAGGTGGTGGAGATCAACGCGGAGAGCCCGGGCGGGATGCAGAGCGTCGAAAGGCTCTACGAGATCGACGTGTGCCCCACCGTCATCGAAGCCCTGGAGCGCCGCACCGACTCGAAGTCCTGACCGTCAGCTAAACATTGTGACCACCATGCTCGACGCCGGGCGTCAGCCTCCGCGACGCCCAGATCGCCGCGCGCCACGCCTACCCACGCGCCACCCACCTAACGTCCGCTCATGCCGCGTGGGGCGCATTCGCAACGGACTCCGACGAATCTTGGACGACCATCTGAGTCGCACGGCCCTCCCTATCCAGGACAGACAGCGCGGTTGGATCCGATCCCGTCCTCAACCACTACGGCCACGGCTGACGTGGGCGGCTAGCCGGGCGTGTCCGGGGTGCGGCCGAGGGTGGCGTAGTGGTGGTGCAGTGCCCGGGTGGCGCGGGGCGAAGCGTCTGCCAGGGCTTGGGCCGCGCTGCTGGTGAGAAAGTCGGCGACCTTGCTGGTCGCTGCAGCGGCAAGGACAGCGGCCGCAGCGCGCCAATCGAAGCTAACCCCGACCACGCCACCCACGCCCCACCCGATGAGCTTGGGCCCCAGCGCATTGGTGAGGCCGTAACGGCGGGTCTTGAGGGTGACCGCTTCGGCGGCGGCCCGCATCTCCTCGCGGAACAACGCCGCCGCTTGGGCATCGCCAGCACCGGCCTCGTCGATCGCGGCGAGCACGGCACGTTGCCGCGAGCGGAAAGTCTGGAAGACCGTCTCATGGCGGATATCGAGCATGCGGTGCAAGTCCAATCTGTCAGCAGAGGGGAGCGCGAGGGTGCCGAGCTTGCGCAGGCGCGCCGCCTCACCACTGTTGACCGCCGCCGCGAGCACACCAAGGGTGTCGGCGAACCGGCGCTCCTGCCTGTCCCCCTCGAACACCGGCACTAGCGTGCCCCCGCTGTGCAACCACACCCGCATCATCCGGTCGACCAGCTCACGCTCAGCCGCATCCGCTGATAGGTCCACGTCCCAGGCGTTACTCGCGTTCCGACCCGCCAACCGTGGGTTCATCGCGAGCGTACGCGGAGCGAACCGCACCACCCCGTCCCGCACGAGCGGCGCCAGCTCAGCCACCGCCGCGACGTTGGCCACGAACAGACCCGCCTCAGGGATCACGGCCGCTTGCGACGATGGATCCACCTTCAGTTGGTCCCGCACCAAGCTCACGAGGTCCTGCTCCTCGTCGAACGGGTCCTCCAACACCAAGTCGTGCGCGTAACACAGGGCCGCCTTCACCTCGCCACGCGTGGCGGTCAATGTCGAGGGCAACCGGTCCTGACCGAGGTGCTTGCCATCCAGGTACACCGTCGGCCGGCCACCCTTGGGCACCTCGACCAACTCACGGCCGATGAACGCCGCCCGCAGGTGCCCCTCGGGCAGACCAGTCCCACCGACACGCTCAACCGGCCGCGAGTGCTGCTGCTCCAGATACAGCTGCGTGAACTCACTTGACCGCAACACGCCGGCGGTTTCCAGCAGACCGAGCCCGCGCTCGCGCGCCAAGAAGAGATCGGCCGCCAACTTCTCCGCCACCCGCTCCACCGGCAGGCCGTAGAAGTGCTCCAGCGACTCAACCACCGGGTTGCCCCAGCCTTCAAACACACCCGACATACGCCCCATCCTCACGCACCTGCCGGCTTCGCAAGACCTAGACGACCAACCGCTACTGGGGCTGCACGGCCGAGCCGGCATGAGGTTCACCCACGTTCGTCCGGCACGGCGCGGCGCTGCTCGATCTCCTGCCGGGCGGCTCGGACGTCATTAAGCGAGCGCGGCAACTCGACGGTGTGCCGCGCCACCTCGCCACCGTCTGGACGGACAGCGGGGACATAGACGAACAATACGCAACCTGCTACGATCCTTTCGGATGGAGGAGAGTCATGGACGCCACAGCACTGACGCAGGAGACGTACCTGCCGGAGGCCGCCGGTGAGGTCGCCCAAGTCCATGACTTCCTAGAGGCGCATGAACGGGCTGGACGGGGGGCGCTTCAGGGGCGCTGCTTCTTGGCCGGATCTGGGCCGGGCGATCGGGTCGAGATCCCGGTTGAGGTCTATCGGGCTCTTCGCCAGGTGGTCGAGGCGCTGCGGCAAGGGCTCGCGGTGACAGTGGCGCCGCAGACACTGACACTTACCACGCAGCAGGCTGCGGATCTGCTAGGTGTCAGCCGCCCAACGGTCATCAGACTACTTGAGGAAGGCGTGGTTCCCTTCGAGCGAACTGGTACACATCGTCGCGTCATGCTACGAGACCTACTTGCATATAGGGAGCGTCGTCGTGCTCAGCAGTACGCCACCCTTGCCGCGACCAACGTGGCTATCGGCGACGAAGATGACCTGGAAGCGACGCTTCAGCAGTTGCGCGAGGCGCGTCGTGCTGTGGCGGCTCGGCGTCGGCAACGATCACAAGACTGACACGATTCCGGCCAAGCGAGCACCTTGTGTAAGGTTGCATCGTGTTCACGGCGCTGCTGGATACGTCGGTCCTCTGGCCCAGCCTGCAACGTGATTTCTTGCTTTCTCTCGCCGTTGAGGGCATGTATCGTCCTGTATGGGGTTCGGCGATTCTCGATGAGCTGGAATTTCACGAGGCGCGGAAGCTTGTCGCGCGAGGGGAGGAAGAGGGTGCGGCTAACCGCCGAGCCCGGTATCTGGTCGAACAGATGCGAAGC
>OBLK01000172.1_pt1 | contig 20944 bp, 15 predicted proteins | sample 1518871 | NCBI WGS metagenome assembly OBLK01 (sample SAMEA2464837, study PRJEB22497) | soil metagenome | biome: Grassland; feature: Farmland; material: Clay | place: Australia | collected 2013-02-01 | depth 0.8 m
GGTGGGATCGCCGGTGTGTGTACGGCTTGGGAGCTGGCCGAGGCGGGGCGCAGCGTGGCGTTGCTTGAGGCAGACCGGATCGCGGCCGGGGTCACCGGTTATACGACGGCGAAGCTGTCGTCGCTGCACACTCTGGTCTACGCGGACCTGCGCAAATCCTTCGGCGCCGACGCCGCGCGGCAGTACGCCCGGTCGCAGCAGGAGGCGGTCGAGCATGTGGCGACGGTCGCCTCGCGGCTGGGGATCGAGTGCGAACTGGAGCGGGTGCCGGGGTTCACCTACGTCGAGTCGCCCGAGCGCGTGGAGCGGATCCGCGGCGAGGTCGACGCGGCCACCGAGGCCGGGCTGCGCGCCTCGTTCGTCACCGACACCGGGCTGCCCTTCCCGGTGGCCGGCGCTATCCGGGTGGAGGATCAGGCGCAGTTCCACCCGCGCAAGTACCTGCTGGCGCTCGCCGGTGACCTGGCCCGGCGCGGTCGCATCTTCGAACGCAGCCGCGCGGTCGGGCTCGGCGAGGGCGAACCGTGCCGGGTCACCATGGAGAACGGGTCGACCGTGACCGCGGCCGACGTCGTCGTGGCCACGCACTATCCGGTGTTCGACCGGGCTCTGCTGTTCGGCCGGCTCTCGCCGCGCCGCGAGCTCGTCGTGGCCGCCACGATTCCGGCCGATCGCGATCCCGGCGGCATCTACCTCACGCCGGAGCAGAACACCCGCTCGGTGCGCACGGCGCCGTACCGCGACGGGCAGCGGTTGCTGATCGTCACCGGCGAGCACTTCACCCCGGGCGCCGAGCACGTCACCGAACGCTGGCAGCGGTTGCTGGACTGGACGCGGAAGCGGTTCCCGCAGGCCCAGGTCGAGTTCCGGTGGGCCACCCAGGACAACGGCACGACCGACCACCTGCCGCACATCGGGCCCTTCCACATCGGTGCGCGGCACGTCTACGTCGCGACCGGGTTCGGCGGCTGGGGCATGAGCACCGGCGTGCTCGCCGGGCGCCTGCTGACCGCGCTCATCACCGGCGCCGGCTCGCCGTTGGCCAAGCTCTACGAGCCGCGGCGCCTGCACCCGGTACGCGAGGCGGCACCGATGCTGAAGCTGCAGGCCAAGACCGCCAGGCACTTCGTCGGCGACCGCCTGCGCGGCTCGCACGTGGACGCGGTCGGCGCGATCGCCCGCGGCACCGGCGCCGTCGTGCGAACCGGCGGCGAGCAGCGCGCGGTCTACCGCGACGACACCGGCTCCCTGCATGCGCTGTCGGCCCGGTGTACGCACCTGGGCTGCATCGTGCACTTCAACGACGCCGAACGCGCGTGGGAGTGCCCGTGCCACGGCTCGCGCTTCGCCATCGACGGCTCGGTCATCCAGGGCCCGGCAAACCGGCCGCTGGAGCAGCGCAAGCTCGACTGACAAGGCCGAACCCCGGTCGCGACCGCCGCCGTGATCGGTCACTCGCCGTACGCTCGGACGATGGCTGCGATGCCGGCCGGGCTCGATCGCCAACCTCACCGCCTTGACCGCCGCCCGCCACCGGCACTGTGGACAGCACGTCGCCGAGCAGGCATCGCGCCACCGGCTGTGGCTGCATGTCAGCGCGCCTGGCTCCGTCGTGCGGTCCCTGTTCGACGGGCTCGCCGAGGTCGACTCGATCGCGCTCGATCCGCACAAGTGGCTCTACCTGCCGGCCGACTGCGGCTGCGTGCTCTGCCGCGACCCGGCCTCGGCACGCGGGCCCGTCAGCCTCGACGCCGGCACCAGGGTGCTCGGCGAGGCGATCGAATCCAACCTGGACTGCGCCAGGCCACTCGGCGGCCGCGACGAACGTGACCTGAACCGGGTCAATGAGCAGATCGTGCTCACGCTGCAGCGCTAGGGCAGCTCCTAGTTGTCCAACGCCACCATGCACGGCCGGTTCGCTCTGCGCGGCTGCGTCCTCAATTACCGCACCACGCGGGACGACATGTGGATCATGCGGGAGGACGTGCGCCGGGCGGCGGCCCGGGTCCGGAAACGCTGATCGTCAACTGGCCGGGTTGCCGGCCCGGCGATAGCTTCTTTGGCATGAGGCAAACGGACACCAGCCCCGAGATCGACGCCGTACTGGCCTGGCACCAGGCGGTCAGCGACGGCGACGTTTCCCGCCTCACCGGCCTCGTGGCACCGGAGGTCCAGCTGGAGGGGTGGCCGACCGAAGATCCGTCGGGCCTGGCGGGGCTGAGCCAGTGGGTCGAATCGACGCGCGTGCAGCTGGCGCCAAGGCGGGTGTTCCAACGCGGCCCGGTCGTGGTCGTCGAGCAGTCGGCGCTCTGGTGGTCCCAGGACGCTCCCGGCGTGTCACAGCCGGCACAAGCCGGCATGGTCTTCGAGCTGGTCAACGGGTCGATCGCGCGGTTGGCGCGGTACCCCGACGTCGCGCGCGCCCTGGAGGCGGCCGGCCTCGACGAGAGCGATCTGGCCGTAGAGCGCGTTCGGTAGCTCGCCACCCGAACCCGGACGACCGGCACGGCACCGGCCCCGCGGTGGCGTCCGCCTTCCGGACAACCGAACTGCTACGTGCTGACCTCAGGGCTCTGACCTGGGCGCCCCCAGCAGGACTCGAACCTGCGACCTAGGGATTAGAAGTCCCTTGCTCTATCCGGCTGAGCTATGGGGGCTGGGCGGTGCGGGTGGGGCGTGCGGCGTGGTCAGGGTACTTGGGTGTCGGGGTCGTGCTGCCAGGTGCGATGGTGGTGACCACGGCGGCTGCGGGCAAGGGTGCGAGCCTAGGCTGAGGCCGTGTCGAGTGAGCCGCGGCTGCGGTCTGTGGGAAGCCTGGGGGTGGCGGGGCTTCTGGCGTGTGGGTTGGGGCTGGCGGCACTGGTGGCGGCGGCGCTGGCGAGCTTGACGGGGCCGGCGGGGATTCCGGGGTTGCCGGATGCGGGGGCGTTGGCGCGGATGGGGTTGGCGGTGGCGGGGGGGGTGGCGGGGGGGGGCGGGGGGCTGGTGGGGGGGGTCGTGCTGTTCGCCGCGTTGTTGGCGGCGGCGAAGCGGACGGGGGGGCTGGACGGGGCGGTGGCCGCGTCTGCGCGGGAGGTGGCGCGGGCGGCGGCGGGCCAGCCCCTCTCGGGCGCGCGCTGAGTGCCGTTGACGGTGGCGGATGCGGTGGGGCGGCCGCTCGGCGACGTGCTGGACCTCGGGCTGCTGGCGGAGGTGGTGCCGAACCTGGACCAGGCGGAGGGGTGGCTGCTGACGGCCGGGTTGGCGGCGCTGGTGGCGGTGGGGAGCCGGCTGGCGCTGTCGTGGGGCTGGACGGTGGTGGTGCTGGCCTTGGCGGTCGGTGCGCTGCTGCCGCTGGGGGTGAACGGGCACTCGTCAGCGGGTGGGTCACACGACGTGGCGACGAACTCCCTGCTGTATCACCTGGTGGCGGCCGCGCTGTGGGTCGGCGGGCTGGCGGCGCTGCTGGCGTTCGGGCACCGCACGGGCGAGCACATGGGCATGGTGACGAGGCGGTTCTCGCGGTTGGCGCTGGTGTGCTGGGTGGTGATGGCGGCTTCCGGAGTGATCAACGCCGTTGTCCGGATCCCACCGGGCGACCTGCTGACCACCACCTACGGGCAGCTGGTGCTGGCCAAGATCGCGGCGTTGCTCGCGCTGGGCGCGTTCGGGTATGTGCAGCGCGAGCACTCGGTGCGTCTGGTGGTGGAGCGGGGCGACCGGTCGTCGCTGCTGCGGCTCGGCGCGGTCGAGGTGCTGGTGATGCTGGCCACGATCGGGCTGGCGGTCGGGCTCGCGCGGACGCCACCGCGCGGCGGCGAGGTTCGCCAGCTGTCGATCATGGAGGCGCTGCTCGGGTACGACCTGGCCGGGCCGCCGACGCTGTTCCGGTTGCTGTTCGACTGGCGATTCGACCTGATCTACGGCACCGGGGCGCTGGTGGCGGCGACGCTGTACCTGCTGGGCGTACGGCGGCTGCGGCGGCGCGGTGACCGGTGGCCGGCCGGCCGCACCGTGGCGTGGCTGCTCGGTTGCGTGACGGTGCTGCTGGCGACGTCGTCGGGCGTGGGGCGCTACGCGCCGGCGATGTTCAGCATGCACATGGTCAGCCACATGATGCTGTCGATGCTGGCGCCGGCGCTGCTGGTGCTCGGCGGTGCTCTGACGCTGGCGCTTCGGGCACTCCCGGTGGCCGGCCGGAATGCGCCGGCCGGGCCGCGCGAGTGGTTGCTGGCGCTGGTCCGGTCGCCGCTGGCGCGCGTGCTGACCCATCCTGTGGTCGCGTTCGCGCTGTTCGCCGGCAGCTTCTACGGGCTGTACTTCTCCGGGCTGTTCGACGCGGCACTGTCCGAACATTGGGCGCACCTGGCGATGAACGCCCATTTCCTGCTGGTCGGCTACATCTTCTACTGGCCGGTTATCGGCATCGACCCGGCGCCGCGGCGGTTGCCACCGCTGGGGCGGCTGGCGATGGTGTTCGCGTCGCTGCCGTTCCACGCGTTCTTCGGCATCATCCTGATGAGCTCGCAGACCGTGATCGGTGGCGAGTTCTACCGCGCGCTTGGTCAGGGCCTGCCGTGGACGGTCGACCTGCTGGCCGACCAGCGCCTCGGTGGTGGCCTGGCCTGGGCTTCCGGCGAGTTGCCGCTGCTGGTCGTGCTGATCGCCCTGCTGATCCAGTGGGCCGGCGCGGACGAGCGGGCCGGCCGGCGCGCCGACCGCCGTGCCGACGCCGACGGCGACGCGGACCTTGCGGCCTACAACGCCATGCTTCGCGACATGGCCGGACGCTCCGAACCGCGCTCCTAACACACCGCTCCGACAACGCCGTCCCGCCGAGGGTCGAATTCGGTCGAGTTGTCCACATCGCACACGTTGTCCACAGTTTCGCGGATTGCCCCTGGCACTGATTCGCTCACACCGGCGATTCTTGTCGTGTCCGGCGCGGTGCCGGTGATCGTGAGAGAAGTGGAGAACGAACATGGCCCTCAACCAGACGTACACGACGATCCAGGGGCGGCTCGCCAGCGACCCCAACCACAAGCTGACTTCGAGCGACGTCGACGTCACGCGCTTCCGGATGGCCAGCAACGAGCGTCGCTACGACCGCCAGACCGACCAATGGGTGAACGGCGACCAGCTGTTCATCGACGTGACGTGTTGGCGGCGGCTGGCGTTCAACGTCAAGGCCTGCCTGACCAAGGGCGATCCCGTGGTGGTGTACGGCCGGCTCTACACCTCCGAGTACGAGGTCGACGGCAAGCGCCGCTACGAGACGCGGCTGGAGGCGCACTCGGTGGGGCCGGACCTGGGCTGGATCTCCGTCGCCATGCGCCGTCGTCAGCGAAGCGACGCCGACGGCGCGCAGGCCGCGACGAACGAGCAGACCGGGACGACCGAGCAGGACGAGTCCACCGCGACGGCCACGGGCGACCTGCGCGGCGCTCAGGCGGCCGCTGACCTGCCCGAACCCATCGACGAGCTGGCCCGCAGGCTGCTCGAGGAGCCTCCGGAGGGCACCGACGGGCTCGGCCGCGAGGTGGCCGAGCGGGAGGAGGCGCTTATGGCGGGAGTCTGACGGGCGGTAGCCCGTTCCGCAGCTCCGTGAGGCTGCCGGCCGATGGGCCGGCAGCCGGAGCGCCGCTCTACCATCGCCACGTGGCCGAATTCATCTACACGATGCGGAAGGTGCGTAAGGCGCACGGCGACAAGGTGATCCTTGACGACGTCACCCTCGCCTTCTACCCAGGGGCGAAGATCGGCGTGGTCGGACCCAACGGCGCCGGCAAGTCCAGCGTGCTGCACATCATGGCGGGACTCGACCACCCGAACAACGGCGACGCGATGCTGTCGCCCGGGTACTCGGTGGGCATCCTTCAACAGGAGCCTCCGCTCAACGAGGAGAAGACGGTCCTCGGCAACGTCGAGGAGGGCGTCGGCGAGATCAAGGCGAAGGTCGATCGCTTCAACGAGATTGCTGAGCTGATGGCGACCGACTACTCCGACGAGCTGATGGAGGAGATGGGACGGCTGCAGGAGGAGCTCGACCACGCCGACGCTTGGGACCTGGAGGCGCAGCTAGAGCAGGCGATGGACGCGCTGCGGTGCCCGCCGGGCGACGCCGAAGTGACCCACCTCTCCGGTGGCGAGCGTCGCCGGGTGGCGCTGTGCAAGCTGCTGTTGGCCAAGCCCGACCTGCTGCTTCTCGACGAGCCGACCAACCACCTCGACGCGGAGAGCGTGCTGTGGCTGGAGCAGCACCTCGCGCAGTACGCCGGAGCGGTGCTCGCAGTGACCCATGACCGTTACTTCCTGGACAATGTCGCCCAGTGGATCATGGAGTTGGACCGCGGCCGGGCTTACGCCTACGAGGGCAACTACTCGTCCTACCTGGAGAAGAAGGCCGACCGGTTGGCCGTGCAGGGGCGCAAGGACGCCAAGCTGCAGAAGCGGTTGCGTGACGAACTGGCTTGGGTGCGGTCGAACCCCAAGGCACGGCAGGCCAAGTCGAAGGCGCGACTGCAGCGCTACGACGAGATGGCGCTGGAGGCCGAGAAGACGCGCAAGCTCGACTTCGAGGAGATCCAGATCCCGCCTGGTCCTCGGCTTGGCAACGTCGTGGTCGAGGTCGAGCACCTCGACAAGGGCTTCGACGGCCGAGTGCTGATCAAGGACCTTTCGTTCTCGTTGCCGCGGAACGGGATCGTGGGTGTGATCGGTCCTAACGGGGTGGGCAAGACGACGCTGTTCAAGACGATCGTCGGCCTGGAGCAGCCCGACTCCGGGTCCGTGCGGATCGGCGAGACGGTGAAGCTGTCCTACGTCGACCAGGCCAGGGCGGGGCTCGATCCGAGCAAGTCGGTCTGGGAGACGGTCTCGGAGGGTCTGGACTACATCCACGTCGGCCAGGTGGAGATGCCCTCGAGGGCGTACGTCAGCGCGTTCGGGTTCAAGGGTCCCGACCAGCAGAAGCCGGCCGGGGTGCTCTCCGGTGGCGAGCGCAACCGGCTCAACCTCGCGCTCACGCTCAAGCTGGGCGGCAACCTGATCCTGCTCGACGAGCCCACCAACGACCTGGACGTCGAGACGCTCAGCTCGCTGGAGAACGCGCTCGAGCAGTTTCCCGGCTGCGCGGTGGTGATCTCGCACGACCGGTGGTTCCTGGACCGGGTGGTGACCCACATCCTGGCCTGGGAGGGCACCGACGAGAATCCCGCCCAGTGGTTCTGGTTCGAAGGCAACTTCGAGACCTACGAGCAGAACAAGGTGCAGCGGATGGGCGTCGAAGCGGCACGCCCGCATCGGGTGACGTATCGGAGGCTCACCCGCGACTAGCGGGCGGGCTGGCGGGTGGGCACGGCTTCGGCCGCGCCGGGCGCATCTCGGGAGGTGGGTGCTACGCGGTCTCGTGCTCGTGCTTGGCCCGCCAGCGTCGGTACCGGCGCCTCGGCCCTGGTGTCCTCTGCGGCGCGCCTGCGGTGGCGGGCGCCTGAGCTGACGTTGCTGCTGGCCGACCGGGCGTCCACCTCGGCGGCGGCCAACGGTGAGGAGGCGGTGCGGCTTCGCGCCGAGGTGCTCGCGGTGTTCGCCTGCAACCAGCTGGGCCGCGGGGCTTCGGCCGGTGGCCGGGCGGTGCGGGCGTTGCGGGCGGCCCAGGCGGTCGGGGCGCAGGTGACCGAGCGGCTGGTTCGGGTCGAGCTCGCCGCGTGCGCGACCGACGCTTCGTCGCCTGCGGCGGCGTTGTCGCTGCTACAGCAGGTGCTGGCGAGCCGGCGGCGGGTGGCGCCGACGGCACGGGCGGCGGCGATGGTCGCCGCGGCCGACGCGCTGGCCAAGCTCGGCGGCGGACCCGAGGTGCCGGAGCTGCTGATAGCGGCCGACGGCCTCTACGACGCGAGCCGTGCGGTCGAGCCGGACGCCGTGCTGCTGCGCCGGGGCGTCGTCCACGGCCGGCTGGCGGCTCATCACCGGCGTACCGGCGACCACCGCGGTGCCGAGCGGGTGGCCCGCGCCGGCCTCGCGCTGCTCGACGAGCTGTCGGACGGCCAGCTGGAGACCGGGCAGGTCAGCGGTGCGCTCACCCTGGAGCTGGTGCTTGCTCTGCTCGACTCCGCCAGGGAGGCCGAGGCGGTGCTCGCGGCGCAGACCTTGCTGCGCAAGTCGGTGCGTCCGGCGGGGGCGCCGGCTGCGTGCTGGCTGCGGCTGGCGCTGGTGAGCCGGGTGCACGCGCCGGCCGGCCGCTACGGGCTGGCCAGACGTCTGGTCGGCGACGCGGCGTTTCTCGCCGAGCGCCACCAGCTCGACTCGCTGCTGGCCGAATGCCACCAGCTGCAGTCCCAGCTCCACGAGCAGTGCGCCGAACTGCCGGATGCGCTGGTCAGCCTGCGGGCCGCACTGTTCGCCGAGCGCCGGTGGCGCTCGTGCACCGGGGAGCTGCGCACGTTGCTCGCCGCCGAGTTCGGCACCCCGCCGTCCGCGGCACAGTTGCGCAGTGAGCTGGCCGCAATGGTGGCCGGTGCGTCCGCGCTGGACCAGCTCACGGCCGATCGCATCGAACCGGCCGAACGCGAGTTGCCGGTCATCCCCCGGCGGGCCGTCGGTGATCTCCAGTTCGGCTCGGCTCCGTCAGGGGCCGCGGAGCGGCCGACGCCCATTCGACGGCGCCCGTCCGGCCGACCGATGGCTGCCGACTCCACCGATGCGCCGAGGCTGGCGAGCGCGCCGACGCCGCCCGAATTCACTCCAACGGATCTTGCTGGGGACTCCATCGGCGAGGCGCCAGAGGCCGCGCTGCCGCCGGTCACCAGGATCGACGCCGTAAATCTCATCGACGCCGTAGATCTCATCGACGCCGCAGATCTCATCGACACCGTAGATCTCGCAGCCGGAGCCGCCCCCGACCAGCCAGCCGGGTCGCCTTCCGAGGTGGCGGGGCAGCCGCCGGTGACTGCTGCGGCGAAGCCGGTGGCGGCGGCGACCGGTGGGGAGCAGCGGGTGCAGGCGGTGTCCGGTGAAGCGGAGCCGGTGCAGGCGGTGACCATGAACGCCGTCCCACTGGCGGCGCCCGACTCGACTTCTGACTCAGCTGCCGCGGAGGCCGCGGAGTCTTCGATCGTGGAGACGTCGTCCCCGCCGACAGAGCCCTTGCAGGTGGCACCGTCCACCGCCGCGTTCGTGCCGCGGCCTCCGTTCCCGCCGGACGCGAACCGGGCCCGCGCCGACCTGCCCACCGCATCGGGTCGGCATCGTTCGGACGCGGCGTTGGCGGACCTGCTCGCCGAGGCGTTGCTGGCTTACCAGGACGGTCGCCGGTCACAAGCGGCCGCGGAGCCGCCCGACGAGTCGCCCAACCGGCCGCGCAGCGAGCCCCGCACCGAGCCGCCAAAGGAGCTACCACCGGCCGCCACCAGACCGGTGGCCACCAGTTCGCCGGCGCCTTCGCAAGCCACCACCTCACCGACGAAGCCGCCAGCCACAAGCCCGCCAGCCCCGAGCCCCTCGACCGCGAGCCCGTTGACCGCGAGCCCGCTGACCGCGAGTCCGTTGACCGCGAGTCCGTTGACCGCGAGTTCGCCGACGGAGGGTCCACCGGGGCCCATGCCGGCCAGTCGGAGAAAGCCGATTCGGTCTGCTCCGGTGCCTCGGCTCGCGCCGGCGTCCATGTCACCGCCGAAACCGCGACCGGCGATGGCGTCGCAGCCGACGTTGCCACCGCAGACACCGCCGCAGCCGATGCCGGGCCAGAACCCGGGCCGGAGCCAGTTTGACAGCGACCAGCCGCCGGATCCCGATCCGGCGGTGACCCAGCCGACGAGGGTGCGGCTCACGGAGGTTCCCCCGCCGCCGGTTAGTCCCCGGAGCCTGGTCGACCTGCCAGCCGATCAGGTTTGGCGCGAACCGGGAACTTTCTGAGGTCAGGACGTCGCAAAGACAGATGAGCCGGTCGGAGGAGATCGGCTTAGGGTTAGCGGTTGGGCGGGCACGACGGGGTGCCTGGTGCTGGGACGGCAGACGACCGATGGGGTGCCACCGGAGATGACCTCGACGCGCGAGACCAGTGGTTCCACGGCGACGGCACCGTCGCCGTTCGGCGAGCCGGGTCAGCAGTTGCGGCTCGAGCAGGCTCGCGAAGATCGGATCATGCGGGCGCAGGAACTGGCGCCCGAGCTGGCGAAGCTGGTGCCGGTGTTCTTCAGGCACGTGCCGGCAGAGGAACTGACGGGCGCCGAGCCGGGCGAGCTGGCGTCGATGGTCCGGTCGCACCGGGAGCTGGCCGACGACCGACCGCAGGGCCGCCCGAAGGTCAGGGTGTTGAACCCGTCGAGCAGCGAGACCGGTTGGAACAGCCCGTACACGGTCGTGCAGATCGTCACCGACGACATGCCCTACCTGGTGGACTCGATGGTGGCCGAGCTGACCAAGGCGGGGATGCCGGCGTTCAGGGTGATCCATCCGATCGTGGTGGTGCGGCGGATGGTGACCGGGCAGCTGACTGACGTGCTGGTCGACACCGATCCGGACAGCCCGCCGGAGAACTCGATCGCCGAGTCGTGGATGTACCTGGAGATCAGCCGCCTGGTCGACCCCGAGGCGGCCGGCGCGCTGGAGCAGCGGCTCAACAACGTCCTGACCGACGTCCGGGAGGTCGTCGAGGACTCGGCGCGGATGGCGACCACGGCCGAGCAGATCGCCGACGAGCTGATGGCGGACCCGCCGGTCGGGCTGTCCGACCACGAGGTACGTGGCGGCGCGGAGTTCCTGCGCTGGCTCGCCTGCGGTCACCTCACGTTCCTCGGCTATCGCCGTTACGAGCTGATCAATTCGGCGGGTGCCAGCGAGCCGGCGTTGCGGGCGGCTCTGTCGTCCGGGCTCGGGGTGCTGCGAAAGGACAGCCTGGCGGCGCGCAGCTTCTCGGCCGGACCGGGCGGCAAGGGACTGGGCAGCGCGGAGCAGGCGATGAGCAAGGCGCTGCTGGTGCTGACGCAGGCCAGCGTGCCGTCGACGGTCGTCCGCCCGATGTACCCGTACTACGTCGGCGTCAAGATGTTCGACGAGCGCGGCGACGTGTGCGGCGAGCACCGCTTCCTGGGCATGCTGACGTCGACCGCGCTGCACGAGAGCGTCCTGGACATTCCGGTGATCAAGGACCGGGTCTACGACGTGATCCACCGGGCTGGCTTCCCGCTGGAGTCGCACTCCGGGCAGCGGATGCTGGATGTGATCCAGAACTACCCGCGCGCCGAGCTGTTCTCGACCGACACCGACACGCTGTACACGACCGTGACCGGGGTGCTGGCGCTGGCCGAGCGCCGGGCGCTGCGGCTGTTCCTGCGGCGCGACCCGTACCGCCGCTTCTACTCGTGCCTGGTGTACCTGCCGCGCGACCGGTACACGACGACATCGCGGCTGGCGATGCAGGACGTGCTGCTGCGCGAGCTGTCCGGGACGCAGCTGGAGTACAACGCGCGGATCGGCGAGTCGGAGCTGGCCAGGGTGCACTTCACGGTGCACACGGACCCGGCCGCGACGGCGACGGCGCAACCGGACGTGGTGGCGATCCAGGACCAGCTGGCCGAGGCGATCCGCACCTGGGACGACCGGCTGGGCGACGCCGTGCACGCCGCCCAGCCCGACCAGCTGGAGCAGCTCACGGCGCTGGTCGACGGCTACCTGCGGGGCCTGCCGGAGGGCTACAAGGAGGCGTTCGCGCCGGAGGAGGCGCTGCAGGACCTGCGCCGGCTCGACAGGCTGGCGGTGCCGGGCGGCCTGGACATGTCGTTCTACGCACCGACCGGCGCGCCGCCGGGGCAGGTGCGCTTCAAGCTGTACCTGGCGCGCGAGGGAGTGACGCTGTCCCACGTGCTGCCGATGCTGCAGAGCATGGGGGTCGAGGTGCTCGACGAGCGCCCCTACCAGGTGTCCAGCCTCGACCACAACTACTGGATCTACGACTTCGGCCTGTGGGTGGACCCGTCGGTGTTCGACGGCCGCGCCAAGGACGAGCTGGATGAGGCCGGACTGCGGTTCCAGGAGGCGTTCGCGGCGACCTGGCACGGCCTGGCCGAGGTCGACCGGTTCAACTCGCTGGTGCTGCACGCCGGCCTGCGGTGGCGGCAGGCGGCGCTGCTGCGCGCCTACGCCAAGTACCTGCGCCAGGCCGGGTTCTCCTACAGCCAGGACTACATCGAGGACGTGCTGCGCGCGCACACCGCGATCACCGCCGAGCTGGTGCGGCTGTTCGTCACCAAGTTCGACCCAGCCCGCGGCGAGCAGGCGCGCAACGGGCTGGTCGGAGACGTCGCCACGGAGATCACGGCGATGATCGACGAGGTCACCGGGCTGGACGCGGACCGGATCCTGCGCGGCTTCCTGACCTTGATCAGGGCAACGCTGCGCAGCAACTACTTCGTGGTCGGCGAGGACGGCTCGCCGCGGCAGTACCTGGCGTTCAAGCTGGACTCGCGCGCCGTGCCGGAGTTGCCGCAGCCCAGGCCCCAATTCGAGATCTTCGTGTACTCGTCGCGGGTCGAGGGCGTGCACCTACGGTTCGGGCCGGTCGCACGCGGCGGCCTGCGCTGGTCGGACCGTAGGGAGGACTTCCGCACCGAGGTGCTCGGTCTGGTCAAGGCCCAGGCGGTGAAGAACGCGGTGATCGTGCCGGTCGGCGCCAAGGGTGGATTCGTGGTGAAGCGGCCGCCGGCTCCGACCGGCGACCCGGTCCGGGACCGCGAGGCGCATCTGGCCGAGGGCATCGAGTGTTACCGGATGTTCATCTCCGGGCTGCTCGACCTGACCGACAACCGGGTCGGTGGCCTCACCGTCCCTGCCGAGCAGCTCGTGCGCTACGACGCTGACGACCCGTACCTGGTGGTCGCGGCCGACAAGGGCACCGCGAAGTTCTCCGACATCGCCAACGAGGTGGCGATGTCGCGCGGGTTCTGGCTCGGCGACGCGTTCGCCTCCGGCGGCTCGGCCGGCTACGACCACAAGGCGATGGGAATCACCGCGCGCGGCGCCTGGGAGAGCGTCAAGCGGCACTTCCGCGAGCTCGGCGTCGACACCCAGACCGACGAGGTCACGGTGGTCGGCATCGGTGACATGTCCGGCGACGTGTTCGGCAACGGCATGCTGCTCTCCGACCGGATCCGGCTGGTCGCGGCGTTCGACCACCGGCACGTGTTCGTCGACCCGGACCCGGACGCGAGCAGCTCGTTCGGCGAGCGGCAACGGCTGTTCGCGCTGCCCCGCTCGTCGTGGGACGACTACGACCGCACCTTGATCAGTGAGGGCGGCGGCGTGTGGCCGCGGTCGACCAAGGCCGTGCCGATCAGCCCCCAGATGCGCGACGCGCTGGGCCTGCCGGAGGACACACCGGCGAAGCTGTCGCCGCCGGAGCTGCTCAAGGCGATCCTGCTGGCCCCGGTCGACCTGCTGTGGAACGGCGGAATCGGCACCTACGTGAAGGCCTCGACCGAGACCAACGGCGACGCGGGCGACAAGGCAAACGACGCGATCCGGGTCGACGGCGACCAGCTGCGGGTCAAGGTCGTCGGCGAGGGCGGGAACCTCGGGTTCACCCAGCGCGGGCGGATCGAGTTCGCCAGGCAGAACGGCAAGATCAACACCGACGCGATCGACAACTCCGCCGGTGTGGACTGCTCCGACCACGAGGTCAACATCAAGATCCTGCTCGACCGGCTGATCTCGGACGGCGACCTGGACCGGGAGGACCGCAACCCGCTGCTGGCCGAGATGACCGACGAGGTCGCCGAACTGGTGCTGGCGGACAACTACGCGCAGAACGACGTGCTCGGCGTCGGGCGCGCGCACGCGGCGCCGATGCTGTCGGTGCACGCGCGGCTGGTCGACCACCTGACCAAGCACGGCGGGCTGGACCGCAAGCTGGAGGCGCTGCCCACGCGGGCCCAGTTCGAAGCGCTCGAGCAGGCCGGGCACGGACTCACCTCGCCGGAGCTGTCAGTGCTGCTGGCCCACGTCAAGCTCGGGCTCAAGGACGAGGTGCTGGCCAGCGAGCTGCCCGACCTGGACGTTTTCGCCGACAAGCTGTCTTCGTACTTCCCGACGCCGCTGCGCGACCGGTACCGCAAGGCGATCTTCGCGCACCCGCTGCGCCGGGAGATCACCACGACGATGGTCGTCAACGACGTCGTCGACGGCGGCGGCGTGTCGTTCCCGTTCCGGCTCAAGGAGGAGCTCGCTGTTTCGGCGACCGACGCGGTCCGGGCCTTCGAAGTGGTCTCGACCGTGTTCGACCTGCCCGGCCTGTGGGAGCAGGTGCGGGCACTGGACAACGAGGTGCCGACCGCGATGCAGTACCGGCTGCTGCTCGAGGTCCGGCGGCTGCTGGACCGCGCCGCTCGCTGGATGCTCACCAACCGCCCGCAGCCGTTGCAGGTCGGCGCCGAGATCGCCAGGTTCGCCCCGGTCGTGACGCAGCTGTCGCCGCAGCTGCCGACGCTGCTGCGCGGGCGCGACGTGACTGCCGTGGAGGACCTGACCGAGGAGTTCGTGGGCGGCGGTGCGCCACCCGAACTGGCCAGCCGGACCGCGGCGCTGCTGTTCACGTTCTGCCTGCTCGACATCGCCGAGGTCGCCGAGCAGGCCGCCGGCGCCTCCGCGCTGGAGGTCGCCGAGCTGTACTACGCGCTGTCGGCCCACCTGTCGATGGACCAGATGTTCACCGCGATCACCGCGCTGGAGCGGGGCAGCCGCTGGCACGCGCTGGCGAGGCTGGCGCTGCGCGACGACCTCTACGGGTCGCTTCGCGACATCACCCTCGAGGTGCTGCGCTGGGCGGAGCCGGGGACGCCGGCCGAGGAGAAGATCGCGCAGTGGGAGCAGGCCAACGCCTCCCGCCTGGCCAGGGCCCGCGCGGCGCTCAGCGAGATCGCCGAGTCCGGCCAGAAGGACCTGGCGACGCTTTCGGTGGCCGCGCGCCAGACTCGCAGCATGGCCAGGTAAACGGCACTCGCGGCCCGGGGCGTCTGCGGGGTGAGACCCTCGCGAGGGGAGCGGGCGCCGGTGATGACGTTCGAGGAGTACGTGACCGTCCACGGCAGCGGCCTGGTGCAGTTCGCCAGGCTGCTGACCGGCGACGCGCACCGGGCCGAGGACCTGGTGCAGGACGTGCTGGCCCGCGCCTACGTTCGCTGGAAACGGATCTCCAAGGCCGACGTACCCGACCACTACGTGCGCCGGATGCTGATCAACGCCAACAACACGTGGTGGCGCCGGCGGTCCAGCCACGAGTTGAGGGTGGCGACGGTGGCCGACCGGCCGGTCGGCGGCGACCTCGGCGCGGCCGCTGTCGAGCGGGACGTGCTGTGGCGGCTGGTCATGGCGTTGCCGCCGAAACAGCGGGCGGTGCTCGTGCTGCGCTACTACTGCGACCTCGACGACCCGGCCATCGCGCAGATCGTCGGCTGCTCGGCGGTGACTGTGCGCACCCACGCGTTGCGGGCGGTCGCCAGGCTTCGCGAGCGCTACCCGGCCGTAGACGACGTGCCATCGACGGGAGGGCGGTCATGACCGACAACGACTTCGAAGCGGCGCTCACCACCACCCTGCGCAGGCACGCCGGTCGGCCCGCGGACACGGCCTCGCTGCTGCACGAGGCGAGTGCCCGCGGCCGGGCACTCGCGCGGCGACGGCGGCGCTCGATGGTCACAGCGGCTGCGGCCGGAGCCGTGATGGCCCTTGCCGGCGCGACGCTCGTGGTCTCGGTGATCGCGCGGCCGGCCACCACCCCAGCCGACCAGCCGGGCTCCGAGCTGCCGCCACCGCTGCCGGCAGCTGCTGGCGAACCCGGCGCCGTCCAGCGTCCGGACCTGGTCGCGACCGACCCGGCGGTGCTGCACTTCACCTGGGACCTGCCCGCCAACACTTCGTTGGTGCAATGGGAGATCACCCCGTCGTACGAGGAGGGGTGGGTGGTGCTGGCCGAGCGCCCAGGTCTGGCCGCCGGGGGTGTGCGGGTCGGCGTAGGTCGTGACCTCGCCGCGCTGGAGGCCGCCGACACCACCAACGGCCTGGAGTTCAGCGGGCCACCGGTAACCGAGCCGACCACCGTCGGCGGTCGGCCTGCGCAGCGGGAACGGCAGCCGCTCGCCGGGTCGTCCGGCAACGTCAGGTGGGTGCTGCGCTGGCAGCCGGTCGACGGCCTGTGGGCCAGGATCGGCGCGCTCGGCGACCACGACCTTTCCGACGTGATGGGTTACGCCGCCGGGCTGCACCTCGATCGCGCCCAGCGCTGCGTCGTGCCGTATCGGCTCGGCGTCGGGCCACCGAACGCCTCGGCCATCGGTTGCATGGTGCGGCTCGGTCGCGAGCTCGGCGTCGGTACCAGTGATCCGGAAGTCGCGGTGATCGTGTCGGCGCTGTATTTCGCGGACGGTCAGGGCAACATGCTGACGGTCAGCACCCACCAGACGGGCCGCATGATCACCCGACCGAACCGGACCGTCGCCGGCCGGCCGGCGGAGTGGAGCCCGCCGGACGCGGGCGCCGAGCAACCCGGCTCGCTCACCTTCGAGGATTTCGACGGGCTCTCGCTGTCGATCGTCGTCCAGGGCGACTGGGACGAGCAGACGGTCGTCGGCCTGGCCGAGCACGTGGCGATGGCGGCTGATCTCAACGACCCGTCCTCCTGGGTCCCATGATCAACACCGTGATCAACCCTCCAGCTCGGCGAGCTGGCGGCGGGCGTCGGTGAGGCGCTGCTGGGCGCGGTCGAGGCGCTTGTCCTCGGCGCGCACACCGCGGTCCTTGGCGGCGAACGCGGCCTCCAGGTCACGCATCCGGGTGCGGAGGCGTTCCAGCTCGCCGCGGACCTCGTCGCGCTGGTCGCGGGCCTCGTCCCGGCCGCGGGCGGCGGCGTCGCGGGCCTCGGTGCGCTCGGCGACGTCCCGCTCGGCGTCCTCGACGGCGGCCTTCGCCTCGGCGAGCTTGCGCTTGGCCAGCTCGGCCGGGTCCGCCTTCTCCTTGCGGGCCGGTCTCGACGGCTGCGACTGGACGGCCCGCAGCTGCCGGTCCGCCCCACCGAGCGGCACCGAGGGACCGAACCCGACGTAGGACAGCGGCTTGTCCAGCCGCCCGCCGCGGACAAGTTCCGCCGCCTCCGGGTCGGCGACCGCGGCGCCGAGCGTCGCCTCGACCTGCCGGATCACCTCGGCGGAGGCGCCGACCCCGGCCTGCGTGCCGAGCCGCTCGGCCTCGGTGAGCAGCGCGCGCACCAGCGCCCGGCGCTCCTCGGACAGTTCGCGCATGCGTTGGGCGGTCAGCCCGCCGTCGCGGAACTGCTCGGCGAGCGCGAGCAGCTCGTTCATGTCGTCGTTGCGTTCGCGCCACAGCAGGTTGACCAGCCACGCGCTGTTGGTCGGGCGGCGCAGCTTGCGCAGCTCCTTGGCCAGCTCGGCATCTCCGGACGCCTTGGCCTCGCCGGCGCGCTCGTCGCGGGCGGCGGTGAACTCCTCTGGGGGGACGGCGTACAGCTCGCGCGCGATGTCGTCCAGCGTCGGCACGGCAACAGCATTGATCAGACCCTGGTCGCGGTCAAACCTGCCCGAAGTAGGGTTGTTGGGTGAAGTTCACGGTCGAGGTGAATGTCCGGTGGTCGGACATGGACGCCTACGGGCACGTCAACCACGCCCGGACCGTGACGCTGCTCGAGGACGCGCGCACCGAACTGCTGTTCAAGGAGATGCCCCGCCGCGGGCTGGACAAGTTCACCAGCGGCATCGTGGTGTCCAGGCTGCACGTCGACTACCTGCTGCCGCTGGTCTACGACGGCGAGCCGATCGAGGTCGACATCTGGGTGACCGAGGTCAGGGCGGCGTCGTTCGTGCTGCGCTACGCCGTGCGGGCCAAGGACAAGCCGACCCTGGTCGCCACCGCGGAGACGCACATGGTGCCGTTCAACGTCGGCTCGTCGAGGCCGCGGCGGCTGACTACCGGCGAGCGTGAGTTCCTGGCGCTGTGGACCGAGGACGGGTCGGCGCCGTGACCGAGCTGATCATCGCCGACGCCGCCGAGCGCGACGACCTCGGCGCCTTCGTCGCCCGCGCCGTCCGGCTGGAGTCCTCGGCGGCGGTTCGGCTGCGGGCACGCCGGGACGGGCGCGTCGACGCCTGGGTGGCGACGCCGTTCGACGCCCTGGTGACCAGGTCGGTCGCCGGCAGCTGCGAGCCGGCCGACGTCACCGTCACCGGGTCGGAGCTGCTCGCCGCGCTCGCCGTGGTCGGCGGACCACGGCTGGACCCCGGCCCCGCGCGCGACCTGCTCTGGCACTCCGCGCTGCCGCCGGCGAACGGCTGGCAGCACGTCGACCAGGTGCCGGCGACCGTGCTCGGCGAGCTCGCCGACCGCGGCGTGGCCGTGGCCCGCGAGAACCCGGGCCCGCGCGGCACCCCGCCGGCCGAGCTGCTCGACCAGACCGTCCTCACGGTCAGCGGCTCCGGGATGCACGTCAAGATCCCCCTGCGCTGCCTGTTCGCCCTGACCGGGATGGGCTTCGTCGCCACAGGTGCGGGCGACGAGCAGATCAGGATCAGCGCGACCGACGCCTGGCTGCGGCTGGATGCCCGCTTCGGCGCCGTCCTGCGCCGCCGCCACGCCCTGCTCCCGCTCCTGGTCTAGGCCCTCGCTAACACCGGGGACGACCCGTCAGGGGGCGAGCCACGCGGCGGTGTCACCGGGGAGGTGGCCGTCCTCGAGCGGCGCGCTGGACAGGATGACCTTCAGGTCGCCGGGCGGCAGCGGTACGGCGCCGTCCCTGGTGTTGAGCGCGCACACCAGCCCGCCGTCCTTGCGTCGGAAGGCGAGGCAGCCCTCGGGCGCGCCGTACCACTCGATGGCGCCGGCGAAGGCCGCGTGCGTGCGCCGGAGCTCCAGGGCGGTGCGGTACAGCGACAGGGTCGAGCCGGGGTCCTCGAGCTGGGCCTCGACGGTGAGACAGGCCCAGTCCTGCGGCATCGGCAGCCAACTCGTCCGGGCGGCGGTGAAGCCGAACGGTGGTGCCGCGCCCTCCCAGGGGATCGGCACCCGGCAGCCGTCGCGGCTCACGGTGTGACCGGACCGCTCCCACATCGGGTCCTGCCTGGCCCAGGCCGGTAGGTCGACGTCGGGTAGGCCGAGCTCCTCGCCGTTGTAGAGGTACACCGAGCCGGGCAGCGCCAGCTGGACCAGCGCCATCGCTCGGGCCTGCCGCACACCGGCCGCGCCGCCGCCGTAACGGGTGACCTGGCGCGAGACGTCGTGGTTGGACAGCGTCCAGGTGGGCGGGGCGTCGACCGAACCGACCGAGCCGACCGAGCCGACCTTGGCGAGCGCGGCCAGCGACTGCGAGATGGCTTCGCGGACCGAGGTGGCGTCGAACTCGGCGGAGGCGAGCCGGAAGTTGAACCCGAGGTGCAGCTCGTCCGGGCGGAGGTAGCGGGCGAAGGCGTCGTTGTCCTTGACCCAGATCTCGCCGAGCGCGACCCGGCCCGGGTACTCGTCGAGCACCTTCCGGATCATCCGGTGGATGTCGTGCACGCCGTCGGCGTCGAAGCGGGGGTCGCGGTCGCGAAGCACGCCGCCGGCGTTGGCCGGCAGGTGCGAGAAGTCGAAGTCGGGCAGCCCGGCCGGCTTGACCATGCCGTGCGCGACGTCGACTCGGAAGCCGTCGACGCCGCGGTCGAGCCAGAACCGCAGGGTCTGCTCGAAATCTGCCCACACCTCGGGGTTGGCCCAGTTCAGGTCGGGCTGCTCCGGGGCGAACAGGTGCAGGTACCACTGCCCGTCCGGCACCCGGGTCCAGGCCGGCCCGCCGAAGACGCTCGGCCAGTTGTTGGGCGGCTGCGAGCCGTCCGGGCCGCGGCCGTCGCGGAACAGGTACCGCTCCCGCGGCGGGCTGCCCGGTCCAGCCAGGATCGCCGCGCGGAACCAGTCGTGCCGGGTCGACGTGTGGTTGGGCACGACGTCGACGATCACCCGGATGCCCAGCTCGTGCGCCTCGGCGACCAGCGCCTCGAACGTTGCAAGGTCGCCGAACAGCGGGTCGACCTCACGCGGGTCGGCGACGTCGTAGCCGTGGTCGGCCATCGGTGACCGGAAGAACGGAGTGAGCCACAGCGCCCCGACGCCGAGCAGTTCGAGGTAGCCGAGCCGGCTGCGGACGCCCTCGAGGTCCCCGATGCCGTCGCCGTTGGCATCGGCGAAGGAGCGGACGTAGACCTGATAGACGACCTCGTGCCGCCACCAGTCTGGGTCGTCGGACGGGCGCTTGGTGACTGCGGTGGGACGGCGCACGGCGCCCCATCCTGCCCTAGTCCGGCGAGTTGAGCAGGCTGTGGGCGGCCATCTCCAGGTACTGCCACAGCACCGCGCGGTGCGCCGGCGGCAACTCGGCCTCGTCGACCGCGATGCGCATGTTGCGGAGCCACGCGTCGCGCTGATCAGGCCCGACGTGGAACGGCGCGTGCCGCATCCGCAGCCTCGGGTGGCCGCGCTGCTCGGAGTAGGTGTGCGGGCCGCCCCAGTACTGCATGAGGAACAGCCGCAGCCGCTCGGCCGCCGGGTGAAGGTCCTGATCCGGGTAGAGCGGGCGCAGCACCTCGTCCTGCTCGACCAGTTCGTAGAACCGGTCGACGATCCTGCGGAACGTCGGCTCGCCGCCGATCTCGGCGTAGAAGCTCGTCGTCGGCCGGCCGACCGGGCCGAGCATCTGCTCGCTCACTGGTGCACCATCCTTGTGTCGGTGATCTTGAGATCACTGATGCACCCGAGGCGCTGCCGGGTTATCGCCCTGCTCGCTTGATGCGTTGATGTCCACGATGAGTTCTGCGGGACTCGGTGGTTGCCCGGGGCGTGCCGACCGTCGACAGGGCTGTGCGCCGCCGAGCGCCGATCAGTGAGCGGACTGGCAGCCACGCCCCGGCGCCGCGCAGAAGGGTGCCTCCCCACTGAG
>OBLK01000173.1_pt1 | contig 20944 bp, 20 predicted proteins | sample 1518871 | NCBI WGS metagenome assembly OBLK01 (sample SAMEA2464837, study PRJEB22497) | soil metagenome | biome: Grassland; feature: Farmland; material: Clay | place: Australia | collected 2013-02-01 | depth 0.8 m
GACGGAGCGCGGCGCGCGGGCGGCGTCACCGCGCCGGCCGGCCGCACCGGGCCGCGCACCACGCCCGCCAGCAGCACGGCGCCGCCGACGAGCTGCATGGCGGTCAGCGACTCGCCGAGCACCGCCCACGCGATGCCGGCGGCGATCAGCACCTCGACCGTGGACAGCACGCTGACGACCGGAGCCGGCAGGTGCCGAAGTGCGCTGACCCCGAACAGGTACGCCAGCGTCGTGCTGACCAGCCCGAGCCACAGCAGCGGCGCCCACGCCGGTAGGAGCGCACCGCCGACCGGCACCGGCGTGCCGAGCGCCGAGAACTGGAACCGCCACGAGCCGAGCAGCGCGAGCGGCACGACGCCGATCAGCGCGCCGCACGCGACCAGGCCGACCGGATCGCGATCGGCGAGCCCGCGCTCGGAGAGCAGGAAGTAGGACGCGAGCGCGCCGGCCGAGCCGAGGCCGATCACGACGCCGAGCGCGTCGAGCCGGAAGCCCTGCCATACCTGCACGACCATCGCCAGCCCGGCGAGCGCCAGCGCCACCCCGAGCCAGGCCGTGCGCGGCAGCGGGATCCGGCGCACGAACCGCACCCACAGCGCCACCAGCACGGTGGCCAGGTACTCCAGCAGCAGCGCGACCGCCACCGGCAGCCGCGACAGCGCGAGCACGTACAGCGTCTGGACCAGGCAGAACGCCAGCAGCCCGTAGGCGAGCAGCACCGGCAGTTCCGACCGGCGGAACCGCAGCGCTCCCGGCCGCAGCACGGCCACGACCAGGCCGAGCACGACGGCCGACAGCGCGACCCTGGCCTGCACGACCTCGAGCGGACTCAGGCCGGACGCGAGCGACGCCTTGACCGCGGCGCCGCCCGAGCCGAAGCACGCGGCCGACAGGGCGACCAGCAGCACACCGGCGGTTCGGTTGCCCGTCACGGCCGCCACGGACTGGAGCCGTCGGTCGGCCTGGTCGGGTCGTGGAAGCGTGGCGTGTCCGGCTGGTCCGCCCGCAGCCCGACCAGCCCGGCTGTGATCGAGCGCATGATCCGCTCGTGGGCCTTGCGGGCGTCGCCGGCCCTGGTCAGTTCCAGCTCGCACAGGTCGACCGGCCGGCCGAAGTGGACCTTGAACGTCGGCCTGGCCCGGATGGCGCGCAGCCAGGAGACCAGCAGCAGCTTCAGGTCCGGCCAGCTCTCCACCCTGGGCGTGCCCCAGCAGACCGCCTCGTGCGCGCCCCACTGGCTGATCGGCAGTACCGGCACCTGCGCGGCGAGCGCCATCCGGGCGACACCGGTCTTGGCCCGCTCGGGCCAAAGGCCAGGATCGCGGCTGATCCGCCCCTCCGGGTAGCACAGCACCGGGTCGCCGGCGCGCAGCGCGCGCACCGCGAGGTCCATCGCGGCGATCGCGTTGCCCCTGCCGCGGTCGACCCGGATGTGGTTGCAGGCGCGCAGGACCCAGCCGACGAGCGGTGCCTCGAACAGGCCAGCCGTCGCCATGAACCGCGGCGTCACGCCGACCTGCCGGCACGCGGCGACCAGGACGAGCACGTCGAAGGTGCCGATGTGGTTGGCGGCCAGCAGCACCGGGCCGCGGCGTAACGCCGCCGGCATGTCGCCGGTGACCTCGAGCCGGCCCGTCAGCGCGACCGCCCAGGCGTCCAGGCGCATGAGCACGCGCCACAGCAGGGGAGCCCGGCCACGGCGTGTCGCCTGCGTCCGGCCGTGCAACGGGTCGACCATGGGACCGGAGCATGACACGGCCGCCGCGACGGCCGTCGCCGCGTAACGCATGTTGCAGCTGTGGCTGGCGGGACAATAGGGATACCGTGGGACTCATGCCAGGGCGCACGGCTGCCTCGCAGCGCAGCTCCAAGCGGGACGGGACGCGGACCGGTGCCAAGAGCGCCACCCGCGGCAGAGCATCGTCGGCGTCGCAGGCTTCCCGGACCTCGCAGCGATCACCGGCGACACGGTCCACTGGCCGGCGCGGCCAGACGGCGCGCGGGCGGCAGCCGGCCCGCCGACCGCTGATGCCCCGGACCAGCCGGCTCGGCCCGATCGGCCGAACGCTCGTCGGCACCTGGAACGTGCTGGCCAGGGGCCTCGGCTCGATGGTCAGGGCGGCCGGCCGCACCCGCGAGCTCGACCCTGCGCACCAGCGTGACGGCGTCGCCCTGGTGATGATCGCGCTCGGCGTCGCGGTCGCTGCCGGCGTGTGGTGGCAGGCCGGCGGGCCCGTCGGCCGCTTGCTCGACGGCGCCCTCGAGACCGTGGTCGGCACCGCCGCCCGGGCGCTGCCGCTCGCGCTGGCCCTGGTCGCGGTCGTGCTGCTGCGCACCGAGGCCAACCCGGAGTCCCGGATCCGGATGGTCGTCGGCTCGCTGCTGCTCGGGTTCGGGGTGCTCGGCACCTGGCACCTGGCCACCGGCGCCCCGCAGGACCCGACCGGGCGCGACGGCGCGGCCGGAGTGCTCGGCTTCCTCGCGGCCGACCCGCTGGTCGACGGGCTGACGGTGTGGGTGGCCTGGCCGGTGCTGGTGCTCATCGCCGGCTACGGCGTGCTCGTGTTGACCGGCACGGCTGCGCGCGACGTCCCCAGGCGGGTGCGCGAGCTGCTCCGACACGAGCGGCCCGCGGGCGAGGACGCCGGCGAGGCCGGCCGGGAGCCGACCGGAACCGACCCGTTCGACACCGAGCAGACCGCCAACGTCCGGTTGCGCCGCCCCAGCCGCCGGCGCCAGGCCGGCGGTCAGGGCGAGCAGCCCGACACCCTGTTCGACGCGGACGCCGGCCGCCAGCAGCAGGCAGGCCGGCAGACCGTGGAGATCGTCAAGCCGGGCAAAGCGGCAGCGTCGACAGCGCCGACGCCGGCAGGCGCCGCCGGGCCAGCCGTCCAGGCGGTCCAGGCCAACCCACCGGCGGACAAGCTGCCCCACGGCGGCGCGCTCACCAGGGCCAGAGCCGTCGAGGGCGACTACCAGCTGCCGCCGCCGTCGCTGCTCAAGCAGGGCGACCCGCCGAAGGCCCGCAGCCGCGCCAACGACAGGATGATCGAGGCGATCACCGGCGTGCTCGACCAGTTCGACGTGGACGCCCAGGTCACCGGCTTCACCCGCGGGCCGACCGTCACCAGGTACGAGGTCGAGCTCGGGCACGGCGTCAAGGTCGAGAAGATCACCCAGCTGACCCGGAACATCGCCTACGCCGTGGCCACCGACAACATCCGGCTGCTGGCCCCGATCCCCGGCAAGTCCGCGGTCGGCATCGAGGTGCCCAACAGCGACCGGGAGATGGTGCGGCTGGCCGACGTGCTGATGTCCGGCCGGTCACGGTCGGACACGCACCCGCTGGTGGTCGGCCTCGGCAAGGACATCGAGGGGCACTACGTCACGGCGAACCTGGCGAAGACGCCGCACCTGCTGGTCGCCGGCTCGACCGGCTCGGGCAAGTCGAGCTTCGTCAACTCGATGCTGGTGTCGCTGCTGGCCAGGGCGACGCCCGACGAGGTGCGCATGATCCTGATCGACCCCAAGATGGTCGAGCTCACTCCGTACGAGGGCATCCCGCACCTGATCACCCCGATCATCACCCAGCCCAAGAAGGCGGCCGCGGCGCTGGCCTGGCTGGTCGAGGAGATGGAGCAGCGCTACCAGGACATGCAGGCGAGCCGGGTGCGGCACATCGACGACTTCAACCGCAACGTGCGCACCGGCAAGATCACCACGCCGCCGGGCTCGGAGCGCGACTACCGGCCCTACCCGTACATCCTGGCGATCGTCGACGAGCTGGCCGACCTGATGATGACCGCGCCGCGCGACGTCGAGGACGCCGTCGTGCGGATCACCCAGAAGGCCAGGGCGGCCGGCATCCACCTCGTGCTGGCCACCCAGCGGCCGTCCGTGGACGTGGTCACCGGGCTGATCAAGACCAACGTGCCGTCCCGGTTGGCGTTCGCGACGTCCTCGTTGACCGACTCGCGGGTGATCCTCGACCAGCCGGGCGCCGAGAAGCTGATCGGCATGGGCGACGGGCTGTACCTGCCGATGGGCGCTTCCAAGCCGATCCGCATCCAGGGCGCGTTCGTCACCGACGAGGAGATCACCGCGATCGTCTCGTACTCCAAGCAGCAGGCCACCCCGAGCTACACCGAGGGCGTCACGGCTGCCAAGGCCGGCGAGCAGCGCGAGATCGACGCCGACATCGGCGACGACCTGGACGTGTTGCTGCAGGCCTGCGAGCTGGTGGTCACCTCGCAGTTCGGCTCGACGTCGATGCTGCAGCGCAAGCTGCGGGTCGGCTTCGCCAAGGCCGGCAGGCTGATGGACCTGCTGGAATCGCGCGGTGTCGTCGGCCCGTCGGAAGGGTCCAAGGCCCGCGATGTGCTGATCAAACCGGACGAGCTGCCCGGCGTGCTGCACCTGATCCGCGGCGGGCCGGGCCCAGACGACGAGGATCTCGACGAATAGCTGACAAGACCTGTCAGGTACGGCCGGCAAGCTCGGCCGTCGAACTGACAGGAGGCAGGACGTTGGGAACGAAGGCGAACGGTACGTTCGAGATCACCGGCTGGGAAGAGTCGGTCTACGACGAGGCGGAGGGCGCCAAGCTCGGTCGGGCCAGCGTGCAGAAGGCGTTCAGCGGCGACCTGGACGGCACCAGCAGCGCCGAGCTCCTCACCGCGCACGACGGTGACGGGAACCCGGCCGCCTACTGCGGGCTGGAGCGCGTCACCGGCGCCCTGCACGGGCGGAAGGGCGGCTTCGTGTTGCAGCACGCGGCCGGCGAGACCACCGGCGGCCGCGCGCAGTGGACGATCGTCCCCGGCACCGGCACCGGAGAGCTGGCCGGGCTGCGCGGTGCCGGGGAGATCAAGGTGGCGCCGGACGGCGCCCATTCGTTCGAACTGGACTACGACTTCGCGTAGGTCGGGGCGCCGGTCGGCTCAAGGCTCACACCGGCCCGCTTGGCGCGCTCGACCGCCTCTGCGACGCCGAGGCCGCCGAACGACCGCACCGCGTAGTAGTAGACGTCCGCGGTGCGCCGGCACCACCAGTTGCTACCGCAGATGCCGTACATGTCGGAGCGGAACTTGTTGTCGATGGTCAACCGGGTGGAGTCGTTGAACCGGCCCTGGAGCCGGTAGTTGCGGTAGCCGAAGTCGTGCCGGTGGCAGGCCGGCAGGAACGTGAAACCGAACGGGTCGTCGGGCGACGCCGAGCAGCCGTCGGACGACCAGTCGAGCTGGTCGGCGTACGGCTGCTGCGACCTGATCGCGCCGAAGTCGCCGAGCGAACGGTTGAACAGGTAGTCGTCGGTGACCGCACGTAGCTCGTCAGGGGTCAGGGCCTGTGCGAAGCCGCTGCCGAGCAGCAGCCCGGTGAGCATCGTCAGGACCACCAACGGGGCGCGGAGCAGGCGGGAGCTGACACGCATCGGGTTCTCCCAGGTCAGGACGCTCGGAGGGGACCACACCAGTCGTACTGGATCATTTATCGAGGGCATACCGCCGGTCGGCGGCACCTCCGGCTGCCGATCAGCGTGCTGACCAGCGACGCAGCCACCGGAGCAGGCCGCGCGGCCCGGCCTCGGGCGGATGGCCGCACGCCATCACCGCGCCGAGCCGCACGCCTGGCAGGCGCAGCCCGAGCAGTGCGAGCACCTCGTCGTCGACGGCGCCGCCGAGCAGGTAACCGGCGAGCCCGTCGGCGGCCAGCCGCAGCGCCACCGATTGGGCCGCGGCGCCGATCTCGACAAGGCCGAACCGCCCGCCGCGCCGTCCGTACTTGTCCAGCAGCACCCGGTCGTCGATCGCCAGCACGAGCACGACCTGCGGCCGGCTCGCCGCGGCGAACACGCCGTCGGGCTCGGGCGCGACGCCGAGCAGCGGGGCCAGTGATTCCCACGGCGGGCAGTGGCCGGCGTCCTGCAACGCGTGCGCCACCGGGTCGTACCTGACCGCCCGGCCGCCAAGCGGATGCTCGACGTCGAGCAGCAGCAGGTGCGCCTGCACGGCGTTGAGGCCACCGGCGGACGGGTGTGGCCGGCGGCCGTCCGGGAGCCCGGCCAGCGCGCCGAGCAGCCGGCCGAGCTGGCGCTCGGTGAGCGGTTGCCGGCCGAACCGCCGGCCGCTGCGGCGGCCGGCGAGCAACCGCTGCAGCTCGTCGTCGGGTCGTGGCAACGGGTGCAGCGCGCCGTTTCCGGCGAACCGGTCGGGCACCGGTTCGCCTGGCGTCCAGTCGCGCAGCCGGTCGACCAGCTGCTGCTGGGTGAGCCGGGTGCACCGGCTGGCCAGCCAGAAGTCCTCGACGGGGTCGGTCACGTCGTCAGCCGAGCGGGTGCGGGTGCGGGCTAGGGAACGGCACTGCGGCGCGCGCCTCCGGAAACCGCCGGCGCAGGTCGCGGGCGGTGCCGCCGAGGAATGGCCAGTTGTGGTCGCCGTGCAGCGGCACGAGCTCGGGGGAGAGCACCCGGACCACCCGCAGCCCCACCGCCGCGGCCTCCGGACCGGTGAGGTCCCGGTGGGCCAGCCGGATCCCGCCCCTGGCCAGCGCCGTGGTCAGTTCGAGCAGCTCCGCGGCGTCACCGGTGCCGCTCGCCGGCGAGTCGGCCGGGGCCGTGGCGAGCGGGCCGGCGGGGCGGGGGCCGTGCACGGGCAGCTGCGCCCAGTGCGCCGCCGCACCCGCGTAGTACAGCGCGTGCCGGTGGAAGTCGGTGATCTCGGCCGGGGTCCACGACGGCGTGCGCTGACCGCCGTCGGTGCGTACGGCCACGTACACGGTGCCCTGCACCCATTCGTGCCAGGCCTTGCGCACCGCGGCCGACCAGCTCGCGCGGCAGGCCAGGCCGAGCGTCGGCCGTGGCCGCCCGGAGACCGGCAGCGTGCCGATCACGGCTGCCACCGGGTGCGGGCTGTGCGCCGGGGTCAGGTCGAGCACGTGCACCTCGCCGCCGCGCTCGGCCACGGCGTCGAGCAGCCCGGCCGGCGCCGCGACCCGCTTCGCGGCGATGCCGTGCAACCAGGCCACGGTGAACGCGTCCCGCTCGACCAGCTCCTGGGTGGCCCGCAGCAGCGCCCGCACGGCCGACGGGTCGGCCGCCAGGCCCGACGACGTCGCCGGCAGCCCATAGGCGCTGCGCAGCGCGATCAGCCCGGCCGGCACCCACACCGGCTCACCGCCCGGCAACGTCCTGGCCGCCGCATACACCGGGTCGCGGTAGCCGGGGTAGGGAAAGTCGCCGGCGGCCTGCTGGGTGGCGTCGTGCAGGCTGAACTCGCCCAGCTCCCAACTCGGCTGACCGTCCGCTGCGCTATCGGCGCGGTTCTCGAGCCGGCAGCGGGCCGCGGCGGAGCGTTCGAGCAGCTCGGCGATCGCGGCGGCCCTGGCCTGCTCGTCGGTGGCGGCCGCGCCGCCAGCGGTGTCGCCGTCGGTGAACGGGTTCGGCTGCGCCGCCCACGACGGCAGGTCGACGTCGGCCCGGCCGGCCGGAGTTCGGCGCAGCACCGCCACCGGGCCCTGCCGCCAGCCGACGGCCCGCTCGGCGAGCCGATCCCATGGCGCCGGCCCCGCTGTCACCGGCCCCGCTGTCATCGGCGCTGCTGTCATCGGCGCTGCTGTCACCGGCGCTGCTGTCACCGGCGCCGCGGCCACAGGTACACGACCAGCACGACGACCACCGCCGCGATGGCGACCACCGGGTAGACCAAGTCCTCGGTCTGCAGCAGCGCCACCGACAGGAACAGTTCGAGCAGGAACAGCCCGGCGAACATCGCCAGCAGGGCAACGGAAAGGCCGGCCCGCGGGCGGCCGACGAGCTGGTCGCCGGTCAGCGCGAGCCCGATGCCGGCCAGCCCACCCGCGACCAGCCCGGCCTCCGGCAGCTCGGTCAGCGCCGCCAGTCCGATCATGATGCCGAGCGTGGCGAGCGGGGTGAGCGCGAGTAGCAGGTAGCCGAGGACTCGGCTGCTCGACGACCGGGCCGGCAGCACCACCGGCGAGCCGTCCGCGCTGTAGCCGTCGTGCTGGCGCACCGCGCGCGCCGCGCTAACGGGCAGCACCACCGACGACGCGATCAGCGAGACGACGCAGCAGCAACAGCAGCAACACGACGAGCACGTCGGGGTCGCGGCCGTGCGTGCGCCCCGGCCCGGGGTGAACTGGTCGGGCATCCGCAGCAGCTGGCTCATCCGCGCTCCTCCCATGGCTCCCAGGGCAGCCTCACGCCGATCGGATCGACCCGCGGGCATACCGGGCACTCGCTCGCCGGTAGCACCGCCTCGGCGGTGGTCGACAGGTCGCGCAGGTCGAGCGCGATCGTCCGCTCGACCAGCTCGTAGCCGCCGCCCCCGACCGTGCGCAGCACCCGCCACAGCAACGCCGCGACCAGCGCCGGCTCGCCCACCGCCGCCGGCCGAGGTGGCGGGTCCGGGTCGCCCCAGCGCGCGGCGAGCCGTCCGACCAGGCAGGACAGGCACGCCGTCAGCCCGGGCACCACCAGCGGGCCGAGCACGATCGTTGCGCGGTTGGCCAGGTCGCACAGCAAATGCGGCCGCCGGTCGGCTGCGAACCGCTCGGCGACCGGGAGCAGCGCGCGCAGCGGTGCGCCGGTACGCACGACGACCACGAGGTCCGCATCCTCGGGATCGACCGGAGCCACGCCGAGCCGGGTCAGCTCAGCGGTGAGCTCGTCGGGCGGCGGTCCGACCGGCTCGACAGCGACGGCCATCGCCGGCGGCGTCACCGCCGAGAGCCGCAGCGCCCCGATCCCGCGCAGCTGCGGCAACAGCAGCCTGGCCTCTGTGCTGAGCCCGTCCGGCACGACCCGCGCGTCCGGCTCGCCGAACAGGGCGGCGAGCTCCGCGGCCACCGGCGGCGCGAGGTCCGGCAGCAGGTACACCGAGTCGGCGCCGGCGTGCACGACCAGCCCCTCGTCCCGAACCTGCGCGCACCACGACGGGTCGGCAACCAGAGCGGTCATGGGCGGCAATCATGGCACGCCGGCCCGGCCGGCGGACCCGGTTCTACAGCAGCAGCAACATGCGCGAATTGCCCAGCGTGTTCGGTTTGAGGGAGGGCAGGGCGAGGAACTCGGCGACGCCCTGGCCGTAGGAGCGGCGCATCGGCTCGTAGACGTGCGGCGGCACCGGCGTTCCGGAGATCGCGGTGAAGCCGAGCCGGCCGAAGAACCCGGTCTCGAACGTGAGCACGAACACCCGCTTGAGGCCGAGGTCACGCGCGGCGCCCAGCATCGCGAGCACGATGGCGCTGCCGACGCCGTGGCCCTGCGCACTCGGGTGCACGGCGACCGTGCGGATCTCGGCGATGTCCTCCCACAGCACGTGCAGCGCGCCACAGCCGACCAGCTCGCCGTCCAGCTCAGCGACCCAGAACTCCTGGACGTCCTCGTACAGCGTCACCAGGTCCTTGGCGAGCAGGATGTCGCGCTCGGCGAAGGCGTCGACCAACCTCTTGATCGCCTGCACGTCGGCGACGCGGGCGCGGCGGGCGAGGGGGCTCACGCCGAGGCAGGGTAGCCGTGACCTCGCCGGATACCCTGGGCCCCGTGCCGTCTGGAACCCGCAAGGTCGCATTGGTGACGCTGGGCTGTGCCCGTAACGAGGTGGACTCGGAGGAACTGGCCGGGCGGTTGACCGCGGACGGCTGGCAGCTCACCGACCCGGGCAGCGCGGACGGGGCCGACGGTGCCGACGGTGCCGACGTGGTGGTCGTCAACACGTGCGGTTTCGTCGAGTCGGCCAAGAAGGACTCTGTCGACACGCTGCTCGCGGCGGCCGACAGCGGCGCCAAGGTGGTCGCGGTCGGCTGCCTGGCCCAGCGGTACGGCGCCGAGCTCGCCGAGCACCTGCCCGAGGCGGACGCGGTGCTCGGCTTCGACCACTACCCGGACGTGTCGGCCAGGCTCGCCGACGTGCTGGCCGGCCGCCCGGTCGAGTCGCATGTGCCGGTCGACCGGCGCACCCTGCTGCCGATCACGCCGGCCAGCCGCCCGACCGCGGCCACGGACGTCTCGCTGCCGGGGCACGGCTGGGCGCCGACGAGCGAGTCGGCGGTGCTGCGCCGGCGGCTCGACGACTCCCCGGTGGCCCCGCTCAAGATCGCCTCCGGTTGCGACCGGAGGTGCTCGTTCTGCGCCATCCCGTCGTTTCGCGGCTCGTTCGTGTCGAGGTCACCGCAGGACGTGCTGGCCGAGGCCGCATGGCTGGCCGGCCAGGGCGTCCGCGAGCTGGTCCTGGTCAGCGAGAACTCGACCAGCTACGGCAAGGACCTCGGCGACCTCGCGGCGCTGGACCGGCTGCTGCCGGCGTTGGCCGCCGTCGACGGCATCGAGCGCATCCGGGTGTCCTACCTGCAGCCGGCCGAGCTCAAGCCGGGCCTGATCCGGGCGATCGCGACCACCCCCGCGGTGGCGCGCTACTACGACCTGTCCTTCCAGCACGCGAGCGAGCCGGTGCTGCGCCGGATGCGCCGGTTCGGCTCCACGGCGTCGTTCCTGTCGCTGCTGGACGGCATCCGCGTGCTCGCCCCACAGGCCGGCGTGCGCAGCAACGTCATCGTCGGATTCCCCGGCGAGACCACCGGCGACCTGGATGAGCTGCGCCGGTTCCTGACCGAGGCCAGGCTCGACGCGGTCGGCGTGTTCGGCTACTCGGACGAGGACGGCACCGAGGCCGAGGGACTCGCCGGCAAGCTCGATCCCGACCAGGTCGCCGAGCGGGTCGCGGCGGTGTCCGACCTGGTCGAGCAGCTGACCAGCCAGCGCGCCGAGGAGCGGCTGGGCACCAGGGTGGTGGTGCTCGCCGAGTCGGCCGGGCACGGCCGCGCCGAGCACCAGGGCCCCGAGGACGGCGAGGCCAGGTTCTCCGACGGCGCCGGTATCGCGGTCGGTGACCTGGTGCTGGCCGAGGTGGTGGCCGTTGACGGGATCGACCTGGTCGTCGAGCCGCTCGAGCAGGTGCTGCACGCGAGCGCGGAGCCGTCGTGACCGCGGCGCCTGGCGCCGGCCAGCCGACGAACGTCCCGCTGCTCAACGTGGCCAACGCGCTCACCGTGGCCCGGCTTCTGCTCGTCCCGGTGTTCGTGGCGGCGCTGTTCGCCGATGGCGGCGACAGCGTGTGGTGGCGGATCGTGGCGACCCTGGTGTTCGCCGTCGCGTCGATCACCGACCGGCTCGACGGCGACCTGGCACGCCGGCTCGGCCTGGTCACCGACTTCGGCAAGATCGCCGATCCGATCGCGGACAAGGCGTTGATCGGCTCGGCGCTGGTCGGGTTGTCGCTGCTCGGCGAACTGCCGTGGTGGGTGACGGTGGTGATCCTGGTCCGCGAGGTCGGCGTGACGCTGCTGCGGTTCTGGGTGATCCGGCACGGCGTGATCCCGGCAAGTCGCGGCGGCAAGACCAAGACCTTCGTGCAGGCGATGGCGATCGGGCTGTACCTGCTGCCGCTTCCCGATGCGCTCGACCCGCTGCGCTGGGCGGTGATGGGCCTCGCGCTCGTGCTGACCGTCGCCACCGGCGTGGACTACGTGGTGCGGGCGGTGCGGCTGCGGGCCAGGGCCAGGCGGGCGCTTGGCGCGCTGCCGGTCACGCCAGAGCTGGACCAGCCGTGATCACCGCGCTCGGCCTCGACCACGCCGCGGTGGCCGGGCTGCTGGAACGGCTGCGCGAGCGCGGCCACACGGTGGCCTGCGCGGAGTCGCTGACCGGGGGTCTGCTGCTCGCCGTGCTGACGGCCGTGCCAGGGGCGAGCGCCGTCGTGCGCGGCGGGCTGGTGGTCTACGCCACCGACACCAAGGTGGCGCTCGGCGGCGTGCCGGCAGGCCTGCTCGCCCAGTACGGCCCGGTGCACCCCGAGATCGCGGCGGCGCTGGCCCGCGGTGCCGCCGTGCGCTGCGGCGCCGACCTCGGCGTCGGGCTGACCGGCGTCGCCGGGCCGGAGCCGCAGGACGGTCGGCCGCCCGGCACCGTGCACGTCGGGTTGTGCTCACCGTCGGGGTTGTGGACGCGCACCCTCCGGGTCGCCGGCGACCGAGACGCGGTGCGGCTGGCCGCCGTGCGCGGGGCGCTCGCCGCGCTCGACCTGCATGGCACGGGAACATCGCATTCTTTCTAATTGTTTTCGCTATGGGCGGACGCACCGGCCGGCCAAGCGCCGGCATCGGTACCGTGAGAGGGACCAGAACCCCGGCGGAAGGTGCAATCCGGTCCGCCGGATCCCTGGGAGAGGAGGCGTGCGATGCCGGTGCTGCTTCGCGAAGCGATCGGAGAGCGGCTGCGCCGTGCCCGGACGGGCCAGCAGCGCACCCTCCGCGACGTCTCCAAGGCGGCCAGGGTGAGCCTGGGCTACCTGTCCGAGGTCGAGCGCGGCCGCAAGGAGGCCTCCAGCGAGTTGCTCGCCGCCATCTGCGGCGCGCTCGAGCTGCCCCTGTCCGACCTGCTGCAGGACGTCGCCCACGACATGGGCGACGGCCGCCGCAACGGCGCTGCGCCCCGTGACTTCGAGGGTGTCGAGCGGCCGTTCGACCGCGAGTTCGAGCGTGAGCTCGACCGCGTCATCGAGGGCGGCCGGCTGGCCCCGGCGACCGTCGGCGCGGCGAAGGCCGAGCTGCGGATCGCACCCAGGCTGGCGCACCGCCTCGCCGGGCCGGTCGGCACCGCCCCTGGCCTGCCGGAGGCGAAGCTGGCGGCCCTGTCGAAGGCGAGCGTGTACGCAGCCTGACGCCTTCTCGACCCCGTGCGGCAGCTGTCGGTGCCGCACGCCAGGATTGACCCATGAGAGCCACGACCGTCGTCGTACTGGTCGTACTGGTCGTGCTCGTGCTCGCGGTCCTGATCGTTGCGGCGCTGCTTGTCGCCGCGGCCCTGCAATGGCGGCGCGCCCGCAGCGCTGAGGTGCAGGCGCCGAGACCGGCACTGGGCAGCCCGGCGCAGGTGCTGCTCGAACGTGGTGAGCGAGCCGGCCGGCGCCTGGCCGCACTGGCCGGCGAGCAGCCGCTGGTCGCGGCGGCCGGCGACGACGCGGACGCGGTGGTCGTCGAGCTGCGGGCGGCCGCCGCACAGGTGGCGTCGCTGGACCAGGCCAGGTCGAACCTGGCGGTGCCGACGCTGCAGGCTCAGCTGGGGCGCCTGGACGCCGACGCCACCGCGGCGGCCGGCACCCCGGCCGAGCCGGACCTGCGGTCGGCCCGCGATTCGGTCGCCGCCCGGCTGGCCACCGCCACCAGGCTGCAGACCGCCAGGGACACCGTGCTGGCCAGGATGCGCGCCGCGGTAACCGGCCTCGAGCAAGCCGAGACCGAGCTGATCGAGCTGGCCGCGCAGCTCGCGTCGGCACCGCCCGGCACGACCACAGGCACGACCGGCTCGACCGGTACCGCGACCGCCGATCTCGAGGCCCGGCTGGCCGGACTGAGGGCCGGGCTCGCCGAAGTCGGCGCGATTGGCACACTGGACACAGACCTGGACGTAGATGCAGCACAGGTGGCAGATCAGGGTCTCCCCGGAGATCTCCCTGGTTCGGTGGAACCCCCGCCGCGCACCTGACACGATGGTTCCCAGTAACCGCGTTACTAGAAGGCAGGCGGAGGAGATGGCCAACCCGTTCGTGAAGTTCTGGAAGTACCTCATGGCGGCGTTCTCGTCCAAGATCGACGAGCACGCCGACCCGAAGGTGCAGATCCAGCAGGCCATCGAGGAGGCCCAGCGGCAGCACCAGCAGCTCTCCCAGCAGGCCGCGGCCGTGATCGGCAACCAGCGCCAGCTGGAGATGAAGCTCAACCGCCAGCTCGGCGACGTCGAGCGGTTGCAGGCCTCGGCCAGGCAGGCGCTCGTGCTGGCCGACCAGGCTCGCGCCGGCGGTGACGAGCAGAAGGCCCAGCAGTACGAGCAGAGCGCGCAGGCGTTCGCCACCCAGCTCGTCACGGCCGAGCAGTCGGTCGAGGACCTCAAGAGCCTGCACGACTCGTCGTTGCAGGCGGCGGCCCAGGCCAAGCAGGCCGTCGAGCGCAACGCGATGGTGCTCCAGCAGAAGATCGCCGAGCGGACCAAGCTGCTGTCCCAGCTCGAGCAGGCCAAGATGCAGGAGCAGGTGTCGTCCTCGCTGCGCCAGATGACCGAGCTCGCCGCGCCCGGCAATGTGCCGTCGCTGGAAGAGGTCCGGGAGAAGATCGAACGCCGGTACGCCAACGCGATCGGCGCGACCGAGCTGGCGCAGAACTCGGTGCAGGGCCGGATGCTCGAGGTGCAGCAGTCGACGATCGACATGGCCGGTGCCTCCCGCCTGGAGCAGATCCGCGCGTCGCTGCACGGCGGTTCGGTCGCCGGGCAGGTGACGGCCGGCCCGAGCGGGCAGGGCCAGGCGGCGCCGCAGCCGCAACAGAACCCGGCCACCCAGGCGCCGCAGCCCGCCCCCGCGCCGCAGCAGGCGAACCCACCGAGCGGGCAGCAGACCGGGCAGAGCTGAACAAGCCTATTCGAAATGAGGCCGTGACAATTTCGTGATGTAGCCGAGCGTATTCGTTCCGTGAGGATTGGCGGAGCGTTCACCCGGACGCCTTGCACCGTCTGAGTGATTGTCCTAGCTCTTGTCCCGGGTTCGACTACTACGCGTGGCACGATCCCTCCGGCGCACCCGCCGAGCCGGAAGGATCAAACGTGCCGTTCTGGACGGCATCCAACGGCGACGGGCGGTGGCTCGCTGACCGAGCCGTGGTAGGACCCCACGAGCGACTCAGCTGGCCGCGGACCGTCGGATTCGGTCTCCAGCATGTGCTGGCGATGGCCGGAGCGACGCTGCTCGTGCCGGCGCTCACGGGCCTTTCGGTCAGCGCAACGCTGCTGTTCTCCGGCATCGGCACGCTGGTGTTCCTGTTGCTGACGCGCAACCGGGTGCCGGCCTACCTCGGCTCGTCGTTCGCATTCGTCGCCCCGCTACAGGCGGCGGCCGGCTCCGGCCTGGCGGCCCAGCTCGGCGGCGTGCTCGTGGTCGGCATGGTGCTGGCAGGCGTCGGTATCGCGGTCAAGGCGCTCGGGTCGCGCATGGTCGAGATGCTCATGCCGCCCGTCGTCGCAGGCGCCGTCGTCATGCTGCTCGGGCTGAGCTTGGCCCGCGGCGCGGTCGACTCGATCGCCGAGCAACCGGTGGTGGCCGCCCTGACCGTGCTGGCCGTGGTGGCGGCGGCGGTGCTGCTACCCGGCGACGCCGGCCGGCTGGCCGTGGCGATCGGCATCCTGACCGGCTGGATCGTCGCCGCCTTGATCGGCGGGCTCGACCCGGCACGCCTGGAAGCGCTCGCCGACGCCAGCTGGATCGGGGTGCCCGAGCTTTCCAGCCCGCAGATCACCCCGGCCACCGTGCTGGCGATGCTGCCGCTGGTCCTGGTGCTGATCGTGGAGAACATCGGCAACCTCAAGGCGATCGGCGCGGTCACGCAACGCCCGGTCGACCGGCTCTCCGGCGACGCGCTGATCGCCGTCGGCATCGGCACGACGCTCGCCGGCCTCGGCGGCGGCACCGGCGCCAGCACCCGGCCGGAGAACGTCGGCCTGATGGCCGCCAACCGGGTGTGCTCGTCGTCGACGATCATCGTCGCGGCGCTGGTCGCGATCGCGCTGTCGGCCTCGCCGAAGGCGGCCATGCTGGCGCTCACCATGCCGGTGGGCGTGCTCGGCGGTGCCGGCCTCGTGCTGTTCGCGCTGCTCGGCGTCGCCGGCCTGAAGCTGTGGCTGGACAACCGGGTCGAGCTGGCCGATCCGGTGACGCTCGTGCTCGCGGCGCTGGTCGTGATCGCCGGAGCCGCGACCTTCACGATCACGATCGGTGACGTGCCGCTCGGCGGGCTCACCTGGGGCTCGATCGCGATCGTGGTGCTCTACCCGGTGTTGCGGGCGGCCCGGCGGCTCGTGTCGGTTCGCCGCGACGACGCCGCCCCGGTGCCTCGGCGCACCGGCCGCGGCACCGACCCCGGCTGGCAGGTCGGGCAGAAGTAGATCGTCCGCTGCGCCGACCGGGCCGCGGCACCGCGCAGCTCCGGGTCGGGCATGCTGGCCGAGCGCACGCGATCGCCGCAGCGCCGGCAAGCGCGACCGGTCCGGCCGTACACCCAGTGCCGCGAGTCCTCGCGCTGGGTTCCCGTGGTGGCCCGCTCCGGCCGCCACGCGTTGAGCAGCAGCAGCTTCCTGGCCAGCCGAACCGCCTGCGGCACGTCGACCTCGGCCATCGGCGTCCACGGGGACAGCCCGAGCAGGAAGCAGATCTCGGCGCGGTAGATGTTGCCCACACCGGCCATCGTGGTCTGGTCCAGCAGCGCCAGCCCCAGCTTCACGTGCGGGTCCGCGGACAGCCGGCGCACCGCCTCGGCCTCGCTGTCCGGTCCCCAGTCCGTCGCGAGCAGGTCCGGACCGAGGTGCCCGACCACCTGGTCCTCGCTGGCCGTCGGCAGCAGCGACAGGTCGTGCAGCCGGTACCCGATCGCGAACCGGTCGGGTACCCGCAGGATTACCCGGATCGTGTGCGCCGGCCCGCCACGCCACGGCCTGCCGGGCCGGTACAGGTGCCACGACCCGTCAAGGCGCAGGTGCGAGTGCAGCGTGTTGCCGTCGTCCAACCTGGTCAGCAGGTGTTTGCCGACGGAGGCGACGCCGCACACGGTCCGCCCGGCGAGGTCGGTCGTCGACAGCTCCGGGTGCCGCAGCTCGCCGCGAAGCAGCGTCGCGCCGGCCAGCGCGTCGTCGAGCCGCCGCGCGGCTAGGAACACGGTGTCGCCCTCGGGCACGCGCCCGAGTCTGGCACCCTGCCAGCTCGCCCGTCAGATCGCCCGCCCGATGGCGACGCCGCCCTCCGGCTCGGGCGAGCGGCGGTACTGGCTGGCGCGAAGGACCCTGGCCAGCAGGGTCTGGTAGGCGACCGAGATTTCCCTGGCGCCCGGCGTACCCCAGCGCTGGACCGGCTGGCACGCACCCTGGGCGTGCTGCACCGCGGAGCGGTCCGGCAGCACGATCGGCAGCACCAGCGGGCCGAAGATCTCTCGAAGTTCGCGGATCCGGTAGTCGTGCTCCAACAGGTGGGTGCGCACGCGGTTCACCACGACGCCGAGCGGCTGCAGGTCCGGGTTGTGCCGCTCGCGTTCGGTGTGCACCGCCTCGAACGCGCGCTGCACGCCGGTGACGGAGAACAGCGTCGGTTCGGTGACCAGCAGCGCCCGGTCGGCCGCCACGAGCGCCGACCGGGTGAGCTGGCCGAGCGAGGGCGGGCAGTCCAGCAGCACCAGCCGGTACTGCCCGCGCTCGTCGTCGCTCGTGTCGAGCATCGACAGCGCGGTGGCGAGCCGGCCGAGCCGCCGCGCGTCCGGGTCCGGCCGGTTGTGGTTCTCGACCTCCTCGGCGCCGACCAGCACGTCGACCTCCTCGCCCCAGGCGCTGCGGGCGATCGCGCCGCGCACGATCGAGGGCGTCGGCCTGGACAGCACGTCGGCCAGCGTCGTCTCGGTCTCCTCGGGCTCCAGGGTGGTCGTCGCGTTGCCCTGCGGGTCGAGGTCGACGACCAGCGTGCGCAGCCCGCGGTTGAGAGCCGCCCCGGCCAGCCCGAGCACGACCGAGGTCTTGCCAACGCCACCCTTGAGGCTGAGCACCGCAACTGTCCGCACGGCACGCAAGCCTAGGCCGCCCGCTGCCGATGCACCGCTTCGCACCGGCCCGAAGCGCTCTCGCGGGGACCGGCACCACGAGCAATAGCCCTGGCGGCCCCCAACTAGGGTGATCGGCCGTGCGAACCAACGCGGTGCGCCGCGCGCTGCAGGCGGAGCTGGCGGCGGCCAGGAGCCGCCGGTGCGGCCAAGCGCCGGTGGTGCTCGACGTCGGCGGCGGCAGCGGGATGTGGGCCGTGCCGCTCGCGGTCGAAGGCGCCTCGGTCACCGTGGTCGACCCCAGCCCGGATGCGCTGGCCGTGTTGCGCCGGCGCGCCACCGACGCTGGTTGCGCCGAGCGGATCCAGGCCATCCAGGGTGACACCGATGTGCTGACCGACCTGGTGCCGGCCGCCGGCGCGGATCTGGTGCTCGCGCACGGCGTGCTCGAGGTCGTCGACGACCTGCCCGGCGCGGTGACGGCGCTGGTATCGGCCACCGCCGAGGGTGGAGCGCTCTCGGTGCTGGTCGCCAACCGGTTCGCAGCCGTGCTGGCCTGGGCCACCGCCGGGCGCATCGAGCAGGCCAGGCAGCTGCTGGCCGCCCCGGAGGGCCGGTTGCCGCACGAGATCGTGCAGCGCCGGTTGGACAGCAGGCAGCTCGGCTCGATGCTGGCCGAGGCCGGGCTGACCGTCGAGCTGCTGCAGGGCGACGCCGTGCTCGCCGACCTCGTGCCCGGTTCCGTGTTCGACGCCACACCCGATGGTGTGCAACAGCAACGAGCCCTCGGTGAGCTGGAGTTGCTGGCCGCGGTGACATCACCCTTGAGGGATGTTGCGACCAGGCTGCACGCGATGGCAAGGAAGCCGTCGGCGCTGGGCTGACCGGGTGCTATCTGGCAGGTTTCATCGCGCGTTCTGGCCGGTGGACGAAAAGAGGGCATTAAGTGATGGCCGCGCCGGGTAGTCCGGACGACCGAAGACTCGTATTCTCTGGGGTGACGACTGGAACGTTCAGGCGTTCGCCGGGAACTATGGTCCGGCGTAGACGTTGGACAACGGGGATGGTCCGGCCAGGGCCGTCCAGCGTGGCCGAGCTGATGATCGCGCGGGCACATGAGTGCCGGAGGAGGGAGCGATGCCACTCTCCGAGCACGAGCAGCGGCTGCTCGAACAGATAGAGCGTGCGCTCTACGCCGAGGACCCCAAGTTCGCCTCGGCGGTGCGCGGTGGACGGATGCGCAAACCGTCCCGAAGGCGGCGGCTCCAGGGGATCGCGTTGTTCCTGGTCGGACTCGTCCTGCTCATCGTGGGCGTCGCCGTGCCGCTGCGGCTGTTCGAGATCCCGGTGCTTTCGGTGTTTGGCTTCCTGGTGATGTTCGCCGGCGCCACTCTCGCGGTGCTCGGTGGGCGGCGCGGTAACGCGGATGCCCAGCGTTCCGGCGATGGCGACCGCGGAGCACAAGGTCCCAACTCGTTCACGCAGCGGATGGAAGATCGCTTCCGCCGCCGGTTCGAAGAGTCGTAGCTGACTTCGAAGAGCAGTTAGCACCTCAAAGAGCTTTCCGACCCGCACGCCCTAGTCGTCGGCGTGCGGGTCGTTCGCTGCCCGGGGCCGAAGGACCGACCGTGGCAGCAGCTTCGAGCGCAGGGCCAGCGGCGCACTGCGGCTGAAGCTGTCGAGCACCTCGCGCAGGGCGTCGCGCAGGCCAGCGTCGATGCGGTTGCCCGCGCCGTACCAGGACCGCTCGATCGCCCCGACCACGGACCGGAGCCCGCGCCGGCCGTCGTCGTCGAGGCCGTGCTCCCTGGCAAGCTTGCCGGCGGCCATCCGGACCGTGTCGGTGTCGCGCACGGCCACGCCGCGGTCCCACGACTCGGCGAGGAGCTCACGCCAGGCCGCCGTGGCCGCGCCCGGCCCACCGGCCGCGACGGCCTGCAGCCGGGAACGCCGCTGCAGCCTGCGAACCGTTGCCGGCCCGGCGACGAACGCCACCAGCAACGCCAGCACCAGCACCGCGATCAGTAGCGGCTGCAGCCAGCCGCCGCCTCCGCCATCGGAGGAGATCGGTGCCGCCACGGCCTCGGACGGGGCGGTCGGCACGGCGGCGGTGGCGGACGCGGTCGGCGTCCCGGAGGCGTTGGCGCCCTCGTCGGCGCCTTGGCCTTCCTGGCCCCGGTTCGCCTCGCTCGAGACGTACGGCGGGGTGATGCCGCGGCCGTTGACCAGGGGAGTGGGGTCGAACGCCGTCCACCCGAGGCCAGGGAAGAACACCTCGACCCAGGCGTGCGCGTCCTGCGTGGTGATCACCCGGGTGTCGCCGGACTCGTAGCCGGAGGTGAACCCGATGACGACCCTGGACGGGATGCTGATCGCCCGCAGCATGACGGCCATCGACGACGCGAACTGCTCGCAGTAGCCGGTCTTGCCGTTGAACAGGAAGTCGACCAGGGCGTCCTCGGACCCGCCCTGCGTGGTCTGCTCGCTGTAGGTGAAGTCACCGCTGGTGAAGAAGTCGTTGAGCGCGAGCACCTTGTCGAACCGGCTCGACTCGTCGGCGGTGACCTGCACGGCGAGGTCGTACACGCGCTGGTCGACGCCCTCGAGCCGCAGGTACTCGGGGTCGATGTCGTCCTGGCCGCCCGCCGAGCGCAGCTCGTCCGCCGGCGGCTCCGGGAACAGCGCCTGCTCGATATAGCTGCCGGGTCGGCGCGCCCGGTCGCTGTACACGGTGCCGGCGGCCGGGTCGTAGCGGTAGCCGCCGGGCGCACCGGCCAGGCCGGTCGGCACCCCGAACACCGGTAGCCACGGGTCGCGGAACCGCAGGGTCTCGATCTCGATGGTGGCCTGCTGGCCGTCGCCGTACTGGTCCGGCGGCATCGGCAGGTTCTCACCGAGCGGATCGCCGCCGAAGCCGTCCTGCACCACCCAGCCCTCGCCGGCCGAGTACTCGCGCAGGGTCAGCGCCCGCAGGTAGGCCTGCCGGTCGAGCCCGCGCACCCGGAACAGCTCCAGCACGCCCTCGCGGTTGAGCTGGCCGCGCAGCGAGGTGAACGGCTTGAGCCCGACCCCGGTGGTGCCGCCCGAGCCGGCGCCGCTGCCGGCGCCGGGCAGCCGACCGATCGTGCCGATGAGCGTCAGCGACGAGCCGGCGACCAGGGCCGCGATCAGCGCCATCCCGGCCACGGCGGTGGCCGCCGGCCCGGCACCTCGGTCGCCCGGTGCGGGCGACTCGCCCCGCCCCGCCAGGGGCCTGCGTTGCCCGTCCACCAACAGCCGCCGCGCGAACCCCGCGGCGCCGAGGACG
>OBLK01000174.1_pt1 | contig 20686 bp, 20 predicted proteins | sample 1518871 | NCBI WGS metagenome assembly OBLK01 (sample SAMEA2464837, study PRJEB22497) | soil metagenome | biome: Grassland; feature: Farmland; material: Clay | place: Australia | collected 2013-02-01 | depth 0.8 m
GGATCGGAACCGGGCCCCGCGGATTCCGGCTCGGCGCGGCCCCGGATCCAGCGCATCGACATCCAGCCGTCCGGCGAGGCGGGAGCCGGGTGCTGACCGTCGGATTCGACATCGGTGGTACCAGCGTGCGGGCGGGTGTGGTCGACCGCACCGGCGCCGTCCTGGACCCCGTCCGAGCCGCCACGCCGGGCACCGACGGCGCCCTGGAGGAGGCCATCACGCTCGCCGTCGACGAGCTCGCCAGCCGGCACAAGATCGCCGCGGTCGGGCTGGCCGTCGCCGGCTTCGTCACAGCCGACCGGCAGAGCGTCCAGTTCGCCCCGCACCTGTCCTGGCGGCGGGCCCCGGTCGCGCACCGTATCGAGCAGCGGCTCGGCCTGCCGGTCGTGCTCGAGCACGACGCCAACGCCGCAGCGATCGCCGAGTACCGGTACGGCGCGGCGAGGGGCAGCCGGATCGCGGTGCTGATCGCGATCGGCACCGGGATCGGTGGTGCCCTGCTGCTGGACGGTGAGCCCTACCGTGGCTCGTACGGCGTCGCCCCAGAGCTCGGTCACCTCCGGGTGGTGCCGAACGGGCGGCCGTGCCCGTGCGGCAAGCGCGGCTGCTGGGAGCGGTACTGCAGCGGAACCGCGCTCGCCGCCACGGCGGTGGATCTGCTGGCCCGCTCGCCATCCTCGTCCACGGTGCTGGCTACCTACGCGACCGGCGACCCGCACCAGGTGACCGGGCGCCGGGTGGCCGCCGCGGCCCGCGACGGCGACCTGGTGGCCTGCCAGGCGTTCACCGAACTGGCGCGCTGGCTGGGGGAGGGGCTCGCGCTGGTCGCCGACGTCTACGACCCGGAGCTGATCGTCATCGGCGGCGGGGTGTCGGAGTCGGCGCCGCTGTTCCTCGACGACGCCAGGGAGCACTACGCCACGGTCGTGACGGGCGCCGGCCACCGCCCGCTGGCCCGGATCCGGACCGCTCAGCTCGGCGGCGACGACGCCGGCATCGTCGGGGCGGCCGCGCTGGCCAGGGACGTCGTGCAGAGCCCGTGACGGACGTCGTGCGGCGCGGGTAGCGGCTCAGAGCTGGGCGCCGTCGTCCCAGCCGCTGTCGGTCGGCGGGCCCTGGCGCAGCCGGGCGATCAGCCAGACGATGCTGCCGCTGATCGCCAGCAGGCCGAACACCAGCCCGGTCTGGGCCGAGAAACCGATCTTCTCCGGGGCGATCAGCAGCAGCAGGCCGAGCGCGAACAGCACCCCGGCGCCGACCGTCTGCGGCTGCGGCCGCGGGAACGGAGGCGGCTCGGGCGGCACGAAGTGACCCTCGTCCTCGGCGGGCTCGTCGTCGTCGACGTCGGCGACCTCGGCTGGCCGGGCCGGTCGGGCCGGCTCGATCGGCTCGACTGCGAGATCCGTCTCGCCCGCCGCGTCCTGGCCTTCGGGGCCGTTCTCGCCGGGCCACTCGGTGCGACCGTGGTCCCGCTCCCAGCCGGCGACGATCTCGGCGAAGGCGGCGTCGACGTCGGTCTCGTTGTCGTTGGGTGTGCGGTCGGGCTCGTCGGGTTCGCGACCGGTCACGCCGGCTCACCGACTTGGGCGTCGTGCACTCGCCGGCAGAACTCGGCGCTGCCCTTGAAGATGGTGTCCGCGTCGTTGTCGAGCGTCGCGACGTGGAAGCTGTCCGGCAGCACGACCTCGCGCGTGTCGTCGCTGCGGATCGAGGCGAGCACGATCCGGGTGTTCTCGGCCTCGACGACGTGGTCGACCGCGGAACGGTAGACCTCGATCGGTTGAGTGACCTTCGGCAGGTCATCGCGCACGAGCCGCCAGAGCTGGCGGAGCGAGGCGAACGCCCGCAGCGGCACCCGGTCGTAGGCGACCTCGAACGCGCCGTCCTTGGCGATGTCGTTGGACACACCAGGGAACGACGGCACGACCCTGGACAGCACCGGGGCCAGGGCGGCGTCGCGGCGCAGCGTCGTCACCGACGGGTTGACCACGACGATGCCGCGCACCGCCGGGCCGTGCTGCTCGGCCAGCCGCAGCGCCAGCGTGCCGCCCATCGACAGGCCGAACACGAACGTCGACGTGCACCGGTTCGACAGCTCGGTGAACGCCTCGTCGACCCGGCGGTACCAGTCCGGCCAGGTGGTGCGGTTCATGTCCCGCCACTGCGTGCCGTGGCCCGGCAGCAGCGGGCATTTGACGGTGAACCCCTCGGCCGCGAGGTGGTCGCCCCACGGCCGCAGGCTCTGCGGCGAGCCGGTGAACCCGTGGCACAGCAGCACACCGATGTCGCTGGAGCCGTCGTGACCGAACGGCTCGGCGCCGGGAAGCACGTGCACGGCGGACCTCCGCTACTGGGCGCAGCCGGTACAGGTCTGGCCATCGTCGCACGCCGGAGACGGTGGGCATACCACAGGCCGGCGAGTCGGGGTGGCGTTGTGCCGCCGCTGCGGCGCTCCGTAATGTGGCGGGTCGGACATTGGTGACCGTCGGAGCCCCCTGGAGGCGGTGCCGGGGGCGTGCTAGCTGGCGAGGTCTCACTTCCCGGGACCAGGGCCGCGGGTCAGACCCCGGGCCCGCCACGACGGTGTTGGGGAAGGGACCGGCCCGCGCGGCAGGCGCCGGGACGTGGAGGACACCCCCGCCCGTGGACCCGACACCGCGGTGCTGTACTGGCTGCTGAAGTTCGTGCTCCTGGGCCCAGTGCTGCGCGCCGTCTACGCGCCGCGCATCGAGGGCCTGGAGAACGTGCCGCGCCGCGGTGCAGCGATCATGGCGAGCAACCACCTCGCGGTCGCCGACTCGATCTTCCTGCCGCTGATGGTGCGGCGCCGGATCGCGTTCCTGGCCAAGCAGGAGTACTTCGTCCGCCGGGGCTTCAGGGGCTGGGCGCAGCGGCTGTTCTTCGGTGGCACCGGCAACGTGCCGATCGACCGGACGCCCGGCAGCTCGGCCGCCCAGGCCGCGCTGGACACCGGCGTCCGGCTGCTGCGCGAGGGCAAGCTGCTCGGCATCTACCCCGAGGGCACCAGGTCGCCGGACGGCCGGCTCTACAAGGGCAAGACCGGCATGGCCCGGATGGCGCTGGAGGCCAGGGTCCCGGTCGTCCCGGTCGCCATGATCGGCACGGAGAAGATCAACCGGATCGGGTCGGCGCGCTGGCGGATCCGCCGCGGGCTGGTCGTGGTGCGCATCGGCGAGCCGCTCGACTTCTCCCGCTACTACGGCATGGCCGGCGACCGCTTCGTCGAGCGTTCGATGACCGACGAGGTGATGTACGCCCTGATGGAGCTCTCCGGCCAGGAGTACGTCGACATGTACGCGGCCAAGGCCAAGGAGGACCGGGCGAAATTGGACGCCGCCGACGACGCCGCCACCCGCCCACCGGCGCGTATACCCGACACCAAGGCAGTCTGAGTTCCCGCTGGCCATAGGGTGCCGGTCGTGCGGTTCTTCTTCGACACCGAGTTCATCGAGGACGGTCTGACCATCGACCTGGTCTCGATCGGCGTCGTCGACGAGACCGGGCGAGAGTTCTACGCGGTCTCGACCGAGTTCGACCCCGCCACGGCCGGGCCGTGGGTGCGCAAGCACGTGCTGGCCAAGCTCCCGCCGCCGGCCGACCGGGCGTGGCGCGATCGGGTGACGATCCGCGACGAACTGCTGGCGTTCCTGCTCGAACCGGGTGGCTCGATCGAGTTGTGGGCCTGGTACGCCGCCTATGACCACGTCGCGCTCGCGCAATTGTGGGGCGGGATGCCGGCACTACCCAGACCCATCCCGCGCTTCACCCGTGAGCTGCGGCAACGCTGGGACGACGTAGGCCGGCCGCCGCTACCTGCCGTGCCTAGCGACGCGCACGACGCGCTCGCCGACGCCAGGCACAATCTGGCCCGCTGGCGGGTGATGGAGCAGCACCGCGAACGGCTTGGCTTTCCCGTTCGTTGAGACCGTCTGTCGGCCGCGTTTGTTGGCTGAATCCGACCGTGCCACGCTTTCATCATGCGTATTGGCGTGCTGACCGGTGGCGGCGACTGTCCGGGGCTCAACGCGGTGATCAGGGCCGTGGTCCGCAAGGGCGTCGAGGTCTACGACTACGAGATCGTCGGATTCAAGGACGGCTGGAAGGGCCCGATGACCGGGCAGAGCCGGCCGCTCGGGCTCGAGGACGTCGAGAGCATCCTGACGCTCGGCGGGACCATCCTGCGCTCGTCGCGGACCAACCCGTACAAGCAGGACGGCGGCGCCGAGCGGATCAAGCAAGTGCTCGCCGAGCAGGGCATCGACGCGCTCGTGGCGATCGGCGGCGAGGACACCCTCGGGGTGGCGCGGCGGCTCTACGACGACGGGATCAACGTCGTCGGCGTGCCGAAGACGATCGACAACGACCTCGGCTCGACCGACTACACGTTCGGCTTCGACACCGCCGTGCACATCGCGACCGAGGCGATCGACCGGCTGCGCACGACCGCCGAGTCGCACCACCGTGCGCTCGTGGTCGAGGTGATGGGCCGGCACGCCGGCTGGATCGCGCTGCACAGCGGCCTGGCCGGTGGGGCGAACGTGATCCTCGTGCCGGAGAAGGAGTTCAGCGTCGAGAAGGTGTGCGAGTGGGTGCAGCGCCGGTTCAAGCGCGAGTACGCACCGATCATCGTGGTCGCCGAGGGCGCGGTGCCGGAGGGCGGCGCCGAGGTGCTGACCGCGGGTGACAAGGACGCCTTCGGCCACGTCCGGCTCGGCGGGGTCGGCACCTGGCTGGCCGACGAGATCTCCCGGCGCACCGGCGCCGAGTCCCGCGCGGTCGTGCTCGGTCACATCCAGCGCGGCGGCACGCCGACCGCCTACGACCGCGTGCTGGCCACCAGGTTCGGCCTGCATGCCGTCGACGCCGTGCACGATGGCGATTTCGGGGTGATGGTGGCGCTTCGCGGCACCGACATCATCAGGGTCAAGCTCTCCGAGGCGACCGCCGAGCTCAAGACCGTCCCGCTCGAGCGGTACTCCGAGGCCGAGGTGTTCTTCGGATAGCAGGCTTCGGTTGATGGGCTGAGACGGCTGTCAGCCGGCAACCGGCGCCAAACCGGCGAGCCGTAGGCTTGTAAGCCGTGAACCCCGCCGTCGACCTTCCGGTCGAAACGCTGCCGGAACTGCCGCCGCTGCCGTCGCGGCTGCGCACCGGACTCGACAACGCCCTCGCCCTACCGGCCGCCCAGCAGCCCGAGTGGCCGGACCAGGAAGCGGTCCGGGTGGTGCGTACGGTGCTGGAGAGCGTGCCGCCGATCGCGGTGCCGGCCGAGGTGGAGCACCTGCGCCGGCAGCTCGCCGACGTCGCCCTCGGGCGGGCGTTCCTGCTGCAGGGCGGCGACTGCGCCGAGACGTTCGTGGACAACACCGAGCCGCACATCAAGGCCAACATCCGCACCCTGCTGCAGATGGCCGTGGTGCTCACGTACGGCGCGAGCCTGCCCGTGGTCAAGATCGGCCGGATCGCCGGGCAGTACGCCAAGCCGCGGTCGGCGCCGACCGACGCGCTCGGGCTGGCGTCGTACCGGGGCGACATGGTCAACTCGATCATCGCCACCCCGGAGGCCAGGGTCCACGACCCGAGCCGCATGATCCGCGCGTACGCCAACGCGGCCGCCGCGATGAACCTGGTGCGCGCGCTCACCGCGGCCGGGCTGGCCGACCTGCACCGCGTGCACGACTGGAACAAGGACTTCGTGCGCAACTCACCGGCCGGCGCGCGGTACGAGACGATGGCCAGCGAGATCGACCGAGGGCTGCGATTCATGATGGCCTGCGGCGTCGACGACGCCAGCCTGCACGGGGTGCAGCTGTTCTCGAGCCACGAGGCGCTCGTGCTCGACTACGAGCGCGCCATGCTGCGGCTGGACCGCGGCCAGCTCTACGACCTGTCCTCGCACTACGTCTGGGTGGGGGAGCGGACCAGGCAGCTCGACGGCGCGCACGTGGCGTTCGCGGCGCTGCTGGCAAACCCGATCGGCCTCAAGATCGGGCCGAGCACGACGCCGGAGCTGGCGGTCGAGTACGTCGAGCGGCTCAACCCGGAAGGCATCCCCGGCCGGCTCACCCTGGTCAGCCGGATGGGCAACGCCAGGGTGCGCGACGTGCTGCCCGGCATCATCGAGAAGGTCACCGCCACCGGGCACCCGGTCATCTGGCAGTGCGACCCGATGCACGGCAACACCGTCGAGTCCACCACCGGCTACAAGACGCGGCACTTCGACCGGGTGGTCGACGAGGTGCAGGGCTTCTTCGAGGTGCACCGGGCGCTGGGCACCTACCCGGGCGGCATCCACGTCGAGCTCACCGGCGAGGACGTCACCGAGTGTCTCGGCGGAGCCCAGGACATCTCAGACGCCGACCTGCACGGCCGGTACGAGACCGCGTGCGATCCCAGGTTGAACACGCAGCAGTCCCTCGAACTGGCGTTCCTCGTCGCGGAGATGCTGCGCGGCTGACCGCCGGTGACTTTCCGCGCCGCGGGTGGTCTACCTCGTCGCGACCGCTGACGAACACCCCGGAGGGATTGCGATGAGGAAGCTGATCACGTTCCAGGTGGCCTCGGCCGACGGCTACTACGAGGGCGCCAACGGCGAGTTCGACTGGCCGGTCGTCGACGACGAGTTCAACGAGTTCTCGATAGAGCAGCTCGACGAGATCGACACGCTCGTCTTCGGCCGGGTGACGTACCTGGGCATGGCGTCGTACTGGCCGACCCCGCAGGCCGCGCAGGACGACCCGAAGGTCGCCGGCCGGATGAACGGCATCGACAAGATCGCGGTGTCGAACACGCTCGAGTCCGCGGACTGGGCCAACAGCCGCCTACTGTCCGGTGACATCGGCACTGTCGCCGGGGAGCTGGCCAGGCTCAAGGATCAGCCGGGCAAGGTGCTGGCCATCTTCGGCAGCTCGAACCTGACCGTGAGCTTGATCGAGCAGGGGCTGGTCGACGAGGTGCGGATAATGACGATGCCGGTCGTGCTGGGCGCCGGGCGGTCGCTGTTCCACACGTCGCGGTCCAGGATCGGGCTGCGGCTGCTGGACGTGCGGCGGTTCGACTCGGGCAACGTGCTGCTGACCTACCGGCCGTCAACCGCCGAGTAGCTCGCGGACCTCGATGTCGTCCACCTGGCCGAAGTCGAGGTAGTGCCGGCCGACGGCGACGAACCGGCGCGGCACCGCTACGCACACCACCTGGTCGGCGACCTCGGCCAGGCCCGCGAGCGTCGGCTTCGGCGCCACCGGCACGGCCAGCACGACCCGGTCCGGATTCCGTCTCCGCAGCGCGAGCAGCCCCGCGCGGGCCGAGGCGCCCGTGGCCAGGCCGTCGTCGACCAGGATCGCGACCCGGCCCTCGACGTCGACCGCGGGCCGCTCGCCGCGGTAGGCGAGCTCGCGGCGGCGCAGCTCCAGCAGTTCCCGCTGCGTCACCCGCTCGAGGGCGTCGGCCGGCAGGCCGGTGCGGCTCAGCAGGACCTCGTTGAGCACCTTGACCGGCTCGTCCGGGTTGACGCCGCTGGCCAGCGCCCCGACCGCGAGCTCAGGTTGGGACGGCATACCGAGCTTGCGCACGACCAGCACGTCAAGCGGCGCGTTCAGGGCCCGGGCGACCTCGGCGGCGACCGGTACCCCGCCTCGGGGTAACGCCAGCACCACTGCCCGCGCCACGTCGTCGCCGAGCGCCTCCATCAGCAGCGGCACCAGTGCACGCCCGGCAGCGGCCCGGTCGTCGAACGGCAGCCTGCCACGACCGATGGTCACGGCCCGCACGGTCGCTGACATCAGGCACCATCTCCGACGGCTAGAGCGCCGACAGCTGCACCACCGACCCGGGTTCGAGCCGGCTTCCCGCTCCTGGGGATTGCCCGTAGACCCTGCTGGACCCGCCGCCGAACAGCTGGTTGACCTCGGCGCGCAGGCCTAGCTTGGCCAGTGTCTCGCGGGCCTCGTCCACCCGCAGTCCCACCAGCCTAGGCACGGTGACCTGGTATTCGAGCTGGATGGTGACCCCGTTTGCGGCCGGGTCGACGAGCGCCGCGGTCTCCGGATCGGTGCGTACCACCCTGGCGTTGTCGTCGCCGGTGCCTTCGCCGGCCTCGACGGTGACGAAGCCGGCCTGGTCGAGGGCGGCGAGCGCCTCGGCCCTCGGCTTGCCAAGCACGTCCGGCACGACCAGCGCGTTGCTCAGCTCCAGCGTCACCTCGGCGCCCTTGCGTGCGCTGTGGCCCGACGGCGGGTCGGTACCGGCGACCCGACCACCGGGCACCTCGCCGTCGAACCGCTCGCGGCTGACCGCGGCGACCCGCAGCCCGACCCCGGCGAGCGCGGCCGCCGCCTCGTCCAGCGTGCGGCCGCGGACGTCCGGCACGTCGACCGGCGGGGGCCCGCGGCTGAGCACCAGCTCGACCGGTGTGCCCACGGCCAGCTCGGTGCCGGTCGGCGGGTTCACGTGCAGCACGCCGCCCTCGGGCACCTGCTCGTCGTACCGGTCGGCGTCCGGCGCGTGGTGCAGCCGCAGGTCCTCGGCGGCGAGCGCGGTCCTGGCCTGCTCGAACAGCAGGCCGGTGAGCTCGGGCACGCGCGGGCGGCCCTCGGACAGCACGACGCGCACGTCGCGGCCGCGCAGCACCTTGGCACCCGGCACCGGCTCGATCGACACCAGCTGCCCGGCCGGCACCACGTCGCTGTGGTCGTCGACGACCCTCGGGTCGAGCCCCGCCTCCCGCAGCGCCAGCTCCACCTGGTCACGGTCGAGGCCTTCCAGCTGCGGCACCGCCGTCCACCGCCCGACCGCTAGGTGCCAGGCGCCGTACCCGATCAGCACGGCGAGGACCAGCACGATCGCCGTCCAGATCAGGAAGGTCCTGCGGTCGCGGGCACGTTCGACCAGGTAGGGGTCGGCCGGGTGGGGCGGCGCGACCCCGGCGGAGGCGACCCTGCTGTAGGCCCTGGTGCCCTGCGGACCGTGCGCCCCGGCGGGCGGGTGGTGGATCACCGGACGGACCGACTGGTGCGGCGGCACGGGGGGCCGGCCCTGGTCGTGCGCGCCGTTCGGCGGCCGGAGCGTAGCGCCGTCGCCGGCCGTCATCCGGCCCGGCATTCTGGCCGGCACCGTCGGGCCGTCGTCCTCGGCTGCGGCGAGGATCGGGACCGGCACGTGCACCCGCCGGATGCCGAGCTGGCTGCGCACCTGCTGCAGGGCGAGCAGGAACGCCGCGGCGTTCGCCGGTCGCTCGTCCGGGTCGCGCCTGGTCGCCCGCAACACCAGGTGGTCCAGCGCCGGCGCGATGCCCGGCAGCACCGAGCCTGGCGCCGGCACGTCGTCGTTGACGTGGCGGTAGGCCACCGAAAGCGCGGTGTCCCCGGAGTACGGCGGCGCGCCGGTCAGCATCTCGAACAGCACGATGCCGGCCGAGTAGACGTCGCTCCTGGCATCGGCGGCGCCGGTGGCGACCTGTTCGGGCGACAGGTAGGCGACGGTGCCCAGGATCACGCTGTCGCTCGTCGAGCCGGCCTCGGCGACCGCCCTGACCAGCCCGAAGTCGGCGACCTTGACCTCGCCGCCGCGACCGATGAGCACGTTCTCCGGCTTGATGTCGCGGTGCACCAGGCCCTCGCGGTGCGCGGCGGCCAGCGCCGAGAGCACCGGGTCCAGCACCGACAGCGCCAGCGGCACCGGCAGCTCGCCCTGGTCGTCGAGCAGATCACGCAGCGTGCCGCCGTCGACGAGCTCCATGACCAGGAAGACCCGGTCCTCCGGGCCGTCACGGTCGACGCCCTGGTCGTGCACGCCTACCGCGGCGGGGTGGCGTAGCCGGGCGGTCGCCCTCGCCTCGCGAATGAACCGCTCGAGGAACGAGCGGTCGCCGGCGAACCGTGGGTCCATCACCTTGACGGCGACCGGGCGGTCCAGGCGCGTGTCCAGGCCGCGGTAGACGATGGACATGCCGCCCCTGGCCAGCACCGACTCAAGGCGGTACCGGCCGTCGAGAACCACGCCGAGCGATGCCCCCGACCCCTGCACGCGCTCGATCGTAGGCGAGCCTGCGCCGCTGCCGGGCTTCGGTCGCGTATCGACACGGACATGATCGGCCTCTAACAGCAAACCGTCGCTTGCCGGAAACGGCTGGATGAAGGCAAGGTGCTAGCTGTGAGTCAAGTACCAAGCGCCGACGAGGTGCTCGAGGTCGGCGTCGACGTTGTGACACTGAAAGATGTCGCCGGACGGCTCGGCCTTTCGGAAAGCCGCGTCCAGCAGATGCTCCGCGATGGCCAACTGCTCGCCATCCGGCGCCACGGCGAGCTCGTGGTGCCGTGCGACCTGCTCACCGACGACGGTGTGGTCAAGGGTGTGGCCGGCACGATCACGGTGCTGCGCGACGGCGGCTACGCCGACCAGGAGATCCTGCGTTGGCTGTTCACCGACGACGCGACGTTGCCGGGAACGCCGGTCGCGGCCCTGCGCGCCGATCGCGGCAAGGAGGTCAAGCGGCGGGCTCAGGCAATGGCCTTCTGACTGGCCTTCTGACTGGCCTTCTGACCTGGCCCTTTACCCGGGCCTGTACCGGGGCCTTCGCCGGGGTCCTGGCCGCCGTCCTGATCAGGGTCCTGGCCACCGTCCTGACCGGTGCGCTGGCTCGGCGTCCTTCTGAACACCGGGCCGAGCCGCAGCGGGTCCGGACGCACCAGCGACACCGCCGCCAGCACCGACACGCCCGCCGCGCCGAGCAGGTACAGCCAGTCGTACAGCCCCGACTCACCTGACGGGTACGCGACCAGCACCAGCCACACCGAGGCGCCGACCATCGCCACCAGCGCGGGCCGCCGCCAGGGCAGCGCGGCCGCCAGCACCAGCGACCAGGTCAGGTACCAGGGCAGGATCGCCGGCGAGAGCACCGCGACCGCGAACAGCACGATCGCGGCCCGGCGGATCGCGTCCGGCCCGCCATCGCGGGCCCGCCACCACTGCTTGACCGCGATCACCACGAGCAGCACTAGGCCAAGTCCCCTGGTCACGGTCACGAACGGCATCTTGTCGACGTCGACGACGATGTTGACCAGGCCGTGGATGACCTCGCCGACCCCGGTCGGGAGCGACAGCCAGTTGACGATCGCCGACGGTGCCTGCAGCGCCGGGACCCAGCCGAGGTTCACCCCGGCGAGGAGGGTGACCAGCGTGAACACCGGCACGAACACCGCGAGGCTGGCCGCGAGCGCCTTGCCGAACCTGGCCCGCGGGCTGCCGGGGAGCCGGGCCGCCCAGACCCACACCAGGAACGGCAGCGCCACCCCGGCGGTCGCCTTGACCGCCATCGCGAGCGACACCAGTCCGATGCCGGCGGCGTGCCGGCGCTCCAGCGCCAGCAGCGAACCAGCGGCGAGCAGGCCGATCATCAGCAGGTCGTTGTGCGGGCCGCCCACCAGGTGCACCACGGTCATCGGGCTGGCCGCGAGAAGCCAGAGCGCGACCGGCAGCCGGCCGCCGAGGTGCCGGACCAGCCCCGGCAGCGCCCAGCACAGCAGCACCAGGCCGACCAGCAGCACGAGCCGCATCAGGATCACGCCGGTGATCAGGCCGTGGCCGGTCAGCAGGTAGATCGACTTCGAGATCAGGATGAACAGCGGCCCGTACGGGGCCGGCGTGTTCTGCCAGAAGTAGTGCACGTTGTCGGTGATCGGACTGGGCATCACCTCGGGCCCGACGGTGTACGGGTCGAACCCCTCGAGGGCGAGCGCGCCCTGCGCCAGGTAGCTGTACGGGTCCCTGGTGAACAGCGGCGGCGCGATCAGCAGCGGCGCGATCCAGGCCGCCGTCGCCATCAGCACCCCGCGCGAGCCGACCAGCCCGGCGAGCACCCCGCGGCCCAGCCGTACCCACGCCCACACGACCAACAGGAATCCGGCGTAGACGACCGCGGTCGCCAGGTCCCTGCCGTGCCCGTAACGGATCCACGAGAACGGGCTGCCGGCCAGCACGGGGTCACGGACCAGCACCCCGGCCGCGCCGATGGCTCCGAGGGCGAGCAGCACCGACCCGATCGCGCCCAATGCGATCGTCTTGCGGGGCACGCTCGGTCGCCGGTTCGTGGACTCCGCGCTCGGCTCCGAGGCGGGCGGCTGGGTAGCGCCGTCGGCGGCCGGGCCCTGGTCAGCGGGCGCGGCCGGCGTCGGTCGTGTCACGGGATTGGAGGGCATCGCCCGACCATGGTGGCACATGGTCTTAATGCCCCGTGCAGCGTGCCTCGCCCCGGTAACCTGCTCGTAACCGGGCCGCTCAGCGATTGCGTCTGGTGGCCGCGATTGCGAGCTCGGCGAGCCGGCTGGCTGCCGGTTCGGCCACCGGAGCGGCCGCCAGCGCCGCCAGTGCCGACTCGGTCAGCGCCTCGATCCGGTGCTCCACGGCGTCCACCGCGCCGAGGTCGATCAGCGCCGAGCGCACCGCGTCGAGCTCGTCGCCGGACAGCTCCGGCTTGCCCAGAGCCGCCCGCACGGTCGCCACGGCCGCGTCCGCAGCCTGGTCGGCCCGCCGCTCCGCCGCCCGCAGGGCCAGCGCCACGAGCAGCGTGCGCTTGCCCTCGCGCAAGTCGTCGCCGGCCGGCTTGCCGGTCACCGCCGGGTCGCCGAACACCCCGAGCAGGTCGTCGCGCAGCTGGAACGCCACGCCGATGTCCGTGCCGAACCGCCGGTAGGCCGCGACCAGCTCCGGCCCGGCGTCGACGATCGCCGCGCCGAGGTGCAGCGGCCGCTCGACCGTGTACGCCGCGCTCTTGTACCTGGCCACTCGCAGCGCCGCCAGGTCGGTCTCGTCGCCGCTGGCCTGGGCTCGCACGTCCAGGTACTGGCCGGCGATCAGCTCGATGCGCATCGAGTTCCACACCGCCCCGGCCCGCTGCAGCGCCAGCGGGTCGAGCCCGGCCTCGCGCAGCAGGTCGTCGGCCCAGAGCAGGGCGTAGTCGCCGAGCAGCGTCGCCGCCGCGGCGCCGAACCGGTCGGCCGGGCCGAGCCAGCGCCGGCTGCTGTGCCTGGCGGCGAACGTGACGTGCACGGTCGGCATGCCGCGCCTGGTCGTCGAGTCGTCCATCACGTCGTCATGGATCAGCGCACCGGCCTGCAGCAGCTCCAGCGCCGACGCCACCCGCAGCACCGCCCGAGCCTGCTCGCCGCCAGGGTCACCGCCGGCCCCGCGCCAGCCCCACCAGGCGAACGTCGGGCGCAGCCGCTTGCCACCGTTGAGCACGAAGTCGGCCAGCACCCGTACCGCCGAGCCGACAGCCCGGTCGATCCGCGTGCACTCCGTCTCGCGCGCGGCGATGAACGCCGTCAGCTCCCGCTGGACGGCGGTGGCCAGCTCGGCGTCCAGATCGCTGGCGCCGGCCAGTACCTGCGGGCGGCTCATCGGCATGCCGTTCTGCTGTGTGGGCTGTTGGGCAAGCCTTACACGGAACCCCCGACGTCTTCGACACGGCACCCCCTGGCCGGCGCGTCGTGAACGCGCCAAACAGACCGCGACTGCGCAAGATGCGACTGCTGGTCGGGGCCTCGGTTCAACTACCCTCGGGTGGTGGTCTACTCGTCGCCCCTGTCACCACCGATCACCGGCAACGGTCTGACGGTGATCGAGCGCCTCCGCCAGCGTGAGCTGGTGTTCTCGGTCGAGTTCTTCCCGCCGCGCGACGACGCCGAGGAGCGGGTGCTGTGGCGAGCGGTCCGCCAGCTCGAGCCGCTCGACCCCGCGTTCGTGTCGATCACCTACGGCGCCGGAGGCTCCAGCCGGGACCGCACGATTCGCACGACCGGGCGAATCGCCCAGGAGACCACGCTGGTCCCGATGGCGCACCTGACCGCCGTCGACCACTCCCTCGCCGAGCTGCGAAACGTGATCGGCTGGTACGCCGCAGTCGGCGTGCGCAACGTGCTGTGCGTGCGGGGTGACCCGCCAAACGACCCCAACGGCGACTGGGTGCAGCACCCGGAGGGCATCACCTACGCCGAGGAGCTGGTGCGCCTCGTCCGGTCGCTCGGCCCGTTCTGCACGGGCGTCGCGGCGTTCCCGATCGGTCACCCGCGTTCACCCGACCTGGACACCGACACCGACCACCTCGTCAGCAAGATCAAGGCAGGTGCCGACTTCGCGATCGCCCAGCTGTTCTTCCGCGCCGAGGACTTCCTGCGGATGCGCGACCGGATGGCCGCGCGCGGTTGCGACGTGCCGGTGTTGCCCGGCGTCATGCCGCTGACCACGCCGCGGACGCTTCGCAAGACCGTCGAGCTGTCGGGCTCACCGGTGCCGCCCGAGGTCGCGGCGCGGCTGGAGCCCCACGTCGACGACGCGCGCGCGTTCCGGCTTGCCGGCATGGACTACGTCACCGAGCTGTGCCAGCGGCTGATCGGCGAGGGCGTGCCTGGGCTGCACTTCTACACGCTCAACCGGTCGACGGCGACCCGCGAGGTGGTGCAGCGGCTCGACATGGTCGCCGCCGCGGCCTGATCCAGCGCTACCGGATCCGGCCCGGCTGGTCGGCGAACTGGCGGTGGCTCAGGTACGCCAGCAGCGTGATGATCAGCACGACCAACAGGGCCATGAGACCGACCAGCAACGCCCACTGCCCCCAGCTGCGGCTGCCGGGCTCGGCGTAGCGGGCGGTCGCGGTCAGCTCGGTGACCTTGCCCGGCTGCACGATCCACGACACGGTCCGTTCCTGCTGCTCGCCGTTGGTGCCGGTGACCGTGCCCGGGAAGCTGATCCGGACCTGCACGTCGCTGCGTTCGGGATTCGGCATCCCGGTCAGGTCGACGCGCCCGTTGAACAGCACTAGCGCGCCCGCCCGGCGCAGCTCGAGGCGCAGCCCGTCCGGCGCGTCGGTGACGCTCTGCAGGAGCACGCTGAACTCGTCGAAGGTCAGCTCGGTGAACAGCAGCCTGGTGCCGGCGTAGCCGTCCTGCCGGTACGGCTCGGCCCGCACCTTCGACGCCACCGCTGGCGGTGGCGTGAGCACCGATCCCGGCTCCTGGTCCGACCCCACGACGGTGGCGACCACGACCTCGCCGGTGACCAGGTCGTCCGGGGTCACCGCGACCGCGACCCTGGCCCGCACGCAGCCGCTCGCCAGCAGCACCGCCGCGACCGCGCCCAGCAGACAGCCGGCCACCAGCTTCAGCCGGCGTCCGCCCCACGGTGGCCTGGCATCCATCAGCGATCATCGTGCCAGCAGGCCTTCGCCACGAACAGGTTCAAACGGCGGTTCGAATGTCGTGACGAAAACCATGGCTGGGAAGCCGGTATGCCCGGGTACCGTTTCCCGCCATGGCAGCAGCTCAGGACCGCGCGCAAACCGTCGACGAGATCAGCGATCGTTTCGTCGCGCAGTACACCGAGCTCGACCCCGTGCTGTCCACCTATATCGGCGTGGCCGGCCACGACCGCGAGTTGACCGACCACTCGCCGGAAGGCTGCGGGCGGCGCGCCGACGTCGCCAGGACCGCGCTTGCCCAGGTCGAGGCGCTGGAGCCGGCCAACGCCCGCGAGCGGCTGGCCAAGGCCGTGTTCACCGAGCGCGTCGGGCTGATGGTCGAGCTGTACGACGCCGGTCAGGTGGTCGGCGACCTCAACGTGATCGCCAGCCCGATCCAGGACACCCGTGGGGTGTTCGACCTGATGGTGCCGGCCAAGTCGGAGCAGGACTGGGAGACGATCGCGGCGCGGCTGGCCTGCGTGCCGGACGCTGTGGCCGGGATCAGAGCCGGCCTCGTGCACGCGGCCGATACCGGTCATTGCGCGGCGCTGCGCCAGGTCGAGAAGGTCGCCGAGCAGTGCGAGACCTGGGCCGGCGCCGGAGGCGAGCAGCCGTACTTCGACCAACTCGTCAAACCGGCCACGGCAGTGGCCGGCGCTTCTGGCACCGGCCCGGCCACGGCGCCGGCCGTCGGGGAGGCGCTGGCCCGCGAGCTGGCCGACCGGGCCACCGCGGCCACCAAGGCGATCGCCGAGCTGGCGACGTTCATGCGCGAGCAGCTCGCACCGCGGGCCCCGGTCCGCGACGCCGTCGGACCCGAGGTGTACGCGCTGCGCTCGCGAGACTTCCTCGGCGCCGATCTCGACCCGCACGAATCGTACGAGTGGGCGTGGGACGAGTTCTTCCGCATCGAGTCGGAGATGAAGCAGGTCGCCGAGCGGATCAAGCCGGGCGCGTCGCTCGCCGAGGCCGCGCAGGCCCTCGACGCCGACGAGCGTTACCAGGTGACCGGGCGGCGCGAGTACGAGCAGTGGATGCAGCGGCTGTCCGACACCGCGCTCGCGGAGCTTCGCGACGTGCATTTCGACATTCCCGATCCGCTGATGACGCTCGAGTGCAGGATCGCGCCGCCGGGTGGTTCGGTCGGCGCCTACTACACCGGGCCGAGCGAGGACTTCTCCCGCCCCGGCCGCATGTGGTGGTCGGTCGCAGGCAGCAAGGACCGGTTCTCCACCTGGCGCGAGGTCACCACCGTCTACCACGAGGGTGTGCCGGGCCATCACCTGCAGATCGCCACCGCGACCTACGTCGCAGACCAGCTCAACCTGTTCCAGCGCCAGTTCTCCTGGGTGTCCGGCCACGGCGAGGGCTGGGCGCTGTACGCCGAGCGGCTCATGCACGAGTTGGGTTACCTCGGCGACGACGGCGACCTGTTCGGCATGCTGGACGGCTCGCTGTTCCGGGCAGCGCGGGTGATCGTGGACATCGGCATGCACCTCGAGCTGCCGATCCCGGCCGGCTCCGGCTTCCATCCCGGCGAGCGGTGGACCCCGCAGCTCGGCCTCGAGTTCATGCTGACCAGGACGGTCAGCGACCCGGACCACGTCCGGGACGAGATCGACCGCTACCTCGGCTGGCCGGGGCAGGCGCCGGCCTACAAACTGGGCGAGCGGTTGTGGCTGGCGGCCAGGGAGGACGCGCGGGCCCGCTCGGGCGCCGATGGGTTCGACTGCAAGGCCTTCCACACCGCGGCGCTGCGGATGGGCTCGATGGGCCTTGACACCCTGCGCCAGCAGCTCGACGTGCTGTAGCTGTCCCGTGCTGTAGCTGTCCCGTGCTACAGCGGCAGCGGGCGACCGAGCACGGCGAACTCGCGCGGATCGCCGGCGAAGCGGTAGTGGCGCAGCAGCGGGCTGAAGCCGACCCGGGTGTACAGCCGCCAAGCGCGGCTCGGCCCCTCCGGCGTCGACAGCAGCACCCGGCCGGCCGGTACCGGGTCGGACAGCAGCATCCGCAGCAGTTGCTCGCCGATCCCGTGCCCCTGGGCGTCCGGGCGCACGTGCAGCTCGGTCAGCTCGAAGTAGTCGGCGAGCCAGGCCCTGGCGTCGTCGTCGGACATCTGGGTGTTCAGGCCCTTGCGCACCTGCTCGTGCCACCACTGGCCGGCGGCACCGAGATAGCCGTAGGCGACGCCGACCATGGTGTCGTCCTCGGCGTACGCGCCGATGCACCGCCAGCCCGGCCGCAGGATGTGCTCGAGCCACATCGGCGCCCGCTGCATCGCCGTGCCCGGCGGGTACCGCATCGCCGTCACGTACAGCCGTAGCGCCTCCGACAGCCGCTCACGCAGCTGGTCCGGTGTCATCGCGGCCAGCCGGGTGGCGGGCGCCCTGGTCACCGGGTCGCCGCCAGCTCAACCACGGTGCCCCCGGTCAGCGCCACGAGTTCGTCGAACGTGGTGGGGAACACCGTCTTCGGATGGCCGGCCGACGCCCACACCACAGGGTGTTCCCGCAGGGCCTCGTCGACGAACGTGCGGATAGGCCGCGGATGGCCGACCGGAGCGACGCCGCCGATCGGCTGCCCCGTGTGCGCCCGCACGAAGTCCGGGCCGGCCTTGCCGACCTGCCCCACGCCCGCCAGCGCGGCCAGCCGCTCGGTATCGGCGCGGTGGGCACCCGACGTGAGCGCGAGCAGCGGCTCGTCGCCGGCCGCGAAGACCAGGCTGTTCGCGATCGCGCCGACGTCGACTCCGAGCGCGGCCGCCGCTTGTGCCGCGGTCCGGACCTCGTCGTCGAGCACGCGCATGGACTGAGCGCCGGGAAGCCCGGCTGCGGCCAGCGCCTCCACGACCCGCCTGACGCCAGAGTGATTAGCCGCCACGCGTCCATCAGACCACGACCGGTTGAGGGCACGCGCGGCACCCGGGCGGGGCTTGACGATTGGCGGGGGCATGGAGTTACTCTAGCTGTTGTTCGAACACATGTTCGACAGCCGGAGCGGCGGGGCGGGGGAAGCGCCTCGTCGCGCCGGCGCCGCCGGCTTCCCCACGGCGTCACAAACCGTGCGAGGAGGCTGTGGTTCAGATGGCGATCCCGACCGTCATGTCGAACGTCGTTCCGATGCGGACCTCGTCAGGGGGGCCGGCGGGCGTGTCAGCGCTGCCGGCCGTGCCAGCGGTGCCGGCTCCCATGCCGAGATCCGCGCTGGCCCTGCTTGCTCAGGCGGCGCACACGCTCGCCGACGCCGAGCGTCAGCCGGCTGCTGGCGACCGGTACTCGGGGGCCTACCTCGCGGCGCTGCGGGCGGCGGCGGCCGTGGTAGCGGCGCGCGCTCAGCCGGACGGCCGCAGGCGGCGCCCGCTCTCGGTCTGGGCACTGCTGACCGCCCTCGCGCCGGAGCTACGCGAATGGGCGTCGTTCTTCGCCGCCTGCTCGCGTACCAGGGCCGCCGTGCAGGCCGGCGTGACCCGGCTGGTGACCGACCGGGACGCCGACGACCTGGTCCGCCAGGCCGGCCAGTTCGTCGAGCTCGCGGAGCGCGAGGTGCACCGGCGATGAACGACCTGCCGACACAGTGGCCGACGCTGCGCCGCAGCTTGATCGATTATGGCCGGCTGCTGCACGCGATCTCGTTCGAGAGCCAGCTGCTCGTGCGCTCGGCGGCGCTGACCGACGGCGGCTTCCCGGTGCCCGGCTGCCCTGGCCTGACCGTCTCCGAGACTGTCCGGCACACCGCATCGGTCTACCGCAGGGTGCTCGAGTGGATCCGCGCCGGCGAGCCGACCGACAACTGGCAGCGCCGGCCGGCGGCGGGCGAGGCCCTCACCGACTTCCATGTCGCCAGCCGTACGGCGCTGGTCGGCGAGCTGGCCGCGCACGACCCGGACGAGTCGTGCGACACCTGGTGGCCGGCCGACCAGACGTTCGGCTTCTGGCGACGGCGGATGGCACACGAGACCGCAGTGCACCGGGTGGACGTCCAGGGCGCCGCCGGCGGCGAGGTCACGGGCGTGCCGGCCGACTTCGCCGTCGACGGCATCGACGAGGTGCTGCAGCTGTGGTTCGGCTACAAGCTCTACGTGGAGAAGAAGGCGGCTCGCGCCGAAGGCGCCGTCGGCGTGCAGGCGGCCGGCCGGAGCTGGCTGGCGGTGCTCGGCCACAACCGCTGCACCGCCCGCCGGGTCCCTGCGGTCGACGCCAGGGCGGCGGACGCCCAGGTCAGCGGCGACCCGATGAACGTCTACCTGTGGCTGTGGGGCCGGGTGCCGAACCAGGCGGTGACGATCACCGGCGACTACGACGCCTCCGCCCAGCTGTGGGCGTTGCTGCGGACCGCGACCCAGTCCGGCGTGGCGCTGGCCTGACCGGTCATGCCCGCAGGCGCAGGCCCTTCGGGGTCACCCGGAAACCTGCGTCGCGCAACACGTCGGCCAGGCGCCCGCCGAGCGCCCCCTCGCCGTCGGCCCGCTCGATCGCCAGCGAACCGAGCCACCCGTCGTGCACCGCGCGGGCCAGCGCCGCCGCCCCGGCCCGAAGCGTCGCGTCGTCCTCGGTGAACGACAGCAATGAGCGCCCACCCCGCTCGACGTAGAGCGCCGGGGCGCCGTCTACCAGCACGGTCAGCGCCCCGGCCTTGCGCCCGGGACGGTGCTTGGTGGATCCGACCGGTTCCGGCCAGCGCAGCGCGGCGCCGTAGGGCTGGGCCGGGTCGGCGGCGGCCAGCACCACGGTGTCCGGCCCCCGCGACCCGCCGCGGCCGCCGGCGTAACCGCCAGGTTGGCCAGCGGTACGACCGGCGGGGGGACCGCCAGTGCGGCCGGCGGGGGGACCGCCGGTGTGGCCGGTCGGCCGCAGTCGTGGGTCGTCGGCGGGTCCGAGGTTCGGTATCGCCTCGGCCGGCAGGTCGGATAGCGGCTGCGCCGGCTGCGGGGCGAGCTCGCCCGCTGGGCGCGACAGCGAGCGGAGCCGGTCGATGGCCCCGGCCACGGCGAACTGGGCGGCGCCCAGCCCCTCGACGACGTAGCCGCGGCGGCAACGGCCGGACTCCTCCATTGTCCGCAGCACCTTGTAGACGGCGGCGAACCCGCCGGTCAGGCGCTCGGTCTCGACGGCGCCTCTGGTCAGCACGCCGTGCCGTTCCAGGAAGGCCTCCGCCCTCGCGTGCGCGCGCCGGGTCGGGTCGGGCTCGCGGGCCGGCGCGCGCGTCCAGCGGCCGGCCGCGGTCGGTGGGCCGGTGCGCGACGGCAGTCCCGGGCGTGGCAGGGATCCTCGTAGCCGGGCGTACCGCCCGCGCGGCGCCGGCCGCCGAGCCCGGTGGGTCGCGCCCCGACCGGACACCAGCGCCCGCAGCGGCGCGAGCGTGTCCCCGGCGACGAGGCCGGCCCACACCAGGTCCCACAGCGCCTCGAGCACGTCGCGGTCCAGCGGGGGC
>OBLK01000175.1_pt1 | contig 20685 bp, 13 predicted proteins | sample 1518871 | NCBI WGS metagenome assembly OBLK01 (sample SAMEA2464837, study PRJEB22497) | soil metagenome | biome: Grassland; feature: Farmland; material: Clay | place: Australia | collected 2013-02-01 | depth 0.8 m
TCGGCATGCCGCTGCCGGAAGAGGTCGCATTCTTCATCGCCAAGAGGATCCGCTCGAATGTGCGCGAGCTCGAGGGCGCGCTGCGACGTGTGATTGCCAACGCCCGCTTCACCGGGCGGCCGATAACGCTGGAATTCACCAAGGAAGCGCTCAAGGACCTGCTGTCCCTGCAAGCGAAGCTGGTGACGATCGAGAACATCCAGAAGACCGTCGCGGATTACTACAAAGTCCGCGTGGCGGAGCTGCTGTCGAAGCGCCGCAGCCGCTCCGTGGCCCGGCCGCGGCAGGTGGCCATGGCGCTCGCCAAGGAGCTCACCAGCCATAGCCTGCCGGAAATCGGCGACGCCTTCGGCGGGCGGGACCACACCACGGTGCTGCACGCCTGCAAGCGAATCAAGGGGCTGCGCGACACCGATGTGCGCATGAGCGAGGACTACTCAAACCTGTTGAGAACCCTGACGGCATGATGGGGATGACCCTGTGGATTTGCGGTGGATGTAAATGGGGATAAAGTTACGCACAGGCCGCCCACAACTCCCGCGCAGGTGATCCCGGCAGAAGCGGACAGTCGACGGGCGGGCAAGTCGTTGATCGCATGGCGGAAGCCGGTTTGTCACCATAATCCACAGGCCTAAAAACCTCTACAATCTGAATTCTTAAATCCCTAAGAACAGATACAGATAGAAACCTATGAAGCTGACAGCGAAGCGCGAGGATCTTCTCGCTCCCCTGCAAAGCGTGATCGGTGTGGTCGAACGGCGCCAGACCATGCCGGTGCTGGCGAACGTGCTGCTATCGGCGCGGGACAAGCGCCTCAGCGTCACGGGAACAGACCTGGAGGTGGAGCTGGTTGCGGCGACACAAGTGCAGGTGGAGCTGCCGGGGGATATCACGGTGCCCGGCCGCAAATTCGTGGATATCCTGCGTGCGCTGCCCAATGGCGTAGACGTCACGCTCGCGACCGAGGGAGAGAGGGTCACGGTGCGTGCCGGCCGCAGCCGCTTCACGCTCGCGACACTTCCGGCGGCGGAATTCCCCGTGCTGGAGGAGATCCACGCGCAGCAGACGCTGACCGTGTCTCAGGGCGAGTTCCGCCGGCTGATCGACAAGACGCACTTCTCGATGGCGCAGCAGGATGTGCGCTACTACCTCAATGGCCTGCTGCTGGAAACCGAGCAGAGCACGCTTCGGGCCGTAGCGACGGACGGCCATCGACTGGCCCTGTGCGAAATGTCTCTGACGGAGCCGGCGCGGGAGGGACAGGTCATCGTACCGCGGAAAGCCGTGCTCGAGCTTCAGAGGATTCTCGGTACGGACGGCACCATAGACCTGGCGATCGGCACGAATCACGTTCGAGCTGAGATCGGCGACATTCGGTTCACTTCGAAGCTGATCGATGGTCGTTTCCCGGAGTATGGGCGGGTGATTCCGGACGAGCCACCCAAAGTCGCCCAGGCCGACCGGGAGCTGCTGCGACAGGCATTGCAGCGCACGGCGATTCTGGCGAACGAGAAATACCGTGGAATCCGGGTGGCGCTGAAGCCGGACCTGCTGACACTTCAGGCGCACAATCCGGAGCACGAAGAGGCGGAGGATCAGGTCGAGGTCACCTACGCCGGCGAAGAGGTGGAGATCGGCTTCAACGTGACCTATCTGCTCGATGCACTGGGTGCCATCGAGACGGATCAGGTCGAGCTGGGGTTCACGGATGCCAATAGCAGCTGCCTGGTCCGGGCACCCGGACTCACTCAGGCTCGCTACGTGGTCATGCCCATGCGGCTGTAAACCCTGAGAGCATGTCCGATAGCATTGCGTAACGGCTTCTGGGGACGTCTGTAAGGACCTCCCGCACTGGCGGTCCTGTAAGGGCACCGAAAACGACTTTGCGCGCGTGGCGCCGCTTTGCCGCAGTCCCGCGATACCCGTTTGCCGCATTACACCGAGCTGCGCTGCGGAACGCACCAGGAAATGGCCTTCCAATCGGGCTGTTTCCGCGCACTTTTGGGACACTGAACCATGAGTCTCGTTGATCTACGGGTTCAGAACGTCCGCTGCATCGAATCGGCGGAACTGGCGCTGCATTCGGGCTGTACCTTGATATGGGGTGGAAACGGCTCGGGCAAGACCTCTCTCCTCGAAGCAATATTCCTGCTGGGTCGCGGGCGGTCATTTCGAACCCGCCATTCGGAACACCTGGTTCGTCGGGGTACCGAGCGGCTGACCGTGTTCGGGCGTACTGAAAGCGGTCTCAGCCATGCCATTGGAGTGGAGTTCGACCGTAACCGTGGTGCACTGGCTCGCGTGGACGGCACCACCCTGAGTTCACTTGCTGAGCTTACGCTAACGTTCCCGGTGCAAATCATCGATCCCGAGATTCACAAGCTGGTAGAGGAGGGTGGCCGAAGGCGGCGGCGGTGGCTCGACTGGGCCGTGTTCCACGTGGAACCTCGGTTCGGAGACTGGTGGACGCGCTATGCCCGCGCTCTGCGGCAGCGAAATGCCGCATTGAAGCGGCGCTCGATCGAGGCTCGCCCGTGGGAAGGCGAGCTTGCCGACGTCGGAGAGCGTATCTGTGAGGCCCGACAGGCTGTGCTCGACGCCCTGGCGCCCCATTGGCAGCACGTCATTGCGGCGGTGGATTGCCCACAGGGCGATCTCCGCTTCTCTCGGGGCTGGAACGCCCAGCTTTCGTTGCGTGAGGCGCTGGAGGCTTCCCGAACACGGGACGAGGTGCGGCAGCTTACGTATCCCGGGCCTCACCGCGCCGACGTCCTGATTGAGGTTGCCGGTAGGCCGGCTCGGGAAGTGCTATCCCGCGGACAGCAAAAGCTCATGGCGGCCGCCCTGACCCTGGCACAACTGCGGCTGCTCCAGAGTCATTCCGGGACCCTGCCTACGTTGCTTCTGGACGATCCCGCGGCGGAGCTGGACCGCGAGCACTTGGTCGGTTTCGTCGACGAAATATCCCGCCTGGGATGTCCTCTCGTCGTGACTTCCTTGCAACCGACGATTCCCGGATTTCGGATGCCCGATCTTGTGTTTCACGTGGAACAAGGAAGGGTCCGACCGGTATAATGGCGTATTCATGACCGGGCTCTTTCATGGCAGCCGAAGACGTCTACGATTCCAGTAAAATCAAAGTCTTAAAAGGCCTCGATGCGGTGCGCAAGCGCCCGGGGATGTACATCGGCGATACCGATGACGGCACCGGTCTGCACCACATGGTTTTCGAGGTCGTCGACAACTCAATCGACGAGGCATTGGCCGGGTACTGCGACAAGATCGTGGTCACCATTCATGCCGACGAGTCCGTAACGGTCTCGGACAACGGCCGGGGCATGCCGGTCGATATACACCCGGAAGAAAGGCGTTCGGGAGCGGAGGTCATCATGACCGTCCTGCACGCCGGCGGGAAGTTCGACGCCAGCTCCTATAAGGTGTCCGGCGGCCTTCACGGGGTGGGCGTGTCGGTCGTGAACGGCCTCTCGGACTACCTGCTGCTGCTCATTTACCGGGACGGGAAGGTTCACCGGCAGGAATACCACCTGGGCAATCCGGTCGCACCGCTGGCGGTCGCGGGCGAGTCCGCGCAGCGCGGCACCACCATCCGCTTCAAGCCCAGCGCCCAGATCTTCACGCACATTCAGTTCAGCTACGAGATCCTCGCCAAGCGTCTGCGAGAGCTGTCCTTCCTGAACTCCGGGGTGCGCATCGAGCTGATCGACGAACGGGAGAACCGCTCCGACGTGTTCCAGCACGAAGGGGGTCTGAAGGCCTTCGTGACTTATCTGAACCGGGCACGCACGCCGATCCACAACTCGGTCATGTGGTTCAAGACCCAGGAGGGGCCGGTCGCAGTGGAGGTCGCCCTGCAGTGGAACGACTCCTACCAGGAGAGCATGTTCTGCTACACCAACAACATTCCGCAGAAGGACGGCGGAACGCACCTCGCGGGCTTCCGCAGCGCCCTGACCCGCACGCTGAACGATTACATCGAGAAGGAAACGTCCGGCAAGAAGGACAAGGTCCCCACCACGGGCGATGATGCGCGTGAGGGATTGACGGCCATCCTGTCCGTGAAGCTGCCGGATCCCAAGTTCTCCTCGCAGACAAAGGACAAGTTGGTTTCTTCCGAGGTCAAGGGCATCGTAGAGACCGCCGTGGGCCCGAAGCTCCAGGACTTCCTGATGGAACATCCCCAGGACGCCAAGTCCATCGTGGCCAAGATCGTCGAGGCGGCACGCGCAAGGGAGGCGGCGCGCAAAGCCCGCGAGATGACTCGCCGCAAAGGCGCTCTCGACGTTGCCGGTCTTCCGGGCAAGCTGGCCGACTGTCAGGAAAAGGATCCGGCGCTTTCGGAAATTTTCATCGTCGAGGGCGATTCAGCCGGAGGCTCGGCCAAGCAGGGCCGGGACCGCCGTACCCAGGCCATTCTGCCGCTCAAGGGCAAGATCCTGAACGTCGAGAAGGCCCGCTTCGACAAGATGCTGTCATCCGCCGAGGTCGGGACGCTGATAACGGCGCTCGGTTGCGGAATCGGCAAGGATGATTTCGATCTTGCCAAGCTGCGCTATCACCGCATCATTCTGCTCTGCGACGCGGATGTCGACGGCAGTCATATCCGCACGCTCCTGCTGACGTTCTTCTACCGGCAGATGCCCGAATTGCTCGAGCACGGTCACATCTACATCGGGCAGCCCCCCTTGTTCAAAGTCAAACACGGCAAGCAGGAGATGTACGTCAAAGACGAGGCGCAACTCGACAGTTTCCTGCTGAACTCGGCGTTGGAACACGCCGCGCTGTACGTCAATTCCGCAGCGCCGCCCCTGCAGGGTCCGGGTCTGGAGACGCTGGCGCGCCAGTACACCGAGGTGCAATCCATCATCAAGCGCTGGTCGCGCCGCTATGATGACCGCCTGCTGGAGCAGCTCATCTATCTGCCCGTCGTCCGACTCCAGGACTTCGACCAGCCGGGATGGCTGCGCGACTGGGCCGCCGACCTCGGCCGGCGGCTCAATGCACTGGACGATGCCACACGCACCTACGATGTCGAGGTGCGCGAGGCTGTCGATCACGGTACCCGCGTCATAGTTCGCAAGACCGAGCATGGAACCCCCAGTACCAAGTACCTTCCCCGCGAGTTCTTCGAATCCGCCGAATATCAGCGCATCGCGGAGCTGGCCCGGACGCTGGCCGGTCTCATCGGTGAAGGTGCCTATGCCGTCCGCGGCGAAGCCCGCCAGGACGTCGGCTCGTTCAAGGAAGTCATGAAGTGGCTGTTCGAGCAGGCTCGCAAGGGCCAGACGATCCAGCGCTACAAGGGCCTCGGTGAGATGAACCCCGATCAGCTTTGGGAAACCACCATCAATCCCCAGACTCGCCGCCTGATCCAGGTGAAGGTCGAGGATGCGGTCGCGGCGGACGACATCTTCACCACGCTGATGGGCGACCAGGTCGAACCGCGCAGAGAATTCATCGAAAAGAACGCGCTGTCGGTGACCAATCTGGATGTATGACGCCGCCCCGCGGAATCGCGCGGTGCGGGGGTTGAGCGTGGCGATCGCAGCGGGGCAGTGCGAACCCGAGGGAACCACTCCGAGGGTGGCGCGGTTTCCCCTCATCCGACGAAAGCTGTAACCCGATACCGAGCTCGCACGAAGGTGGCAGAATTGGCGCCCGATTTTCCCGGCGTGCCGGAACGGAGTGCGACCATGTCCGACCAGAACCTCTTTTCCAGCGCGGTGCAGCTCAGTCCCCGCCGGAACACCACGGCAGCCCGGTCCGTGGACGAGCTGCTGCGGGAGCAGCTCGACCATTTCGGCATCGCGGCGGACTCTCCTCACGGCCAGGTGCTCGCGCGCCTGTCGCGCGCCCTGTTCGAGGCCAACGGCGCCGCGCAGGACGCCTGGCGTCTCACGAGCGAGACTCTGTCCAAACTCGACCGCCGCGATCGCATCGCCTGGTTCAACGCCAAGCGTTTCGCCTGCTTCCAGCTCGCCAAGGTGCTCGATACCCTGCAGAATCCGCTGCGCGCGACTTACCAGTCGATCATGGACGATCCCGCCACGGCCGTGGTGAAAGGGCCGTATCCACTGTTCGACAACGTCACGGCGCTGTTCAGCGCCACGCCGGTCATCACACGGACGGCAACCTATGTGTACGCCTGCACGGAATGGGTGGAGGACGCCTTCCAGGGCAAGGAGCTGCTGCACGAGATCTACTCGCGCCTGCTGAATCCGACCTCCATCTGCCTCGCCAACCACATCGTCGATCTGGAAGCCGGTCCCGAGGCGCGCGATTACTTCGCCTGGAACTTCAACTCGGGTATGGCGGCCATCGATTCCACGCTCGCCAATCTGGTCGGCTACGAAGACATCGTGCTCGCCAGCCGCAATGTGTACGGCGGCACCTATCAGCTCCTGCACGACTGGTACGGCAAGCGCAGCAACCTCGATATCGCCGTCGAATGGTTCGACGGAGAGGGCGAAGAGGAATTCAGCAATTGCCTGGCGCGGATCGAGCGCGACTACGCGGAGCGCCTGAGCCGCGGCCGGCAGATCTACGTCTACGTGGAGTCCCCGTGCAACCCGCACGGCAATGTGCTCGACGTGCCGGCCATTTGCCGCACGGCGCACGCCAAGGGACTGACCGTCATCTGCGACGCCACCGTCGGCACGCCGGTCTTGCAGCGCCTGCTGCAGCGGCCGGACCACCTGGAGCGCCCGGACTTCCTCATCCATTCCTACACCAAGGACATCTGCGGCTCCGGCAACACCACCGCCGGGGTCGTCATCGGGCGCAACGAGCGGATGTTCCTGCCCAAGGGTCAGACCGTCCGCGCCACCGGCCACGACGGCCGGGAGAGGCAGTACGCCTGGGACGAGACGATGTTCTGGAACGTCTACTACGTGAAGGGCGCGTTCCTGGACGCCGACAAGGCGTTCGAGGTGTTGAGCGGCATGCGTACCATGGAGCTGCGGGTTCTGCAAAAGTGCATCAACACCATCGTGCTGGCGCGCAGCCTCGCCTTGCATCCCATGATCAATGTGCACTGCTCGGCGGTGGCGGGCCATCACAATGGCCGGTTGCGCGAGAAGCTGATGACACTCGGACTGCCGGCGCCGCTGTTTACCATCGACTTCGAGGGCACGGCCCGCAATCCACAGCGCCTGGAAAGGCACCGCCTGCAACGCCTGCTCGACAGCCTGGAGCCGGCGTTCGGCCTGCAGGTGACTCTGGGCCAGACCAACACGGTGGTGCTCTGCCCCGCGCTCACCAGTCACTCCGAGATGTCCGAGGAGGCGCTGGCCAAGGCGGGCATCACACCGACCACTCTGCGCATCTCGGTCGGCGACGAAGATCCGCGTTACCTGCTGGAGCACATGCGCCGCGCGGCCGAGCTAGCCGCGGGCGATGCGGTCGCGGCGTTCATCGAAGGTTTCCCGAAGCGCGAGAAGATCAACGCCATCTACCAGGACGTGTACACCGACGTGCACGGGCGATGGATCGCCGCACGCTGCGGAAATTGATTCCCGGCTTTCTCCCGGAGCGGCCTCGACCCGGCGCCGGCCCGAGCTCCTTGCCGGCCGGCGCCTCCGTACCGTCAGGTCCCGGCGGTCAACTCCCTGACGAGCCCATTGGCGTGATAAACGTGCTCGAGCGCCGCAAGGATCACCGCGCTGTCCACCGCCACCGCCCGATTGCTCGAGACGTCGTACCAGAACGCTCCGCCGAGTGAGGGCGGATTGCCATCGAAGATCAGCCCGACCAGCCGGCCATTTCGATCGATCACGGGGCTGCCCGAATTGCCGCCCACGATGTCGTTGGTGGAGACGAAGTTCATGGGTGTCGCGGGATTCAACCGGTCCCGCGCGGCGAGCCAGGCCGTACTCAGCTTCAATGGGTCGTAGCTGCGCGCATGGGCGTACAGGCCCGCCACGGTGGTGAACGGCGGCACCGGCTTGCCGTGGCGCAGCCAGCCCTTGACCACCCCGTAGGACACCCGCTCGGTGAAGGTCGCATCCGGTGCGATGCTCGTTCCATACAGCGCGAAGCGCAACCGGGCGATCCTGGCCGTGTTCGCTTCCATGGGCGCCTTCACCTCGTCTTCGTGCCGCTCGTACAGCTCGAGGTAGAAAGGCATCATCTTGCGCGCCAGCACGATCATCGGATCGTGCGATGCGTTCACGGCCCGCTCCCCACCTCGCCATAGCGCCTTGCGAGCCGCCATCTCCGCGAGGCGCGTCCCGTCCACCGCCTGTACGGCGACCCGCCGCGGCGACTTCTTCGCGAACAGCGCCGCGCAGATCGGTGCATCGGAGCCCATGAGATTGCGCATCGTGGTGAGCGCCGAAACGAGCCGCAGCTTGTCATACTCGCGATATACGGGCGCCGGGGAGAACAGTTGCTCCTCGACCAGGGGAAGATTCGCCGAGCGGTACTCGCCGATGCGCTTCGCATCGGGCAGCGTCCGCTCGTGCGCCCCGAGTACGATCGTGAGCGCCATGTTGAACAGTCGCCCGTTGAAAAACCGACCCAACTCGACGACCTGGCTATACGGCAGGAACATCGCCACATCCCGCGCCTGCGCCTCGGCAATAGCGCTCCAGGCGCCGCCGTATTCGCGCTCGAGGCGCGGATGGGCCAGGACCCTGGCGCGCAGAGCCGCCTCGACGCGCGCCTTGCGGGCGAACTGCCCGGCATCGTTCAGCGCCGCGAGCTGCCCGTCGATCGACTTGATGGCGTTGTCGACGAAGAATAGCGTGCCGCGGGCGACTTCGGCGTTGTGCCCGCTCTCGGCTGAGAACGCCTGCAGCAGCCCCTGGTAGTGCGCCAGGAGCTGCAGGAACTCGGGAAACAACGGGTAACGCAACGCTTTGAGCTGCGCCACCGTGTCGCCGCGCTCCGTCGCCCCGGGGTTGCCGGACGTAAAGACCAGCTCGCCGGCCCGCGGTCCGCGCTCGGACATGCGGAAGTACTGCGGCGTATCCGCCGGTTTGCCGCGCACATACACGCGCAGCAGGCTGATATCGTAGTCGTACCGCGGATAGTCGAAATTGTCCGGATAGCCGCCGAAGAACGAAGTCGACTGGCTCGGCACGAATACCAGGCGTACATCCTGGTAGCGGCGGTACTTGTACAGCCAGTCCTGGCCTCCGTGATAGAGGTGAACGACCTCGCAGCGCCATTTCCGCGCGTTTCCGGCTACACAGGCCGACTCGAGACGGCTCGAGACCGCGCGCATGGCAACCGCGTAAGCCGCACCGCTCTTGCCTCGCGTCGCACTATCCACGGCTTTCGTCACGTTGTCGCGCGCGACGATCTGCTCGACTTCCATGGCCGGACACTTGAGCTCGCGCTTGCGCGTGTCGGCGTAGAAGTAGTGCGCCATGAGATTGCGTCCGGGCCGCGACAGGCCCTCCAGGCACTCGACCGCGCAATGATGGTTGCTCAGCACGAGCCCGTGGGGCGATACGAACGAGCCCGAGCAGCCGCCCGCCAGCCGTACGGAAGCGAGCTGTACGTGACGGATCCACTGAGCCGTCGGCGTGAATCCGAAACGGTGCCGCAGCGCGGTCACCGGCAGATTGGACAGCGGCCACATGCCCTGCGCCGCACGCGCTGCCGGCGCCAACAGCAGCGTCAGCAGCACACCGAATACGAACACGGTACCTTTGTTTTTCACAGCCCCTCCCCCACGTTCGAAGCATGAGCTCGGGACGCCGGATCGGCGCCCTCGGTCCGTGCGGTAAGACGTAACCGCCCAAACTGCATTATGCCCGCCCGTGTCCGGGCGGCACTCTCGTTCCGTCGAGAATTCCGCTCGGTTCCCCGATTTGCCCGGCTCGCGCGCGCGAACGCCGGGGTGTCGCCGACCCCCGTCACGCTTGCGTGCCCGTGGGAACCGGGTAAGGTATCGGTATTGTCGGGAGTCCCTGGACATCAGGAGGCGTCATGACCCGATATCCTCTCAGGGGAAGCGAGCGAAACCTTCCAGCAGGCGTGCGTGTGCTCGGCGCCGCGGATCCCGACGAGAGACTGGAGGTCTCGCTGATCCTGCGCGCGACCAACGGGCCGCTCCTCACGGACAGGGTGGCCAGGCTGGCCAAGGGGGAACACCTCGCTCCACTGCCGCGTCCGGAGCTCGCGCGACGGCACGGCGCCAGTGAGCCCGATGTCAATGCCGTCAGGGACTTCGCCCGCTCCCAAGGCCTCGCCGTGGTACAGGAGAGCGTGCCGCGCCGCACGGTCGTGTTGGCGGGCACCGTATCGCAGATGAACGCCGCGTTCGGTGTTCAGCTGCTGCGTTGCGAGCACGCCCTGGGTACCTACCGCGGCCGCCAGGGAACGGTTCAGTTGCCGGTGGAATTGCGGGACATCGTCGTAGCGGTGCTGGGTCTGGACAATCGCCCGCAGGCCAGACCGCACTTCCGAGCCAGCGCCGGGCGCCGCAAGCGCAAGTCCCGCGCCGCCAATCCGCCGGCGGCCTCCTTCACACCCGTGCAGCTCGCCTCGCTGTACGACTTCCCCACGGGCGACGGCCGGGGACAATGCGTCGGCATCATAGAGCTCGGTGGCGGTTATCGCCCGCAGGACCTCAATGCCTATTTCGCCGGCCTCGGACTGCCCGCGCCCAACGTGTCCGCAGTTTCGGTCGATCACGTCGGGAATCAACCCACCGGCGCCGCCGCCGGCCCCGACGGCGAGGTCATGCTGGATATCGAGGTCTCCGGCGCCATTGCGCCCGCCGCCGCGATTGCCGTCTACTTCGCCCCCAATACCGATGCCGGCTTCCTGAACGCGGTCACGACGGCCATTCACGACGATGTGAACAAGCCCTCTGTCATTTCGATAAGCTGGGGCTCCGCCGAAGCGGACTGGACTCAACAGATAATGACGGCCATGGACGAGGCGTTTCAGGCCGCGATCGCCATGGGCATCACGGTATGCGTCGCCGCGGGCGACAACGGTTCGAGCGACGGAGTTGGAGACGGAGCCAATCACGTAGACTTTCCCGCATCTAGTCCCCACGCTCTGGCTTGCGGCGGCACCAGCCTGAAGGCCACCCAGACCGAAATCTCCAGCGAGGTGGTCTGGAACGATGGGAACCCTCCCGCCGGCGCCAGCGGAGGAGGCATCAGCGCGTTTTTCAGCGTGCCGCCCTGGCAGGATGGGCTGGACGCCACCGATACGGAGGGCGCGCGCAGTCCCCTGACCAACAGGGGGGTGCCCGACGTCGCCGCGGACGCCGATCCCGATACCGGCTATCAGGTGTTGGTGGACGGAGCCAGCGCGGTGTTCGGCGGCACGAGCGCCGTCGCGCCTCTGTGGGCCGGACTCATTGCCCGCGTCAACGCCCTGACCGCGCACAGGGCCGGTTACGTCCAGCCGCTGCTCTACCGTCAGAGGAGCGTGTTTCGCGACATCACCAAGGGCAACAACGGCGCGTATCGGGCGTCGAAGGGATGGGACGCCTGCACCGGCCTCGGTAGTCCCAACGGCAGGCAGATCGCCGCGATCCACGGACTTTAGAGCGGCTCTTGCCGGGGGCGGACCCCGATCCGCAATCCAGACTCAGCCCGCGGCGTCGATCTCGACCCCGAGCTGAGCGCGCAATTCCCGAACTCCCTTGGGTAACAGCCGCACGGCGCGGGAATCGCGGGCACGGCGCAGCCAACCCGACACGCACAGCGCCCGCATCAGCTCCACTCCCACCGGTCCGGCGAGGTGGTGCCGGCGCTCGGTCCAATCCAGGCACTGGCGCGCCAAAGCGCCCCTGGAGGGGCGGATCGCGCCCAGATCGACACCGACGGCGGCCAGCCAGTCGGCGCCGGCGGCCGTGACCTCGAACCGCTTGCCGGGAGCGGGCCGCAGATACTGCCGCGATACCATGCCTGCGGTGAGCGCCACTCCGACCCGTCCGGCCAGGTGATCGTAACAGCGCCGGCAGAACCGGAGGCGCCGCCCTTCCGGGCTGAGCGTCTTGCGCCGGGACTCCGGACGGATCGCGGCAAGGTGCTCCATGGCCTGGGCCACGTGCGCTCCGGCGAGGCGGTAGTACCGGTGTCTGCCTTCGGTTTCCGCCGTCACCAGACCGCCGGCGAGCAGCTTGGCCAGGTGCGAGCTCGCCGTCTGGGGCGTGACTCTGGCCGCGTAAGCCAGCTCGCCCGCCGGCAGCGCGCAACCATCCAGCAGCACGGTGAGCATCACCGCCCGCGCCGGGTCGGCCAGCAGAAACGCTGAGGCGGAAAACCCCGCGATGACGGGCCGGATTGACATCGTGGGCCTACGGTAGCACCGGCGCCGCGCAAATGCTTCGACTCCGATCGAAACAACCAGCCTCCCCCGAGCCTACCTTTCGACCGCCGGAGCCCGGCATGGCACGTGTCGAAACGGCGAGTCACGCGCGGGGGTGCATGCGTACCGTCCGGAAATTACGGAGGTTGGAAACACGATGGATATTCCGGCAACGCGCGACGCCGGGCGGATCGCGGCGCGCAGCCCGCTTGCGCTGCTCACGCTGTGTCTCGCGATGCTCATCGCGCAGCTCACCACCTCGGTGGTGAGCCTCGCGGCCCGTCCCATCGGGACGTACTTTCATGCAGGCGTCGAGGCGCTGCAGTGGGTCGTCGATGCGTCCAACCTGCTGTGCGCGGCGCTGCTGCTCACCGGCGGCCTGCTCGCGGACCTGCTGGGGCGGCGCCGGGTTTTCATGTTGGGTACCGCGCTGTTCACGGCGGCGTCCCTGGTAGCGAGCCTCGCTCCGTCGATCGCGGTGCTGATTGGCGCGCGCGCCTTGGCGGGACTCGCCGCGGCGCTGCTGATCCCCGCATCGCTCGCCCTCATCCGCGTGCTATGGCCCGATCCGGCGGAGCGCGCTCACGCACTCGGCATCTGGGCGGCATCCAACGGGTTCGCCTTCGCGATCGGACCGGCCGCCGGCGGCCTGCTGATCGAGCGATTCGGCTGGCGCAGTGTGTTCCTGATCATCGTGCCGGTCGGCGTCGCAGCGCTCGCGCTCGCGCCGCGGGCGCTGCCGGAATCGGCCGACCCCCACGGGCGAAGCTTCGACGCCCGGGGGCAGATCCTGGGCGCCGTGTCGCTGGGGGGACTGGTCTTCGCCGCCATCGAGGCGCACGCCCGCCCCATATCCGCCGCCGCCGTCTGTGCGGCGGCCATCGCACTCACCGCCCTGTTCCTGAAGACGCAGGCCCGCCTGGGTGCCTCGGCCCTCGTGCCGCTGTCGATCTTCTCTTCGCGCGCCTTCAACGGAGCCGCTCTGGCGTTCGCGGGCATGACCTTCGGCATGTACGGCGCGCTGTTTCTCCTGCCACTCGTCTGGCAAGGCTCGCAGGGTTTGAGCGCGCCGGCGGCGGGATTGGCCCTGATGCCGATGTCGCTGGTGTACGTCGCGGTATCGCCGTTCTCCGGCAGACTGACCCGGATATTCGGACCCCGCCCGGTGATGTGCGCCGGCGCCGGGCTCATCGGCGCCGCATCGCTGGCGGTTGCTGCCGCGGCCGCGCTCGGCGCCCTCGCCGCCGAGGAGACGGGGCTTGCGTTGACCGGCATCGGCATGGGGCTCGCCACCGGGCCGCTGTTGAGTGCGGCCGTGGGGGCTGTGCCCGCGGCGCGCGCCGGCACCGCCGCCGCGCTGATCAATGTCGCGCGCATGGTGGGGGCGACGATCGGCGTCGCCGCGCTCGGCGCCGTGTTTTCGATCGCGCGCGGCGGTCCCGACGGACTGTGCTGGGCGATCGCGCTCGGTGGACTCGCTCAGCTCTCGGGCGCCGCCTACGCCTGGCGGTCGACCTCATAGCGATTGCGCCTGTCAACATCGGCGCGAGTTTGGACAAGCCGTTCCGTATCCCGTATGCTGACAAACGGGGCCATTCCGAGCCAAACGACCGGCACGAGGTAAAACAATGGCAGGTCCAGCCAAACTTAGGCGTGATGCGGGCGTCATCGGTATTCTGTACGCCAGTCTCGGCAGCATCATCGGCTCCGGCTGGCTGTTCGGTGCCCTGCATGCCTCCGTCCAGGCCGGGCCCTGGAGCGTCTTCTCGTGGGTGATCGGCGCGGCCGCCATCCTTTTTCTTGCATTCGTGTTCGCCGAGCTCGCGACGATGTTCCCGAACTCCGGGGCACTGGTGCACATGACACACGTGAGTCACGGGGACTTGGCCGGCAAGATCTGGAGCTGGATCCTGTTCCTCGCGTTCGTATCCGTGCCTCCCGTGGAGGTCAGCGCGGTTCTCACCTATTCCAACAGCTATCTGCCCGGACTGATCCATCCCCACACCGGGCTGATGACCGCCGAGGGAACGGCGTTGGCGGCGCTGCTGCTGGCCGCGGTGGTGGCCTTGAATTTCCTGGCGGTCCGCTGGGTCATCGCCATCAACAGCGCGGCGACCTGGTGGAAGCTCATCATCCCGATCGCCACCATCGCCGTGCTGATGGCCTATTCCTTCCATCCGCACAACATGGTCGCCCATGTCCACAGCACGCCGGTGAGCGGCGTGTTCACGGCGGTGGCCACCGCCGGCATCGTGTTCAGTTTCTTCGGCTTCCAGCAGGCCATCGCGCTCGCCGGCGAGACGCGCAATCCCAACCGCTACATACCGATCGCTCTGATCAGCTCGGTGCTGATCGGCATGCTGATTTACGTCGGCCTGCAGATCTCGTTCATCACGGCACTGAATCCCCAGGACATCAGCGGCGGCTGGCAACATCTGCGCTTCACCGGCATGTTCGGCCCGCTGGCGGCGATCGCCGTGGCGGTCGGGGCGTTATGGTGGGCCGTGCTTCTTTATGTGGACGCCTTGATCTCGCCGCTCGGGACGGCCTTCATCTACATCACGGCGAGCCCGCGCATCATCATGGCCGCGGGGGAAATGGGCAATGCGCCGAAGCATGTCGTCAAACTGAGCCGTCAAGGTGTGCCGTGGGTCGGGCTGGTCGTCACCTATCTGGTCGGCGTGCTGTTCTTTTTTCCCTTCCCATCGTGGCAGAAACTGGTCTCGGCCGTCTCGCTGATCACCGTCCTCTCCTACAGCATCGGGCCGGTGATTCTGCTGAGCTTGCGCACCGCACTGCCGCAGGCTCAGCGCCCGTTCCGCCTGCGCGCGGCGGGCCTTATGTCGACGATCGCGTTCATCGCCTCCAACTGGATCATCTACTGGACCGGATACTCCGTGGCGAAGTGGATGTACGGCGCCGTGCTCGTCTACATCGTGGCTTATCTTTTCTGGTACCTCGCGGTACGCCGCAAGCCGCTCGCGGAGCTGGGATGGCAGCAGGCGTGGTGGATCGCTCCCTATCTGGGCGGCATGTGCCTCATCAGTTACCTCGGTCCCACGGGCGTCATGGGGGGCACGGGCACACTCGGGTTCTTCACCGGCATGTGGATCATTGCCGGTTTCAGCCTGGTGGTGCTGTGGTTCGCCCTCCGGGCCGGGCAAGGCGCCGAAGCCGCGCAACGCTGCGCCGATTTCGTGAAGACCCTGGCCTCGAGCGGAGTGGAGACGCGCAGGCGCCCGGAAGAGCTGGAAGCGCCTTGATGCGGCCGGCCGTGCCGGACCTCGGGCTGGCGCGGCACCGTGCTCAGGACTGCGACGACTCTGCCGGCCACCGAGGCAGGCCGTCCGAAATCCCGTAGTAATCGCCCTTGTCGGCCATGTAGATGTGAGATGACGCCGTAAGGCCCGTCGGAGTGTCGAGCGTGCCGGCCCAGATGCTGATACGTTCGCTGCGCAGGCGCTCCCAGAACAGCGGCGAGCCGCAGGTGGCGCAGAATCCCCGGCGTGCGAGCGCGGACGACGCATACCAGCGCAGGCTTTCGGCCGAGATCAACCGCAGATGCTCCGCTGCGCAGGCGGTGGCCGCGGCGAAGTGCCCGCTCGAGCGACGGCACTGGGTGCAATGACAATAGATGACCGGACGCAGGGGGCCGTGAACCTCGAAACGCACCGACCCGCACAGGCACTGGCCGCGCGCAGTGGGGCCCTGGGACCGCCCGGTAAGCTGAGTTTCGGACATATGGGACTCCGGAAGCGGGACCTGTGATCGGCAGGCTTCGGGCCTGGCGCCGATTCTCTCAGCCGGCGCCGGCTTTCGTCCGGCTGGAATCGACCTCCATGCCTTCCATTCGCGCCACGGTGGCCTCCACCCAGGACTGCACCTCCTGGTTGACCTCGCGCGGATCACGGCCGGTGGCGGCCACCGGCTTGCCGATGACCACGCGGATCGTGCCCGGCTTCTTGAGCAGCCCCCGCCGGGGCCAGAAGCGGCCGGCGTTGTGTGCGACCGGCACGAGCAACCTGCCCGCCTCGGCCGCGAGCAGCGCGCCGCTCACTCCGTAGCGGCGGGTCTGGCCGGGCGGCATGCGCGTGCCTTCGGGGAAAATGATGATCCAGTCGCCCTCGGCCAGGCGTTCCTTGCCCTGGGCGATGACCTGGCTGACGGCGGAATGGCCGGACTTGCGGTCGATGGCGATCGCATGGACCTGCCGGATGCCCCAGCCGACCACCGGGATCCAAGTGAGCTCGCGCTTCAGCACCCAGACCTGGCGGGGAAACACCAGCGCCATGGCGATGGTCTCCCACGAGGAGGAGTGCTTCCACAGCGCGATGTGATTGTCCTCGGGCAGGTTCTCCATGCCCTCGATCCGATAGTCCAGCCGGCACGTCCACTTCAGCACCGCCAGCAGCACCCGTGCCCACACCCTGATCAGCGTGAAGCGGCGCCGGAACGGCAGCATCGAGCAGGCGATCACGAAGAAGATCGAGTAGAAGAACGTCCACAGGAACAGGAATACCGTGAACAGGAAAGAACCGATGAGCTGCATGGTGGCGTTTACGAAGGAGCGCGACCGCAGAGCGTGTCTTCCAGGGCGCTGAAAAACAGGACGTTTTTCCGCGAGACCCCAGGGAAGGGTTCGCGGCGTCCCTGGAAGACACGCTCAAGGGAGCACTCCGGCGGGTGAGCTCCAGGCTGTTCAGACATGACTCAGCTTACCCCGGCAGCCGCGACAGATCCGCCACGCCCGCGAACAGGTCGCGCATGTGCCTCAGCAGCGCCAGCCGGTTGGCGCGCAGCCGCGGGTCCTCGTCCATGACCATCACCGCATCGAAAAAGGCGTCCACCGCCGGCCGCAGGGCCGCCAGCTCCGTGAGCGCACCCGTGTAGTCCCTGCGCGCCGTGGCCGCCGACACCGTGCCGCGCAGCGGCTGCAGGGATTCGTACAGCAGACGCTCCTCGGGAAGGGAAAGCAGCCGCGGGTCCACTTCCGGCGGCGGAGTCTCGCCGGCCTTCCTCAGGATGTTGGTCACACGCTTGTTGGCGGCCGTCAGGCTGGCCGCCTCGGGCAGGCCCAGGAAAGCCCGCAGCGCCTCGAGGCGCGCATCCAGATCCACCGGCGATTGCGGCCGCGCGGCCAGCACGGCATCGAACATCTCGGTGGTGATGGGCGCCGCGCCGGGCGGCCGCTGCCCGGTGTCGGCTCGCGACCCGCTCTCCAGGTAGTACGCCCGCAACCGCTCGATCGCGTAGTCGAACATCTCGCCGGCGATGCGCTCCACGTCCACGGACGGCGCCGGCTTGCCGGCCGCGGCAGCCGCCTTCTCGATATCCGCGCGCGCCAGATCGACGGCTTTCCCCGACAGATCCGACAGGCTCAGATCCAGCCGCTTCTCCAACAGGATGCGCGTCAGGCCGATGGCCGCGCGCCGCAGTCCGAACGGATCCTTGGTGCCGGTGGGCTTGCCGCCAATGGCGAAGATTCCGGCCAGCGTGTCCAGCTTGTCGGCCACGGCGAGCGTCGTGCCGGTGTCGGTGTGCGGCAGCTCGTCACCGGCGGCGCGCGGCAGGTAGTGCTCGCGTATGGCGGAGGCGACCTCCAGATCCTCGCCGTCGGCCACGGCGTAGTGGGCGCCCATGATGCCCTGCAGCTCGGGGAACTCACCGACCATGGCCGTCAGCAGGTCGCACTTGCACAGGCTGGCCGCGCGCTCGGCCTGCGCCGGCGCCTGGCCGAGCGCCATGGCGATCCCGCGCGCGAGTGTGCGGATGCGGCGGGCCCGATCGCCCAGCGAGCCGAGCTTCGCCTGGTAAGTGACCGCCGTCAGGCCGTCGAGGCGCGCGGCGAGCGGCATCTTGCGGTCCTGGTCCCAGAAAAACGCCGCGTCGGCCAGGCGCGGGCGCACCACGCGCTCGTTGCCTTCGATCACTTTGCCGGGCTCGCGGCTCTCGAGATTCGCCACCGCGACGAAGCAGGGCAGCAGAGCGCCGTCCGGGTCCTCCACGGGAAAGTAGCGCTGATGATCCTCCAGCGTGGAGATCAGCACCTCGCGCGGCAGCTCGAGGAAGCGCGGCTCGAAGCGGCCGGCGAGCGCCACCGGCCACTCGACCAGCGCGGTGACCTCGTCCAACAGCTCATCGCGCATCAGCGCCCGGCCGCCGAGTCCGGCAGCCGCGGCCGTCACGCGCTCGCGCACCAGCGTGCGGCGGGCCTCGAAGTCCGCAACCACGTGGCCGCGTCCTCCGAGGGCGCGCTCGTAGGCCGCCGGACTCGATATCCTGAGCGGCTTCGGCGCATGAAAGCGATGACCCCGCGTCAGGTTGCCCGACGGGATGCCGAACAGAGTCGCGGGCACGACCTCCCTGCCGTACAACATGACGATCCAGTGCACCGGCCGCACGAATTCCGCCTCGCCCGCGCCCCAGCGCATCCGCCGCGGGATGGGCAGCCTGTCCAACGCGTCCCGCACGAGGGCGGGCAGCAGATCCGCGGCGGCCGCGCCCGGCTTGAGGCCGGTGTAATAGAGGAATGCGCCCTTGCCCTCCTCGCGGCGCTCGAGGGCGTCCCAGGCCACGCCGCAGCCGGCCGCGAAGGCCTGTGCGGCCCGCGTCGGCTGACCGTCCGCATCGAATGCCACGTTGACCGGCGGTCCGCGCCGCTCGATCTTCTGGTCCGGCTGGCGGGCTGCCAGGCGCCTGACGCGCACCGCCAGCCGCCGGGGCGAGGCGAAAGACCTCGACTGCCCGTGGGTCAGACCGGCCTTGGCCAGGCTGCTCAGCAGGCCGGCGGCAAACGCCTGCTCCAGAGAGCGCAGAGCCCTCGGGGGGAGCTCTTCCGTGCCGATCTCGACCAGGAAATCGTGCCTTTCGACACTCATGCGCCGGCCTTCGGCGGGGTCACCCCGGCGCCGCCCCCGGAGGGAGGCGCGATCCCGCCGTCTCCGGCGGGCCGCCCGCTCTGGAGCATGGGGAAGCCCAATGCCTGGCGGCTGTCGTAATAGGCGCGGGCCACGCCGCTCGCCAGCGCGCGCATCCGCAGGATGTAGCGCTGGCGCTCGGTCACGGAGATCGCCCGCCGCGCATCAAGCAGATTGAAGGTGTGCGAAGCCTTGAGCACCTGCTCATAGGCCGGCAGCGGCAGGCCGATCTCGAGCAGCGTCCGACAGACACGCTCGTGATCCTCGAAATGGCGCAGGAGCGCCGGCACGTCCGCCTGCTCGAAGTTGTACGTGGACTGCTCCACCTCGTTCTGCTGGAACACGTCGCCGTAGGTCACCCTGCCGAGCGGACCATCGGTCCACACGATGTCGTACAGGCTCCCGACCCCCTGCAGGTACATGGCCAGCCGCTCCAGGCCGTAGGTGATCTCGCCGGTGACCGGCCGGCAGTCGATGCCGCCGACCTGTTGGAAGTAGGTGAACTGGGTGATCTCCATGCCGTTGAGCCAGACCTCCCAGCCGAGTCCCCAGGCGCCGAGCGTCGGCGACTCCCAGTTGTCCTCGACGAAGCGCACGTCGTGCACCAGCGGATCGAGGCCCAGGGCGCGCAGACTCCCGAGGTACAGCTCCAGAATGTCCGCCGGCGAGGGCTTGATGACGACCTGGAACTGATAGTAGTGCTGCAGGCGGAAGGGATTCTCGCCGTACCGGCCGTCGGCCGGGCGGCGCGAGGGCTGGGTGTAAGCGGCGCTCCAGGGCTCCGGCCCGATGGAGCGCAGGAACGTCGCCGTATGGAAGGTGCCCGCGCCGACTTCCATGTCATAGGGCTGCAGCACGATGCAGCCGCGGTCGGACCAGTACCGCTGCAGGACGAAGATCAGCTCCTGGAAGGTGCGGGGCGCGGGCGCGGTCTTCATCACGTGGCCAAACGAGCAAAACGGCCCGCGAGTATAGCGAAGGCCTGCCGCCATCGGGCGGCCGACCCCGCGCTCCAGCATGGCGCCTTACATTGCACCACTTCGGTGCCGTCCTGATGCAATATGCACTAATATAGTGCATTTCCGGATTAGTGGATTTGCAACTGCTTGTTTTTACAGCAGCTATCGTTTGGCACGGCGCCTGCACTATCATGGTGCTCCGCCACCTTTGCTCTAGAGCGGTCACGAGCGGCCGGTCGCCTGCCCCGGATTCGAAGCAGCGGCGGCTCAGGCCCCGATGCGGCGGGCACCACCTATTCCTCCGGAGGCGATATGACACCGACCGATGTACTGAAGTTGATCAAGGAAAAAGACGTCAAGTTCGCGGATCTGCGATTCACCGACACCCGCGGCAAGGAGCAGCACGTGACCATTCCGGCACGTCTGGTCGACGAGGATCTGTTCAGCGACGGCAAGATGTTCGACGGCTCGTCCATCGCCGGCTGGAAGGGCATCAACGAGTCGGACATGAT
>OBLK01000176.1_pt1 | contig 20679 bp, 20 predicted proteins | sample 1518871 | NCBI WGS metagenome assembly OBLK01 (sample SAMEA2464837, study PRJEB22497) | soil metagenome | biome: Grassland; feature: Farmland; material: Clay | place: Australia | collected 2013-02-01 | depth 0.8 m
ATTACATGTTCTAGAGTACGTATGATAGAAACAAAGGGCGGAGCTTTAGATGACATAGAATCCTTTATGGGCCCTGTAAAAGCCAACATTCTCCACGAGTTGAGTTACTCCGAGAAGAGTATGGCTGAACTTTCTCAAATCCTTCAGATTAACAAGAATGCTGTCAAGGAGCATATGGAAAATCTGGAGATGAAAGGGTATGTCAAGCCCTTCTTCAGGGGGAAAGGTGCAGGAAGGCCAAGCAAATATTATGAACTCACCGAGAAAGGCCTTTCACTGCTTCCCAAGAGATACATAAATCTCGCGACAATGCTGATAGATGAAGTTGAATCAGAATTCGGAAAAGACAAACTCAACATTGTATTCGGCAAAATAGCGGACAAGATTCTCATGAACGCTGGATGGAAGGTGGCTTCCGATTCAGAGACTATACCCAAGGAACAGAAGATTCAGCACCTGAGGGAATTTGTTTCGACTCTGAACGAACTCGGTTATTATGCAAGGCTTGAGATTACCGACGACACAGTCAGGATAATCAGGCACAACTGTATTTTCTACGAACTTGCTAAGAACAACAACAGAATCATTTGCGGCTCACTCGGCTCGCAGCTTATTGACAAATCTATAAATGACGAATTCAAAATTAAGGAGAAATTTTCTGAAGGGGCAAACAAGTGCGTGGTCGAGGTCAGTATCTGATCCCGGGAAGCGATATCCTACCATATTCTGAGTGGCTGACAAGGCCAAGCAGGAAGCTTTAGATCCTGTTTCTTTTCCAATTTGCCAGCTTGGCTGTAACAAGTATCACGCCTATCATTTCTGCTGTATAGATAATCCCGGGGATCAGTATGCTGTGAAAGTCCCCGGCTATGGCACCTTTCATAAGTATAGCAGCCCAGCTAGTTGGCACGAGGTAGGCCACATATTGCAGGAACAGAGGAAGAGAAGTTATGGGGTAGTATATTGGCGGTACAACTCCGAAGAGGATGGAAAACATTACTGATATTGGCCATATGTCCCTCATCTCCCTGATCCTCGTGGAAACGAGATAGGAAAACATGGAGAATATTGCCCACGTAGTGAAGAGTGCACCAATTATGACCAGTATGGAAGCTGCCGATACATGCGACACCAATACTATGATGACAAAGAATATTGCTATGCCAGGGAGTGTGAAGATTATGTTTCCAGTGGCAAGGCCGAATGTGTATAGGAGTGGGCCTACCGGTGTGGAGGCCACGATCTGCTGGAATTTCAGATCAAGTTTGTAAAAGAGCAGATCGGTCTGGAGCATTGTCGCAGAGTTGACTATTGTGAATAACAGCCCACCTATTGCGGCGATAAGAATTTTGGAAGGTCCTCCAAAGAGGTAAATGAAAAACAGAAAAGAGAAAGGTGTCGATATTACTGCAGCTAACGCTATTGGCCTTCTGTAGGCGGGTATCCAACCGTTTATGGCGTTGAGTGCAATTACTGCCCTGATCTGTGATATCATCTATTCACCTTCTATCTGCTCACCCACCAGGGAGATGAACACATCGTCGAGACCAACAGGCCCGACCTCAATCCTGCTCTTGCTGATCATGTTCCCTGCGAGAATCTCGTCGACCGACTCGCGATCGGTGTAAAGAAGGAGGCCGTTCGGCAATTCCTGGCTTTCCCCGAACTTTGCATATGACTGGTCATACCTGACACCAGGAAGGAAAACCCGGGTATCATGGCTCAGGGCGCTCCTGAGCCCGTCAAGTGTTCCCTGCCTGACAAGGGTTCCATAACTGACAATTGCTATCTCATCACTAAGTGCTGCAGCCTCGTCCAGGTAGTGTGTTGTAAGTATGATGGTCTTGCCTTTTTCCTTGAACTTCTGAATTGCCTCCCAGACTTTTCTCCTGGTGATAACATCCAGCCCGATTGTGGGCTCATCAAGGAAGTATATCTGTGCATCTGCCGACAGTGAAATGGCGACCATTGTAAGCTGCTTCTGCCCCCCTGAAAGATTTACGCATTCCTTATCTGCAAAGTAGTCCATGTCAAGCAGTATGCACACATAGTCGGTGCTGTCCTTTGCACCTTCTCTTGTGTTCCCCAGCATCCTCTGGTAGTAGTAAACGTGCTCCCGGGGAGTGAGATGCGGAAAAGGCCTGCTTTCCTGCGGAACAAGGGATGTCATGGACCTTATTTCGTCCGCATCTGTTTTTATATCTTTGCCGAAAACCCTCACGGTTCCACTGTCCTGCTCAAGCTGAGTGGTGGCAATTTTCACAAAGGTGGTCTTTCCTGATCCGTTTCTGCCGAGAAGGGAAAATATCATGCTCCTGCGTACCGTGAACGTGAAATTGCTTATCGCTAAGTTTTCCCTGCCTTTGTAACGGTAGGTCTTTCTCAGGTCAACAGACTCAAGTGGAACAGTCATTCATCCTCTTATCCGGCGGCTTACAAAGCGTATCCAATTTCTAAGGTCTATGCTTCTTCATTGAACGGGCGGTTAACTTGCATTTGCTTATCCATAAGTAAAGCTCACCCGGAAAAACCCTATCTTTTGGCCATATTTAAAGCTGAGTAAGCGCTTTCTGGTAATGGAGTTAATAAACCATTACGGTTCAGTGAGGACACGATGCAGGTCTAGGCGAGCTTAACTTTCAGATTCTGTATCATGTCCTTGACAGTTCTTTCGAGATCATACTCCGGCCTGAACCCCCAGTCCCTTTCAGCCAGGGTTGTGTCAAGGCTTGCTGGCCATGTTTCTGCAATCTCCTGCCTGTAGTCAGGCTCATATGAAACCTCAAGCCCCGGGACCTCTTTTCTTATCTCATTGTACAGCTCTTCAGGGGAAAAGGAATAGGACGCCACATTGTAGTCGGTGTGCCTGGTAAGATTTTTCAGGTCGGCTTCAGCAAGCTTGACAAGAGAAGATACTGCGTCTGGCATATACATCATTGGAAGATACGCATCAGCTCTCAGAAAGCATTTGTAAGGTTCTCCCCTGACAGCATGGTAAAACATCTGCACCGAATAGTCTGTAGTCCCGGCAGTGGGCTCCCTTACATAACTCATGATCCCCGGGAATCTCAATCCCCTCACATCCAGGTCAAACTTTTCAAAATAATATTCACCAAGCATTTCTGTTGTTACTTTTGTTATGCCATACATTGTCCTGGGGCGTGTCACCGTTACAACCGGAACATTCTCCCTGGGTGTTTCCGGCCCGAACACGCCTATTGTGCTGGGAATCACCACTCGAGACAGGCCCTTCTCGATCCCAGCCCTGAGAATGTTGTTTGTTCCCACGAGGTTAACATCAAATGCCTTGAAGGGCTTCTTTTCCCCTGTAGCTGAAAGGATTGCAGCAAGATGGTATACGGTATCAACGTCGTGTTCGTCAATTGCGTTCTCAATGGCTTCAAAGTCGGTCACATCAAGATCCAGGAACTCGAAATCCGATCCGTTTTCGCAACCAGCGGACACATCGCTGGATATGACATTGCTCTTCCCGTACTTCTTTGCCAGGTAAGGGACAAGTTCGCTGCCGATCTGACCACATGCACCAGTTATGAGAATTTTCCGCATATTTGACCCGACGTAAAATCGTGTCTGAGATTAAAAGGTTATAGTGATCATGATCCACACACTGATCTTTTGCAGGATGGGTGGCCAAACCATTGGCAATCTTCGGGATAACATAATTATCGGATCATGAGTTGTTAGATCGGTGATTAGTTTTTGTCAAAAATGGACTGGGTGTCGAAGGAGATCAATTCGCTGAAGGAAGCCGGCAGGTATGTCCCAATAAGGGTGCTTGAAAGCGCCCAGGGTGCCTGGGTCAGCATTGAGAAGAAGAAAATGCTGAACATGTGCTCAAACAACTACCTTGGGCTGGCAAACAATGAAGAGGTGAAGAAGGCTGCAATCGAGGCAATAAAGGAATTTGGTGTCGGCGCAGGAGCGGTAAGATCTATTGCAGGCACCAACTCTGTCCACCTTGAGCTTGAAAAGAAGGTTGCACTGTTCAAGCACATGGGATCATCCCTCGTCTACCAGGGAGGGCTTCTAGCCAACACGGGCACGATTCCATCAATTGTTGGGAAGGAGGACATCGTGTTCAGTGAGGAGCTGAATCATGCCAGCATAATAGATGGTGTCCGCCTGTCCTCCGCAAAAAGGGCTGTTTTCAAGCACATGGACATGAAGGACCTTGAGAAACAGCTGAAGGAGCACAGGAATGAAGGAAAGAAAGCTCTCATTGTGACAGACGGGGTATTCAGCATGGACGGGGACATAGCGCCACTGCCTGAAATCGCAGAGCTCGGTGAAAAATACTCGGCGATGACATATGTTGATGATGCCCATGGTGAGGGAGTCCTCGGCTCCCACGGCAGGGGAATCGTGGACCACTTCAACCTTGCAGGAAAAGTCGACATAGAAATGGGAACTTTTTCCAAGGCAATCGGATCAATGGGCGGTTTCGTGGCCGGTGACGAGCAGTTTGTCGATCTGCTGAAACAGAGGGCAAGGCCGTTTCTGTTCAGCAGTGCCCTGAACGTGGGAGATGCGGCGGCGGTGTTGAAGTCCATAGAGATCCTGGAGAAGGACGATTCATTGGTGAAGAAACTATGGGATAATTCAGAATACCTCAAGAAATCACTCAATGACCTCGGCTTCAACACAGGAAGCAGCAAGACTCCGATTACACCTGTGATTGCAGGAGACGAGAAGAAAGTCGTTGGACTGAGCAGAGCGCTCTATTCAGAGGAGAATGTATTCGCGTCACCGATCGTCTACCCGACTGTCCCGATGGGAACTGCCCGAATAAGGCTGATGCCGTCCGCAGTGCATTCGAGGGAAGACCTTGATTACGCTGTAACAGCGTTTGAAAAACAGGGAAAGAAGCTCGGAATCCTGAAATGAAGGCTGGTGTCTGATCTTCAATTTTCCTTTTTTTTTGGAAGAAATCACGCACTGTATTTTATGCAGTCCCAGATTCAGAACGGAACATGGAATCCACTCACATATGCGTCGGGCCAGAACCCGGAAAAAGTCTTGTGGACTTTGACTGGGACCTTCTGGAAGCAGCTGTAGTTGAAAGGCCGAACAGGTTTGTTGTTATCGCAAACCTTGGCGGGGAGTCGGTAAAATGCCATCTGCACGATCCAGGGAGGCTAAAGGAGCTAATATTTCCAGGAAACAGAATCAGGATCAGGAGAAAGCCTTCTGAAAAAACAGACTACTCGGTGGTATGTGCCCTGGATGGAGACGAATGGGTACTCATTGACAGCAGGTTTCACCCGTCGATAGCCAGGAAATTTCTCCCGGATAATGCAGTATCTGAGGTCAGGGTAGGAAGGAAGAGAATCGATTTCAAGTGTGAAAATGAATTCATAGAAGTGAAGGGCTGCACCCTCGTGGACAATGGAACTGCCAAGTTCCCGGATGCCCCCAGCCTGAGGGCAACTGAGCATGTCAGGCTCCTGACTTCAATGAAGGATGAGGGAACTCCGGCCAGCATAATGTTCCTTGTCATGAGGAAGAATGCTGAGTGTTTTGTTCCAAACAGAGATACGGATCCGGAATTCGCGGAAGCACTGCTCAGGGCTGCTGGATCCGGCGTCAATATCGTATTCAAGAAAATGCATCTCGACGGGAAATCAATAATCTATGACGGCCAGATACAAATGTGCCAGTGATGCTCTGCTCGCAGGATCGATTTTTCTATGTCTAGACGCATATTGATAGGATAAATGAAACTTTTCGTGTTAACCGTTTCCGTATATGTTTATATACCAGAATTTAATTGATCGCTCGCTCTTCGATGATTACGGAACACATCAAGAAAAATGATACAGAACGCGAAAAGAAGAGGACTAGACTTCTTGGAAACATCAATGTAGGCTCTGCCATGCGAAGCGCATTCGAGAGGAGGAATGAACTCCGAAGATCGCAGTCGGAAGCAGGGCATCACGACCTGATCTACCAGGGGAAGGAAGTTGACCTCCGGAGAATACCTGTTGCAAGGGAGATGTACCTGAAGAAGAAGGACACAGTTCTGGGAAACCGCTTCAAGAAAACTCTCCTTGGGTATACCAAAGGGGCAACAAACCAGTACAGGGGCCCGCATTCAACCCATGTAAGGGAATATTCAGACCATTATACAATTCACAGGGACTTCATAGATCCTAGGAAGAACCCGGTTATCCATCTGGCAAAGGATGCGCCCATGGAGCTCGCAGGATGGATCATCGGGGGGCTGATTGCTCTCGTCATTATAGTATTCCTGATATTCTGATGTCGCTGTTGGTACGTTAACACCAGGTTCTTGAGGATGATCTCCCCGAAGATCCGATCATAATCGTTTTGTCTGGCATGACTGTCAGAAACATTTAAGGCAATTTTGCCTTAACATAGAAGAACAGATGATTGGGGGATTTGGACAGAGAGCCTTTAAAACACTTGAAAAAATAGAAATTTTTGTTATTGCCCATGCTCTCGCGCCTCTCTTCAGAAAATGTCATGCTGTAATCAAACAATGGTGCTGTCACAGGAGAAGCATCAGGGAGGTAGCACATGGATAGGTATCTTATGCTTGAGGACGGCACTATCCTCAGAGGGGCCGCATATGGCCACAAAGGAAGTGCCTATGGTGAGATCGTTTTTACCACATCAATGACTGGTTACATGGAGTCATTGACCGATCCCTCATACAGGGGCCAGATCCTGATTTTCGCTTTCCCCACGATTGCAAACTACTCATTCAATCAGGACCAGATGGAATCCGGGGAGATACAGGTTGAAGCTCTTGTTACAAAGGATGCGCACTCTTTCCTTGGAGCCGGAAAGCCCGGTGAGGAATTCGAGAAATATCTATCAGAATCCGGGGTTCCCGGTATTGATGGAATCGACACCAGATCGCTAGTAAAGAAGATCAGGGAAAAGGGAGTGCTGAAAGCCTGGATCTCAGACAGGCCGGATTTTCCAAAGGACTGGCCGGATCCAATGGAGAGGAACCTGGTCGGTGAAACGAGCACAAGCGATCATTACACTGTTAAGGGGGATGGCGAACTTGACATCCTCTTCATCGATCTTGGCGCCAAGAGGAGCCTCGTGAGAAAGATGGGTGAGATAGCCTCATCACTTGACGTTGTACCATACAATTTTGACCTCTCGAAGATTGACAAGCACTATGACGCGATCTTTCTTTCAAACGGCCCGGGAGACCCCTCCCACGAATCACTGGGAAGTGTGACCGAGTTTGTGGCCATGAAGGTCGAAGACACTCCAATTTACGGCGTATGCCTGGGCCATCAGATCATATCAATAGCCCTCGGTGGCAGAACTGAAAAAATGCGTTTTGGCCACAGAGGGTCCAACCATGCTGTTACCGACGGGCAGAGGATCTGGATAACTACCCACAATCACGGCTACGCGGTTAATCAGCAATCGCTCAGCGGAACACCTCTGAAGATCACCCAATGGGATATAAATGACGGAACGGTTGAAATGGTGGAGCACAGTGAAAAACCAGTTTTCTCTGTTCAGTACCATCCAGAGGCCTCGCCCGGGCCACACGACGCTGAATGGTTTTTTGACAAAATAAAGGAGAGGACAGTTGAGTATTATGCCAAGAAAGCCTGAAATCAAAAATGTACTGGTAATAGGCTCCGGCCCCGTAGTTGTAGGCCAGGCAGCCGAATTTGACTATGCGGGTTCGCAAGCGTGCCTGTCTTTGCGGGAGGAAGGTATCAGGGTGGTACTCCTGAATTCAAATCCTGCTACCATTCAGACTGACAGGAGCATTGCCGACAGGATATACATAGAACCCATGACTGCCGATACTATAGAGGCAATCATTGATCAGGAGAATATTGACGCGATCCTGCCTACAATGGGGGGCCAGACTGCACTCAACCTCGCCGTGGAACTCGACAGAAGGGGCATTATTAAAGGAAAAAAAGTGCAGTTTCTGGGAACTGACATCAGGTCGATCAAGACGGCGGAAGACAGGAGGAAGTTCCATGCTCTTGTGAAATCCCTTGGAGAGCCAATTCCCGATTCTGAGGAACTGGACAGGACCAATTTCAGGGACAGGATAGCCAATCTTCAGTTCTTTCCGGTCATACTCAGGACTTCATTCTCACTTGGCGGCCTTAGTGGATCAATAATAAGTTCAAAGGTTGAGCTTCTAAGAATAGCTGAGTCCTATTTCTCAGACTACGGGGACGGGACCCTGGAGGTGGAAAAATCCATAGAAGGCCTCAAGGAGCTGGAATATGAAATTGTAAGGGACAATGCGGGCAACTGCATTGTAATATGTAATATGGAAAACCTCGATCCTATGGGTGTCCACACAGGAGAAAGCATAGTAGTAACCCCCTCGCAGACTCTCAGTGATGTTCAATACCATTTCCTCAGGGACTCTGCCATCAAGATAATCGGGGCTATTGGCATAAGGGGGGCCTGCAACATACAGTTTGCGCTTAACCCTGAGACGGACGAGTATTACGTCGTGGAAGTCAACCCGCGAACTTCCAGGTCGTCCGCTCTGGCATCAAAGGCGAGTGGATACCCAATCGCAAGGATCGCAACGAAGATTGCGGTCGGGTACAACCTTACCGAGATAAAGAACCCTATAACCAAGGATACCTCGGCAGCATTTGAGCCGTCGCTGGACTATGTTACGGTGAAGATTCCGAGATGGCCCTTCGACAAGTTTGCCGTCGAGAGAAGGATTGGTGTCCAGATGAAGTCCATAGGGGAGGTGATGGGCATAGGACGTACCTTTGAGGAGGCCATGATGAAGGCAATAGCCTCTCTGGACACGCCAGAATCTAGCAGAATCCGTCTCTTCCTTCCGGACGATAAGATCAGGGATCTTCTTACAAAGTCAACAGACCTCAGGCTTTACGCAATTTTTGAGGCACTATTCAGGCATTATGAAGTCGAGGAGATTGCCGCACTCTCAAAGTTCGATCCCTACTTCATCAATAAGATAAACAACGTTGTAAGGGAACTTGAATCCCTGGACATGGGAAGAATCCCTGAAAACCTGAAGGAGTTCAAGAAACTTGGCATATCGGATTCGCAGATATCCGAATTCACCAAAGTCGGTGAAACGAAGATAACCCGCTACAGAATCGATAACGGAATTTTGCCATCCTACAAGGCCATAGACACCTGTTCAGGGGAGTTCGAGGCTGAAACCCCCTACCTCTACTCAACCTACGAAGATGAGGGGGATTTTGAGAAAACACCCGAAGTCAAAGGAAAGGTAATGGTTATCGGATCAGGGCCAAACCGTATTTCACAAGGGCTTGAATTCGACTACGGTTCGGTAAAGGCGGTACAGACACTCAGCAAGAAGGGATACACTACAATCATGCTGAACAGCAACCCTGAGACGGTTTCTACCGATTTTGACGTATCTGATTATCTTTATTTTGAACCGGTCACACTTGAACACGTATCAAACGTCATTGTCAGGGAAAAGCCTAAGGGGCTCATCATACAGTTCTCCGGGCAGACTGGCCAGAACCTTGCTTCCAAACTGTCAGAACTTTTTGGGGAGAAGATAATCCTCGGAACCAGGCCGTCAGATATAGATGAGATAGAAAACAGGTCCATATTCGCGGAAAGGCTGAAATCTTTGGGGATAAAACAGCCTGACTTTGTGTCCGTTGCAAACGAGAACGAGGTGGAGGGAAAGGTACCGCTTATCAGCCTGCCTGTGATTGTGAGGTCCAGCTTCATCATCGGCGGCAGGGCAATGGATATTGTCTACAGTTATGAGGACCTGAAAACAAGGGTAAAGGAACTGTTCAGGGAACGCCCGGGATACCCAATTCTTATCAGCAGGTACGTTGAAGGGGCGCAGGAGATTGACGTGGATTTCGTATCAGATTCTGCAAGGACAGCAATCTCCGGAATCTCACTTCACATAGAAGAGGCGGGAACCCACTCAGGAGACGCAACCATGATAATGGGGCCAGACATCATCAGCGATGGGCTCTTCAGGAAGATCAAGGACATTGTTGACCTGTTCGCAACAAATTTCAGCCTGGTGGGCGTATCAAACCTGCAGCTGGCTGTGCGCGACGACGAAATATTCGTGATTGAGCTCAATGCGAGGTCTTCACGCTCCCTTCCATTCGTGTCAAAGGCTACAGGTACAGACTGGGTGTCCGTGGCGATTTCTGCAATGCTTGGCGACAGCATCAGCGAGCCGGACGCCTCACCGAAATCATACTTCGTGAAGATTCCTATATTTCCGTTCAACAGATTTTCAGACCTGGATATCATACTTGGCCCTGAAATGAAATCAACAGGAGAGGCTATGTCCGAAGCTTCCACAAAAACTGAAGCGCTGATAAAAGCAGCGATGATAATGAATCCACGCTTCTCGCTGGATCACCCTGCTCTGGTATCAGTAAACGATAATGACAAGCCCCTTGTGGGAAGCATATGCCACCTGCTCCATGACGCCGGAGTAAAGATCTATGCAACTCCCGGAACCTCTGAATTCCTGGACGATCTGGGGGTTCCGAACGAGACGGTGTACAGACTGGACGACATCCGGGAGCCAAAAATGAGCAGGATGATAAAAGAGGATAAGCTTTCAATGATCCTCAACACGCCAACCATGCATTCAGGCTCAATCAAGGACGGTTTCAGGATAAGGCGTATGGCAGTTCAGAGGGGAATGCCCATCATTACCAATGTGAGACTCGCAGATGCAGTAGTCAGGTCCGTCGCATCAAAGGAGTCACTTGTCTATCGGGAGATAGGCGAATACGCCATGGGAGAGCAACGAAATGAATATCAGAAAGGCAAAAGAGCAGTTTCCTGAAGTGTATGGACTCATAAGGAAGCAGAGCCCTCCGCACCATTTTGAGTTCTCAGACCCGTTCTGGGTCCTCATTACAACAATTATGTCGCACCGCACGAAGGACGAAGTGACCGATCCTGCAGCAAGAAGGCTTCATGACAGGTACCATGATTCAGTGGGCCTTGCAAATGCAAGTTATGACGACGTTTATGACGCAATATCAAAGGTAGGTTTCGCCAGGGTGAAGGCTGAGAGGGTGATAGGTGCAGCAAGAATAATCAATGAAGAATTCAGCGGCAAGGTTCCGGAAAACATCGAGGATATGATGACAATACCTGGGATAGGCAGGAAAACGGCAAATGTTGTGCTTGCCGACGCCATGAAAATTCCGGCAATTGCCGTAGATACACATGTGCACAGGATAAGCAACAGAATAGGCTGGGCAAACACTAAAAATCCCGAAGGAACGGAAGAGAGGCTAAGAAAAATAATACCCAGGGGGCAATGGCTGGGGTTTAACCCTGTTCTCGTGGAATTCGGCAAGAAAATCTGCAGGCCAATCGGGCCAAAATGTGGCGAGTGCCTGATAAACAGCTACTGCGAATACTACTCAAAGAATGTCAAGAACGGCAGAGTGAATAAGTCCGGAAAATCCGGCAAGGCTCAAGGCCGGCATGAAGCATAAAAGAGGATCTCCGGGATGGGGCAGGAAGAGGAAGACCTGAAGGATTACTATTCTTCAAGATCGGGGGAATATGACCGCCTTTACGAAAAGCCTGACAGACAGGCAGATCTTGCCGGCATGCGGAATGCGCTTATTGAGAAGCTGTCCGGCCGGAGAATTCTGGAAATTGCCTGCGGAACAGGGTACTGGACTGAGATTCTGGCTGACCACGCAGACTCAATACTTGCCATAGACAGCAGCACTGAGATGATTGAGATTGCCAGGAAAAGGACAGAATCCAGGGCAAATGTTTCCTTCCTGGTTTCAGACGCCTATTCCATGGATAATGTGGGCGGATCATTCGAGGGTGCCCTCTGCGGTTATTGGATATCGCACGTAAAAAAGAGGAGGATAAAAAAATTCCTTGATACACTCCATGGGAAACTTGAATCCGGTTCTGTGGTTGTGATGATAGACAACAGGTATGTTGAGAGTGCAACACCAATAAGCAGAACGGACGGTGAAGGGAATACGTACCAGATCAGGAAGCTCAAAAATGGGCAGGAGTATGAGATCGTAAAGAACTTTCTAACTGAGGGCGAATTATTGGAACTAACTTCTGGAACAGCTTATGATAGGAATTTCCTTGAGTTTGAGTACTATTGGGTTTTTCAATATACGATATGATCATCTTGTCTGACAGCCCGCTCAAATGAAGGGCCATATCGAGATGCACAGACCTCGCAGAAGCTTGTGAATTGACAGCGCCTAATACAAAAATAAAATATACCGGTGCTTATTAAGAAGTTATTGTCTGGTCTGGGAATCAGGCACGGAGAGATAGAAACTTATAAACCATAGAAAGGATGAGTGTTCGAATGGCAGAAGTTAAGCTTAAGACAGAAATGGACGTCGACAGAAGTCTGTGCAACTATTGTGGTGCATGCGTTGGAATGTGCCCCACTGATGCAATATTCATGGACGATACAGTAATTGAAATACATGAAAACAAATGTATAGAGTGCGGATTTTGCGTAGTTGGTTGCCCCACAGGAGCAATATCTGCGGAGTGGTTCCATGCTACAGTATGATGTTTTGGTAGTAGGCGCAGGCCCTGCTGGCAGTTCTGCCGCCAGGTTCGCCGCTAGAAACGGCCTGAAGACCCTTCTCATTGAGAAGAGGCCCGATATCGGCTCTCCGGTAAGATGCGGGGAAGGAATATCAAAGGCCTGGATGCCAGAGATGGACATAAAGCCCGATCCCCGATGGATCTCGGACGAAGTCAAGGGTGCCAGGATCTACGGACCTTCAGAGCACAGGCCCATAACCCTTACTGCAGACAAAGCCGGCAACGAAGTCGGGTTTGTCGTTGAAAGGGACAAATTCGACAAGCACATGGCTGCACTGGCAGCTGCCGAAGGCGCAGACGTCTGGGTAAAATCACCAGCTATGTCTGTTATCAAGGAAGGAGGCAAGGTTGTAGGTGCCCACGTAAGGCACAACGGATTCATGGAAGAGGTCAGGGCAAAGATGGTAATTGCAGCCGACGGTTTTGAAAGTGAATTCGCAAGATGGGCAGGCCTGAAGTCGGTCATACTCGCAAAGAATGATATTATTTCAGCCGCACAGTACAGGATGATTGGTGTTGATTCAGATGCTGATTACACGGATTTCTATCTGGGGTCAGTTGCACCTTCAGGATATATCTGGGTTTTCCCAAAGGGTGATCACGAGGCAAACGTCGGTATAGGATGCTCAATAGACAGGCTTCACGACAGGTTTGACCTCAAGAATTACCTGGACAACTGGATCAAGAAGCATCCTGCATATGCAAAGGGAAAGGCTATCCAGTGGGTTACCGGCGGCGTTTCAGTGTCAAAGGTAAGGGACAAATTCACGCTACCTGGCCTTCTCCTGGTGGGAGACGCTGCGAGACTGATTGATCCGATCACCGGTGGCGGAATTGCCAACGGCATAATTTCAGGAAAATATGCGGCATCAGTTGCCAAGAGGGCAATTGACGGGGAAGACTATTCCCAGGAAATGATGACCGAATACGAGAAGATGGTGAAGGAGAAATTCCAGAGGAAGCACCTCAGAAACTGGATGGCCAAGGAGAAACTTTCCGGCCTTTCAGATGAGACGCTCGATAAGCTCGTGGATGCGGTATCCGAGTTTGAACTCAATAAGATCTCTGTGGAAGAGATACTGAAAGCAGTTCAGAGAAAATATCCGGAACTTGTTGAAGAGCTGGAACAACTCATCTGATCCTTTTATTTACCATCTCTATTTTTTCAGATTATTCACGTATAAAATGCTGTACCTCGTTCTATGAGTTATGTTGAAGCCTCTTCATTGTGAAAGAAATTTCTCTGCCTTGTTGTAGGAATATCATGATCGGTTTCAACCGTTTCCTCAGAAAAACCCATTAGCGATTCATGCTATAAACCTGACACAGTGTTATCATAGCTGCTTCTTTCAGACCTGATCGCTTTGTTTTTGGAATGGTGAAAACCCGGGGGAATCTCCCGCAAGAATGCAATACGATTCGGGTGCGGTACCGTTTACTCTACTCCTTCCAGGGCTTCGTCAAGCCCGAAGTTGCCTGCCCTGAGCTGCTGCTTCATCATCTTCTTGAAACCCCTGTTCCCTTTCATCATCTTGAGGTTGTTCTTCATCATCTTGAACTCCTTCAGCAGACCCCTGACTTCAGTCTCTGGCTTTCCCGACCCCTTGGCCACTCTTGCAATCCTTTTCGAATTAATGAGTTCAGGTTTTTCAAGTTCCTCGAACGTCATTGAGTCCATGATTACACGGTATCTCTGGAGCTTGCTTCCTGCGTTCTCGATATCGTCAGGGTTGATCTTGTTCCCTCCAGGCATTTTTGCCAGCGGGAGCGAGTCGAAAATCTTCTTCAGCAGGCTCGGCTGTGAGAATTTCTCCCACACATCGTACATGTCCTTGAGGTTGAACTTCCCGGACATGAGCTTGCTCATGGACTCTTCTGCCTCCTCCTCTGTGATATCGACCTCTTTCACGGTTTCCAGCAAAGTCTCCAGGTCTCCAAGGCCAAGAAGCCTGGAAAGGAACTTCTTCGGGTTGAAGATCTCAAAATCATCCATGTGCTCCCCTGTCCCAATGAAATAGACGGGGGCTTTGATCTCAGAAACGGCACTCAGTGCACCTCCACCCTTGCCTGTTCCGTCCATCTTTGTTATTATGACGCCCGTTATTCCTACTGCGTCATCAACAGCTTTTGCCTGTGGTCCTGCCTGCTGCCCTATTGTGGCATCCATGACAAGCAGAACTTCGTCCGGCTCAACTGCTGCCTTTACCTTTTTGATTTCCTCTATAAGCTCCAGCTCAAGGGAATCCCTGCCACTTGTATCAACGATTTTAACCTTAGTCTCTTCAAGCGATTTAAGCCCGTTCTTGCTGATCTTCACCGGGTTCTTTTCTCCCTTCTCACCATAGAACTGTGCGTTTACGGATTTGGCAACCTGCTCAAGCTGCTCATAGGCTGCCACCCTGTGTACATCAGCAGCGATAAGTCCTGCATTGAGTCCTTTCCGGTTGAAGAATTTGGCAAGTTTTCCTGCAGAAGTTGTTTTACCCTGCCCGTATAATCCCACAAGCATTATTTTCTGAGGTGTCACCTTTATGCTCGACTCAACGCCCAGAATTTTGAGAAGCTCTTCATAAATGATCTTTACCAAGTAGTCCTGATCCGCCATGCCTGATGGCGGTTTCTCATCCGCGGCCCTCTGTTCAAGTTTTCTTGTGAGCTCAAGGGTGAGCTTTACATTAACATCCGCTTTAAGGAGGGCTCTCTGAAGCTCTTTTGCGACTTCTTTGACTGTTTCTGCATTTATATACGAAGAACTTGAAATTCTTCTTAACGTATCTCTGAGTGAGTTAGCGAGATTGTCTAAGACCATTCACATCACCAGTTTTCTATTGTATATAACTGTGTCGAACAACTTCTAAACGAGCCTCAGCACAAAGGAAATGAGCCACCCGTACTTCTGCTTCATGGTCTTGAAATTCATAGCCGATATTGCCTGATCAAGTTCTGTAAGATCTGAGCTGCTAATCTGGAAGTTTGCAGCATCAATATTCTGCTTCACATGGTCAATGCTGCCAGCTTTGGGAATCGCGGAAACATTGCTTCTGGAGATGAGCCAGTTAAGTGCGATCTGGGCCGGTGTCTTATCATGCTTCTTTGCCAGTTCCTGTATGACAGGCATCGCTTTGTTTTTCCGGGTAAAGAATTTACCATGCCCCAGTGGGCTGTATGCTATGAGAGTAATTCCATTTTCCTGACAGTATGGGAGCAGGTCTTTCTCATACTCTCTGGCCATTATACTGTATTCTACCTGGTTTGAAACAACTTCATATTTCTTGAGGGAATTCTGGGCCTTTCTCAGCTGCTCTACGGAAAAATTACTCACCCCTATATGGCGTATCTTTCCATCATCCACAAGTTTCTCCATCGCACTCATCGTCTCATCCATGCTCACTTTAGGGTTGGGCCAGTGCAACTGGTAGAGATCAATGTATTTCCTTCCCAGCCTTTCCAGGCTCTGATCACATGCCTTGATGATCTTATCATGCCTGAAATGAGTGGGCCATACCTTTGTAGCCAGAAAGATGTCATCATACTCTTTTATGGCTTTTCCAACCATTTGCTCGTTTCTGTATGCTTCCGCCGTATCAACAAAATTTGAGCCGCTTTCTATTGATGCCCTGATGGCGTTGATAGAATCTTTTGAATTCGGGTCAAGCTGCCATGTCCCTATGCCAATGGCAGGCAACTTTTCCCTTGTTTTTCCAACTTCAATGTACTTCAATATCTAACACTGCTCCCTTTGAAATTATAGATAATCGATCCAGTAGTGGTATATTTACCTAACCAATTTTACAAGGATACAGTATGGGTAATCTGCCTCCCTGAAATGAATCAGTATTCTCTCCACCTGTATCCACAGGACTCGCAGGTGTAAAACTTTGTTTCAGGCTCATCTGCGGACCTCGTCTGTTTAAGCAGATAATAAGCGCCAGAATGTTTGCATTTTGGGCATACGGCGTCTGAGTCGAGGGGCTCACCACTCTTTTCTTCCGTTATCATTATAGTCTCCTTTGCGACACCCCTGCTGATTATCTGGCCAGTTGTACCGCTTGAAGCATCCTTTTTGACTTCGTTGCCACAGGAATTGCAGACGTACTTACCCTTAGTTGGGGACATTAATGCACCGCACACAGAACAAAACATTGAAAGAGCATATTTCTTGAGGATATTTAAACTTGAGCAGATTGCTTGTTATTCCTTCGGGCTGGCTCTTTCACAAAAGGTTAAAGGACGGGACCCAGTTAAAATTAATATCGCAGCATTGATTTTTGATTCATGAAATCCTATGATGAAAACAGGATAAACGAATTCTTGGCGAACTACAGGAATGTTGCTGTTGTCGGAATATCTGACAAGCCTGAAAGAGACAGTTATCAGGTTGCCATGTACCTGAAAAATCACGGATACAATGTTATACCGATTAACCCTAAGTTTGACAGGTGGGAAGGGCTTCAGGCATATCCCGATCTAAGGTCGGTGCCGGAGTCCGTCAAGGTAGAAGTGGTTGACGTATTCAGGAAGCCGGAAGCTGTTGTTGAAGTGGTAAATGAGGCTATTTCCCTGAACCCCAAGTTGATCTGGATGCAGGAGGATGTTGTGAATGAGGAGGCAGCAGACCTGGCTAAATCGAAGGGAATCTCAGTTGTGATGGACAGGTGCATGATGAAAGAGCACAGGAAAATAGAGTGAAGAATTTACACCTTCATCTCTTCGTTATGGACCACCTCAATCAAGTTCATTGAATCGCTGTTGACAGAGGCTTCGAATGCCTTTTTGAAATCATCTTCAGACTCGGCCCTGAAATAGCTCATCCCAAAACTCTTTGCAAGTAGGGAGAGGTCGGGATTTGAAAAGAACACGTTTGAAACAGGGAGTCCGGACATCATCTGATGCTCTGCTATAAGGCTGTACCGCCCGTCATTGAACACTATGGCGGTGAAGTTTGTGCCGATCCTCCTGGCGGTTTCAAGTTCCTGGACATTCATAAGGAACCCTCCATCTCCGGCCACTACAACTACCGGGTCCTCCGGCTTTGCAAGCTTGCATGCTATGGCGCCAGGGACTGATCCGCCCATAGATGCAAAACCGTTGAAGACAATGGTCTTTCCAGGGCTCTTTGGCTGATACCACCTTGATACCCAGACCTTGTGGAGCCCCACATCACTGATAAGGAATGCATTTTCCGGCATTGCTTCATTGAGATGCCACATCACTTTTCTGGGGAGTTCCTCGAACTTGTTAGGGACTGTTGTGAGTTCCTTCAGCCTTCTTTCCCTTATCTGGTCATGCACACTTGTATCCTCCCTTCTCTTGATGTGGGCGGAAAGGCTATTGAGTATGAGCTTCAGGTTTCCAACAACGTCAAGCTCTATGGGAAAATGCTCATCTGTTTCCAAAGAAACTGTATGGATGTTGATTATCTTCCTCTTCCTGTCGGCATTCCAGTTGATTGGGTCGTATTCCACAAGGTCGAATCCGACTGCGATGACAAGATCCGCAGCGTGGAGTGGCCTCAAACCTACCGGGTATGGCACACCCCCAACGCTGAAAAGGTTCCGTGGGTGGTCGAAGGGCAGTATTCCTTTTGACATAAAGGTATTGACCATTGGGATATTGGTCTGGTCTATGAAGGCCTTAAGCTCTTTCCAGGCTCTTGACCTGATCACGCCGTTTCCTGCAAGGACAATGGGGTTTTCTGCCTTCATTATCTCTGCTGCAACAGCTTCATATGTCTGCTTTTCAGGCTCCACTGGAAACTGGTACAGGTGTGGCAGGGGCTCTCCAGTGGTTTCCTCCTTTGCTATATTTTCAGGCAGCTGTATATGGACAGCCCCTGGTGTTGTGTGAGTCGTCAGGTGAACACCCTTCCTTATAATTTCGGGAATGGTGGATGCGTCCATAACTGGCTGGTTGTACTTGGTTATGCCGGAGAACAGTTTTATTGTGTCAACGTTCTGGTGTGATTCCTTGTGTAGCCTTGTAGTTTGAGCCTGTGCAGTGATGGCCAGAAGAGGTACTTTGTCGAGATGTGCATTCGCAACCCCGGTAAGAAGGTTGGTCGCTCCGGGCCCAAGTGTAGAGAGGCACACTCCTGGATTGCCGGTTATCCTCCCGTAGACGTCAGCCATGAACGCGGCACCCTGTTCATGCCTGGTTACAATGAATTTGATGTCTGATTTTGATATTGAGTCCACGAGGTCAATATTTTCTTCCCCAGGAAGCCCGAAGATATATTTTACGCCTTCAGCCTCCATGCATTTGACAAAAAGGTCACTTGCTTTCATTGCTTCTCATGGGGTAAGTGAAAGGAAGTTTAAAACGATCAGGACATACAGTATGGATTCTGACATACAACAGAAAAATAGTAAGAAATAGTTTGACATAATGTAACTGTGGGTCGGGGTAGCCTAGCCTGGTAAGGCGATAGACTCGAGATCTATTGCGCTTGTTCGCTCGGGAGTTCGAATCTCCCCCCCGGCGCTGAATTCGGTTCGGAAATTGGTATGATTCGCATCCTCTTCACCTCCTCTTTAAGTTCTTTCTGAAAAAATGGCCTTAACAATTCGGCATTCCTCCTGGCTTCCTCTTCGTCTATAAGCCTGACGTATGTGAGCGTGCTCTTCGGATCCTTGTGCCCGAGGTGGAACTGAACTCTTCTGAAATCCCCACCTCTCCTGTAGAGTTCTGTGCCTGTGAAGTGTCTCAGCGAGTGTGAATGAATTCCCTTGCATCCGGCGTCGTCTGCCGTCCTCCTTATGAGGTTCCTAAGAGTATCGGCGTTGTATCCGCTTACATGCCTCTTCCTCCCTCTTGTGCTACTGTGCCAGGTGAAAAGGCTCTTGTCGCCCTGGTCAGTGGGTTTCAGCCTGTAATTTTCAATGAAATCAACAAGGTAATCCAGAACCTCCTTGGGAACTCCAACGATCCTGTTCCTTTCCCTCTTTTCAGCCCTTATGTATATCCCACCATCGTCTGGCCTAACATCCTCCACGTTTATCCTGGCGAGTTCACCAACACGTGCCCCTGTTGTTGTGGCGGTTATGAAAATGGCAGACAGTAGCATTGCCAGATGGTTGAAGCGGGGATTCTTCCAGATAAGGCTGTCAAGAATATGGAGTGACTGGAAGCCCTGAAAAAGGGGATTTCTCATTTATATGGATACAGTATACCATTTTTACGTCCGAGTAACTAAATACATTATAGGCACTAAGTTACCAGAACAGTATGAAATACATCTAAAGCTCGCCAGGATGGTTTCATTAGTTGTTGCTGCAATAAATGCCATGGCATTCTACAAAGGCTTCGTGGGGACTCCGCTTTACGCTTTCGACTCAGCCTATGTTGCAGCTAACAGCGCCCACTTTATAGTTGTCTCCCTCACTGCAAAAGGCTTTAAGGTCAAAACGGAGAAGGAAAACCAGTCCAGTTGATTGCATACATAGGGAAAAAGCGGTTTTCTCATTTAATTTTATCATAAAAATCTCGATATATCTCGAAGTGGTTAAGAATATATGTCCAAAAAAGTAAAAGACGTAGTAGTGAGCAAAATGACCAACGAGAATGGGGTAGTAACGTCAGAATCGACCATCACCTACAATGATGGTACAACAGAACAGATGTCTGTCCGGAAGAAAAGAACCGGAACGAACACCTACACCGGAGAGTTAACAATCGGTAAATCCAAAGGCTCGTACAATGCAGAAAGATACCTGAAAAAAGAAACGGCTAAAACCCAGACGATCCATCTTAAGCTTGACAGAACGTTTGACGGCAAGAAACTCTCCATAGACAAGGACTTCGAAATCTCCAAAGATGTGCTCCAGGGTGCCCGAGGAAACATAGTGCACTATGAAGATCCCACCAGCTGTTCCGGAAACTTCTGGTGTGATGTTTCGTTTGATGCACTTTGCCAGGCTGGCATTAGCACATTTTGCTTCCTCACAGACATCGAAATAATTACCCTTGTGTGTGGTATAGTTTGTGTAGGGGACCCATTCTGCTGGGCTGGATGTGAAGCAACAGCGCTTGCAGTTGGAGTTCCAACTATAGTCGCTGCAATGTGCGACATAATCG
>OBLK01000177.1_pt1 | contig 20648 bp, 18 predicted proteins | sample 1518871 | NCBI WGS metagenome assembly OBLK01 (sample SAMEA2464837, study PRJEB22497) | soil metagenome | biome: Grassland; feature: Farmland; material: Clay | place: Australia | collected 2013-02-01 | depth 0.8 m
CGGCCCGCGACCGTCCGCACCCCGGCCATGGGCAATGCAGTCGGGGGTCGCGTTAGTCTGGGCTTCGGGGGGGTCATAGCGGCCGCCGACGATGAGAACGGGGGCGGAATAGCCGAGGACGCTGGCGGCGACCGGCGGGGTCGACCAGGTCTGCCCGATCGCGGCGGCGTCATTGAGCGCGCTATTATTCGATATGCATCCGATATCGGAATTCTGATAAGGACAGCCGAATTTCCACATGACCTGTGGACTATGCGGATTGGTGACGTCCAGGGCGTAGATCATCCGCCCGCCACGGCGCATCACCGGATAGATCCATACCTTGCTTGGGGCACCGCTCGAGTTTGCCGGACCCTCGTAAAGGCCGATCGAGCCGTCGAAGTAGTAATCCTTGGGCTCGGGCGGCGGGGTGAGGCCGGTGCTGTTCATGTCGAAGAACTTCACCAGCGGGCTGATCTGATTTCCATTCGGGTCGGTCATCCCGCTCCACATGAGCCGTGCGAGGCCCGTGGGGGCGGTCTCGGCGGTCGTACTGGTTGCCGGCACGTACTCCGTGGGAGCCGGATTATAGAACTCCGGTGCAATGAAGGCCCACAGCTCCTTGCCGGTCGAGGCGTCGACGGCTCGGAGCGTTCCATCGTTCGATCCGTAAAAGACCGTGACAGCGCCGGAACCATAATCAACCGCACGTGGTCGCGAGTGAATGGAGTCACCGTGTATGGAAGGTCGGGTCTCTGACGTATTGCCGTTACCGTTCTCATCCTGCACATCGTAGCCGAGCACCCAGTTGACCAATTTCGCCGGAAGTCCCGTGGTCGTGGTTGAGAACGGCACGAGAGTCGTGCTCGTAAGCCCCTGCAGTGTCAGCACCGTGCGGTCGGCGGGTGACCACGTCGGTGTGGCATTGGTCACCGGTGGGTCATCGCCCTTGCGAATTACCTCGGCGACGCCGCCCTTCTCCACGATCGGACCATCAGGAGCATCCGTGTAGGGGCCCGTGGAGCTGCTCGCGCAACTACTCTTGGAATAGGTGCTCTCCGGATCTATGTTCCAGTTGAGCGTCACCGGATTTTGCCACCCGCCGTAGTCCCAATAGCCGTTCGGGTAGTGCATGGTGTCGGTCGAGTCTGTGGTCCAGAAGCTGAGAGCGCAGGGATTGGGGAAGCCCGTCAGGGTGTTGACCGCGGGCTGACCGGTGGCGTCGCCCAGTTCGATGCTGCCATTGTAGTCGATAAACTGATACTTCTTGAGGTTGCCCATCCAACGCGGCTGGTCCTGGCCGTCCGGACGGAACATCGGAACGAAGACCTGATTGTCGCTCTCCGAGCGGGTGGTGGAGTTCACCGGCAGGGCGGCGGAGGCAAAAGTGGAGTTCACCGCCTGGATCTGAGTCATGATACTGAGCAGCGCCAGATACACCGCGTTCGTGCTGCCGACCTGGTAATAGCGACCGCCCCCCTGAACAGCCGCGGCTTTCAGGGAATCGGAATAGCCGGGATCGTTCTGGGAGTTATAGGCATCCAGAACATAAGTGACGATCCGTCCGTTGTTGTCTCCGGCGGGTGGCCGGGCGCCGCTCTGGTATAGGAACCGGGTCCACTCGTCGGTCCAGGTATCGCCGTTCTTGAGGCTCGATGTCGCCGGAAGCGCCGGGAGCGGCGGAACTACGCTGGACTCATACACGTTCTCCGTGGAGCCGACCTGTCCAAAGCTGTTGTTGGCAATATAGATGATGTAGCTCGCGGCGCAGGGATTGGCCGTGTTCAAGGGGCTTACATACTGCCACCCTCCCGAAATACCGCCCGACGTAACGGCAAAGCCGGAGCTTAAGCCCTGCGCGTAGGGGGTCAGTCCGTCTGTGCCGGTGAGCCCGCCGCCGGTGTTTTCATCGTAGTCAACCCACGGGGTGGTGGCGTTCGGCGTGCCAGTGTACGGAGTAAGGCCCGAAAAGTACTTCCATAGCTCGTAGAGGGCGGCGGTCTCGTCCTTGTGGGCATCCCCGCAGCAGGTCTCGTCCGTCGAGCCACTGCCGTTTACGTTCTGCTCTATCTGCGTAAGGATGTTGCTCAGCGCCGTCGCATTGCTTGCGTTTGTCACGTCTCGGACGCCGTAACGGATATAGCCTCCGCCGGTGCTGGTGCTCTGATTGTACGGAGTCAGCATAGCCAGACCGACATTGATCGGCTGCTTCTGATTCTCGAGATAAGCCACCACCTGCTGGATGGCCTGGATTTCCGCCTGCCCCTGGGTAATCGAATTTCCAGACGCATCGGTCCAACCTTGGGAATTGCGCGCCCAGTTGGCGCTGTTGTCAATCAGAATCATCACGTTCGGCGCAGATGCGCTTCCGCCCGACTGGCCAAGGTAGATATCGAGGTCGTCGGCGAAGGCCGGGCGGGCTGCGAGCGCGCCGCTCACACAGAGCGCCAGGACTGTGGCCATCAGTGTACGGTGACGAAGACTGCGCATGGGGATCTCTCTGTTGGCGAGCACTCGCGGTTCAGGGGCAAGAGGTGCTGGAGGAAACGCGTACACCGGCTCCCTCGTCGATGGTGGCGGACGCGTTGGTGGTCTGGTCCGAAGCGGCGGCATGGATGTTCCAGACGCTATACGAACACATCGAGTCGTTGCTGCTTGCGCCGGTGACGCCGAAATTCTGGCTGGACCCTATCAGGCAGCCGGCGTCGTTGGGGTCGGAATAGTTGAGCGCGGAGACGGGAATGGGCTGAACGGAAACGCAAATGGGGCTTATTTTCACGTCGATATCCTGGCCGGCGCCGCCGTTTGCCGCGGTGCAAACCTCGTTCGGGGCGCCATTGCAGGGGTTGGCAACGGCATTGGCCGGAGTCGCGGTGAACTGCATGCTGCTGATGGTCTGATTGACGGCATACTGGGCGGAGCCGAGCAGCTGCGCACGCTGCTGGACGTTGCCGACGATCTCCAGGTTGCTCTTGCCGAGACGGAAGGCCGTGACGGCCAGGATCGTAATGAGCAGCAGCATGATCAGGGCGACGATAAGGACGGCTCCTCGCTGTCGCGCACCTCGGGTGTTCACGGCACGTTCCTCCCGGATATGTTGATCAGGCGAAACGTCGCCCGATAGACGTGACGCTTATAGTTGAGATGGACTGGAACATAGGTCTGCGGATTGCCTGCTGCGTCCGTTCCGAGCGTATAGGTCTTCGTGTCGGTGTAGCCGGGAGTCGGCGTGGTATTGCGAGCAAGGACGTAAACCTCGGCGGACACGATGTTGCGCCAGTAGGGCAGGCAGGTCGCGCCGGCGCATGGGGTGCATTGAGACCCGGCGCAGAAAGAGTACGGATTGGCCGTGTACACCGCAGGACTGCCGGTCGGGGTTGCGGTGTTGTCGATGCCGTAGTCGACCTGCACGTCGTCGATCCCTTCCGCCACGGTGATCGGGCTCGTGAAACCGCCGTTGGCAAGATCGAGATCGACACGTTTCAGGGTCGGGATGTGGTCGTTCGGCTTGTCGTCGTTGGAGACAAAATAGACATGAACTTCGTACGCGTAGAGTGGGGCCGCCGTGCTGCAGTCGTGCTGGTGCAGTGTGAATTGCGTACTGTCCGTATCGAGCACATAGTAGGTGTTTATGCTTCCGGAGCCGAGTTCGGACGCGCTGTTGCAGCCGGAGGCCTGGAAATATGCGCCGCCCGTGACTTGTGGCGGACAGCTCGGGTCGCCCTGGTTCACCGGACAGGTGCCGGCCCGTCGGATCACCAGGATGTCGGTTCCGTCCTTGACGTCACTTATGCAAGAAAGGGGAGGATTGGCGGAGCTGACGTTGTCAAATCCCTGTACGGCGATCGGCAGAGCGGCGTTAAGGCTGGCGACGTCGGTCGCGCAGGGATCGGGATCGATTGTGGGTGTGGACAGCCCCGCGGGATCGAAGCTGCCGAGGTAGCCGGCCTCGTGCAGATCGCCGCCGATGATCTGGAGGGCGTACTGACCATTTTCGGTCTGCTGGTTGGCGCGCTGAATCTCGTCGCGCTCGCGGCTGTTGTTTGCGAACAGGGTGACGAGTCCGGCGAGGATCATGAGGCCGATGAGGATGGAGATCATCAGCTCAATGAGCGTGTATCCGCGGCTACGTGCATGGGGTGCACCGCGTATGTGCCACGGGGCAAGGCTGCGTCTGCAAATGCTGTTGAGTAGAATCGGGCTCACCGGAGTCTCAGTAGCATGAGAGGGTGGGCACCGAAACGATGCTGGAGACGACTCGCCGGTACGACATGCCGTTGCTGCCGCCGTAATAGCCCTGACCGCAGGCGAGGGTCGGAGAAGGCTCCGCGGTTGTGCCCTGCCACGCCACCGTTATCTGATACAGTCCGGCGGTGCAGACTCCTTGAGCGGGGTTGGGCGGCTGGATCTGAGTGATGCAACCGCGTCCCCCCAGCATTGCTCCGGTATATCCCGACTGCGTCTGCTCTCCGGTGCCCTTGAGCAGGTGGCTCCACTGACACTCATCGAGCGGCTCGCCGACTGCGAGACCTGCGCAACTGGCGGGCTCGCTGTCGCCCGTGCCCACGGGCGAGGTGGTCACGTAGCTGGCCGCCTGCGTGGAGTTCGCTTGCATACGGTTCGTCATGTCCGCGAGCGCGAGCAGGGCCTGCTGACGCTGGTATGAGTCGATCTCGGCTGCGCCCATTTTGCTCTGCAGCGCCGCCACCCCAAGTAGTCCGATAGCGAGAATGATCAGGGTCACCAGAACCTCGATCAGCGAGGTGCCGGCGACGTAGCGGAAAGATGCGGCCCTCAGCATGTCGAGGCCTCGGTCATGTAGGGGCTGCCGGAGGGGTTGATCGAAACACATTGGGTGCTCGATGAATTGCCGCTCGTTGCTGTGATGACGAACATCGGCGTCGCTCCGAGAGGCAGCCGTCCCGAGGGGTCGTAGACGACCGTAGCGGGACCGGTAATGCTGGCGCTCGGGATGGCGCCCTTTACCGTGAGGGTGCCGCCGCGGTACAGGGTGGTCCAGCCCTGAGCCCATGTGCCATTGGGCTGAACCGTCACCTGCTGGTCGAGCCGGATGGCCTCGGATCGAGCGGCCACCATGGCGGTATACAGCTCCCAGCCCGCCGATTTGGCACGCTCGGCTGCGATCGTATTGAAGAATGAAGGGACAGCGATGGTCGCAAGCACGCCGGCGATGGCGATCGCGACGACGAACTCGATCAGCGTGAAGCCGGACTGGGCACCGATTTGGGTAGTGGGCGTCGGGGGTATTCGCTTATCGGCTCGCATGGGCGCGTTCACAATGACTGCGATGGGTGCTTACCACACGCTCGGCGTCACCTTGGTGCCGTTCGAATCGAACGTTTCCTTATCGGTGGTCTGATCGATTGTGAGCTTGTAATCGCCGGCCTGTGGAGTACCGGTCTTCGGTGTCGCCGTGGCGGTGAAGCTCGGTGGCGCGGTGCTGGTCGTCACCGATACGCTGTAGTACTGATAGACGTTTTCCGGGATCGTCACGCTGAGATTGGTGCTGACCGCGGCATAGTCGGTCCCGGCGGCATACTGGCGCTGGTCGAGGAAGTACTGCTGTTCGCGCTGGGCGATGTCCATGAGTACCGCCTCCGCGCCGGAACGGCGACCCTCCACGACCTGATGCAGGTAAAGCGGATAGGCGATTGCGGTCAGGATGGAGATGATCACCATGGTGACCACTAGTTCGATCAGCGTGAAACCACGCATACGCCGTACACCCCGCGTCATTGCCCTGTCGTTGTGACGAGTAGAAAACACTTGCGCTAAGTGGTAGCTGGAAGCGGACGAACCGTGGCGTAACAGCATGCTCAAAAGATTGTATCGAATGTCTGGTGTCTGCCGCGTGCGTCCAGCCCCTATTCGATCCGAGTGGGCCTCTCTCTCCAATAGGGTAGTGAGTCTCTCCAATAGTGTAGTGAGCGTTGCACCGGACGAGGGGCGATTGCGTCACACCCTGCGCCTGCAGGGTGTGATCTACAGCACGTTTGTTGTGAAATCGGGAGAATCAGTTGTAGCGCAGACGTGTCCCGCGTTCGCGCTATGCAAAACGTCTCGAGCCGGTACGTCCGCGCGCGGCCGGTCGGGCCCTCGCGACCTCGCGCACGGAAGGCGGAGTGTGGGCCACGAAGACCGGTGACGAGGCGGATGCACGGGGCTCTGGTACATTAAGGGGCGGCGCCTGGTATCCGGCAGCTTTTTCTCCGGAGCCGACCGTGACGCAACCCATCGAGCGAGATGCCATTTACCGGCGTCGCCGGTTTCCGCGCGAAGTCATCGAGACCTGCGTCCGCTGGTAGGTTACCTACCGCCTCAGCTATCGTGATCTCGTCGCTCTGGTGGCCCAGTGGGATGTGCACGTGAGCCACACGACCATCATACGATGGGTCTTGCGGTACGTCCCGGAACACGAGAGGCGCTGGAACCGCCGAGCAAACCCAGTCGGCTCGTCCTGGCGTTTGGACGAGACGTACATACAGACCCGACCCAAGACGGGCTACTTGTATCGGGCTGTCGACAAGCAGGGACAGACCGTCTATTCGCTGTTCCAAGTTGGGCGCGGAATCGCTGCGGCAATGGCCTTTTTCCGCAAGGCGCTCGTGTCCGGCGCCCCACGCTGGCTGCGTAGGATCACACTGGATGGCCACAGGTCCAGTCATCTGGCGCTGCGCCGGCTTCGTCGAGAGGAGCACCGATCGAGGCATGTCCTCGTGCGCAACTGCCGGTACCTGAACAATATCGTCGAGCAAGACCACGGGGCGATCAAGAGCCGCTGCCGGCCGACACTAGGCTTCTCGAGTCCTACCGGACCGCGGCAGTGACTCTGGCGGGCATCGAGGTCGCACATCGGAGCCGGGAGCGTCAGTTCAAGTTCGGACCCGGTCGGTGGATTGGCTGGCCGATCAAGAAGCAGTGCAAGAGAGCACTAGCATGAGTTTACCGGCCACAGCCGCTGTCGCGGCAGTCAATATCCGGAGCGATGTACCAGATCCCGAAATCGGTATCCTTAGCCCACTGTCATCCGAACCAGGATCCGCAAGCGCACCAGATCCCAGCCCGCGAGCTCCTGCAAGGCGAAGAGCGCGGTCCCGGCCTGCACATGTCGCGACGCCCAGCTGTGCCGAAGGTCGTGCCACTTGAAGTCCGAAATCCCCACGGCTTGAGCGCCTTGTACCACGCCTTGGCCGACAGCTGCCCGACCGGCGCGCCAGTTGCTCGCCCGCGATTCTCAGCCAGCGTCTTCCGATGCATGGAATTTGCGAAACATCCGGAAAACGAAGCGCCTCGTCTCGCACCAGGCGCGTCAGCGCATGCTGACAGGTGCCGCGATCCAGAAATCCAGAGTGCACCGACATGTGCACGCTGGCATGCGCGACTTCCTTGAGGCGTTCCCTGCTTATTGCACGAACCAGAGCCTCGAGTAAATTCCGTTAGCCTGGTAGGCGGATGTCTTTGATGGTTGCCGATCCCAGCTTGTCAGGCGATCTGCAGGTTGCGATCTGCCCGAGTCATTTTCGGGACCGGCGGGGTCCGCTCATATACATCCCCTCCATCGCCTGCATCTGTCCCATCATCTGCTCCATCATCATCTGCATCATGTCCAGACGGTCCTGGATCCGCTGTCGCTGCCGTGAGGACATCGCTCCGGTGTTACCGCCACCCATCGCGCGGCCACCCATCATCCCGCCTCCCATCGTTCCCCGTCCCCTCATGCCGCCCGCCATTGCTCGGCGGCCCATCATGCCGTGCATCATTCCTCCGCCCATGGAACGCATTGCCAGCATCTGCGCGACCATGGTCTGCATATGCTCTCGCAGCAGCCTCGATCGCTCCGCTGGATTCTTCGTCTCATGGATGCGGCGCATCTGCTCCTGTAGCAGCCTCATGCGAGCCTCCAGGTGTTCGGACCGTCTCGAACGCACTTGGGACGCTGCCACACTCTGAGCTGCAGGTGTCGTCACCGGTGGCGGGGCGGCTCGCGACACTGAAACGCAAAGCGCGGCTACCATGGTTCCCGCCAACGCCGCTGATAATCTCGTGTTCATGTAAATCCCCTGCCTGCAACGAGAATATTGAGTCAAATTGACGACCTGACAGCCGATTCGCCGATCAGTTGCCGCAGCCCATGGCTGTCCGAGCAGAATTTCCGCACGCGCCGCGGACAAGGAACGATGCGCCGATTGATGATGCTTGCCCTTCTGGTCAAGACCGGGGCAAAGCCTCATAAGCGGGTGTCAATATACGACCAGCGGTGAGATCGTGCCGGACGGGTGAACTGCCGTCCATCCGGGGTTATCCGTAGAATCCGACCACGCCTTTTCCCCGGCGAAAGCGCCGGCAGCCGGACCGCGGTGTACGGCGCAGCGTCCGTGCACGGCAAAGCCGATGCGGACATTCCACGATTGCCTCATGGGAGGATTCTGCGCGTAATCAGAATCGAGAGCGCGAAGGCGGCGGTAACGGAAATCCAGAAAGAGCGAGCGTTGTATTGTCGCTTCGTCTCCAGCCACACATGAGCGAAAACCGAAAATCGACCGCCCCGGCTCCATCCTCGGCGGGAGCGGCGTCACAGCCCTCAGTCCAACCGCGCGATGCCTGCACGGTCGAGCCTGGGAGTTCGTGTGCCGTGCTCGCGCCCTCTGCGGGCCCGATCTACACCTGCCCGATGCATCCGGAGATCCGGCGCAGCGAGCCAGGCAGCTGTCCGATTTGCGGCATGGCGCTCGAGCTGGTGCAGCCGGCCGCCGAGGCCGAGTCGAATCCGGAGCTGCGCGATATGACGCGGCGCTTCTGGATAGGTGCCGTCCTGGCCGTGCCGCTCCTGTTTCTCGATATGGGCGGGCACTTGCGGGCGCTTGATCTACGTCATTTCCTCTCGCCGCTCGCTTCCGACTGGATTCAGTTCGTGCTCGGGACGCCGGTGGTACTGTGGGCCGGCTGGCCGCTGCTTCGGCGCGGATGGGACTCGGTGCGCCGCCGCTCGCTCAACATGTTCAGCCTCATCGGACTCGGAGTCAGCGCCTCCTATCTCTACAGCCTCGTGGCGTTGTTCGCGCCTGGCGTGTTTCCGGGCACCCTGCGAGGCGCGGGTGGGCTGGTACCGGTGTATTTCGAGGCGGCCGCCGTCATCACGGTGCTCGTGCTGCTCGGACAGGTCCTCGAGCTTCGCGCACGCGCGGCGACCGGCGGAGCCATCCGCGCGCTCCTGAGTCTTGCCCCGAAGGTCGCCCGGCGCATTGGCGCGGATGGCAGCGACGAAGAGATCTCTCTCGGGTCGGTGCAGCTCGGCGACAGGCTGCGCGTGCGCCCGGGCGAGGCAGTCCCGGTCGACGGCTCGGTGCTCGAGGGCGCCAGCGCCGTCGATGAATCCATGGTGACCGGCGAGGCCATACCCGTCGCGAAGGAGCCGGGCGCGAAGGTCATCGGCGGTACCATCAACGGTACCGGCGCGCTCGTCATGCGTGCCGAGCACGTCGGATCGGACACCATGCTCGCGCGCATCGTACAGATGGTCGCCGACGCGCAGCGCAGCCGCGCCCCCATCCAGCGGCTCGCCGATCTGGTCTCGAGCTGGTTCGTTCCGGCCGTAATCATCGCGGCCATCGTGGCGTTCATCGTCTGGATGTTGATTGGCCCGCCGCCGCAGCTCGCCTATGCGCTGGTTGCCGCCGTGTCGGTCCTCATCATCGCTTGTCCCTGCGCGCTGGGACTGGCGACGCCGATGTCCATCATGGTTGGCGTCGGTAAAGGCGCGATGGCGGGGGTGCTGATCAAGGATGCCGAAGCGCTCGAGCGCTTCGAGAAGATCGATACGCTCGTGGTGGACAAGACCGGCACACTGACTGAAGGCAAGCCGCGGGTGACGGCGGTGACCCCCGCACAAGGGTTCGATGAGGGCACCCTGCTGTCGCTCGCCGCGAGCCTGGAGCGCTCGAGTGAGCATCCCCTCGCCGCCGCGATCACTGCCGCGGCACGTGAGAGGCGTCTCCCCCTCGAAAACGTCGCGGATTTCCGCTCCGTTACCGGTAAAGGTGTCACTGGGGCGGTGACCGGCCGCTTGGTGGCCGTCGGTAATACTGCCCTGCTCCAGACACTCGAGATGCCGGCGGCCGAGCTCGAATCACATGCGGAAAGTTTGCGCCAGGAAGGCGCCACCTCCATGTTCGTGGCAATCGACGGACGTGCCGCCGGAATCATCGCCGTCGCCGACCCGATCAAAACGAGCACGCCCGCGGCCCTCGAAAGCCTGAGGGCCGACTCCATTCGTATCGTGATGGTCACGGGCGATCATCGGGCTACGGCAGAGGCGGTTGCGCGCAAGCTCGGCATCACCGACATCGAGGCGGAGGTACTCCCGGAGCATAAGAACGCCATCGTTCGCCGCCTGCGCGGCGAGGGACGGATCGTGGCCATGGCGGGAGACGGCGTGAACGACGCCCCGGCGCTAGCCGAGGCGGAGGTTGGAATTGCCATGGGCACCGGGACCGATGTGGCGATGCAGAGCGCCGGCGTCACGCTTGTCAAGGGCGATCTCGCCGGAATCGTGCGTGCGCGCATCTTGAGCCGCGCTACGATGCGCAACATCCGGGAGAATCTATTTCTCGCCTTTGTCTACAACGCCATCGGCATTCCAATCGCCGCCGGGGCGCTCTATCCGGTCTTCGGCCTCCTGCTGAGCCCAATGATCGCCGCGGCGGCGATGAGCATGAGCTCGGTCTCGGTGATCGGCAACGCCCTGCGGCTGCGCTTCGTGCGGTTGTGAATTCGTATCGACGGCCCCGCAACAGCGACGTACGCGACAGCCTACGCCGACAGTCGACCGAAAGAGTGGCGGATTTGGCATGGCCTGTCGTCATTCGACGCGCTGTCCCGAAGCGGTGAAGGACGCTCCATCGAATCGGAAAATGGAGATGGGAGATTGCGGTCCCTGCTGTACCGATCGGGCAAAAGATGCAAGTCCGGGCGTGGCATCACCATGCGGGAATTACGGATGTTGCGTCACAGATTGTCGGCGTAATTTTCCTGTAGACTTTTCCAGCTTCCGCCGATCGGCAGATCTGAAGTGTGGCGGCGGAGATCCAAGACATAAAGAACGTGGAGCGAATGGCGCGCTTGCGGCAGGACTTGAAGAACGTGATTGTTCTTCTGATTGCACTGCTGGCTATCGGCCAACTGCAGCTCCCTTCCGGCTGCGTCGGATCCTTGATTGGCCTGCAAGCGACCCACCATTGTTCCGCGAGTCGGCACGACGGAACCTGCCGTCGATCTGATGGGTGCGCGTGCCATCACATCACGGCCTCGGGCCCGCTGACCGCACAGTTGCAGCGCCTACCATCGCAGTACTTGCCCCCGCCAGCACCCGTCGCCGCTCCTCCAGCCCATAACCGAAGCGGGGCGATCCCTCCCTTCGATCTTCGGCCACCGCCCGGACCGCCGCCTGCTGCCGCGCTTCCTGGCCAACACGTCTACCTCGTTACCCTGCGGTTGAGGGTCTAACCGCTCCGTACTTGGCTGCGCTCTGCGCAGATGAGATGTCGCTCGTGCGCGCGTCGCACGATGTCTTCTCGGCATGAAATGGAGCGAGTGGGTGTTCAAACTGAGAAAATCGTCAAGCTGGCCGGGCGGCGCACGCCGGCAGCCAGCGGTCAGTCGCGTGGTCCTGTGCGCCTGGGCAGCGACTTTCTTGGCCTCTGTCGCCGTTGCACAGACGTCTCGCACAGCAGCCAACGCCCCGTACCTGTCGGCCGATGCTCTGGTTCGAGGGGTTCTCGCTCGAAGTCCTGATCTTGGGGCGGCAGAGGCGTCTTGGCAGGCGGCGAAGGCGAGGGTGGGACCAGTCGGTGATCTCGCCGATCCTCGTGTGAGCTATGGGCTCGCGCCGCAGACCGCCGGCGATCCCGGGGGACTGAGTCAGATCGCGGGAGTGAGCCAGGCGATTCCGTGGCCCGGGGTGCTACGGCTGCGCCGGAATGCGGCCCGAGACCTGGCGCGGTCCAGCAGAGATCGATTGCTCGACGTCCGTCTGCGCCTCGCCGAAACGGCGAGGACGCTGTACGCCGAGTGGTACTACGTGCACCGCGCCCTGCAGGTGAACGCCGAGAACCAGGCCCTGCTCGTCAGGCTACGGAACGTTGCGGAGGCCGCCTACGCCTCGGGTCAGGCGCCGCAACAGGATGTGCTGAGCGCCGACGTCGAGCGGACGCGGCTTCAGGACGAAGCACTCGTTCTCAAACGGCGACGCAGCGTAATCCACTCTCGAATCAATGGACTGCTCGATCTCAACCCGAGCACTCCGCTCGGCCGGCCCCAGGATATCCCTGGGGGAGCACCGCTCGCGCCTGAGGCTACCCTGGAGAAGACTGCGCTGTCGCGATATCCGGCCCTTGCGGCATTCGAGGCCCGGCTGCAGGCGAACCAAGAGCGGATCAGGCTCGCGCGCAAGGGCGGGTACCCGAACTTCGTGTTCGGCACCACTTACAACCAACTCATGGCGCCGGATAAGCGCTGGACGGTGGGTGTGACGATCAACGTTCCGCTTAATCGGGCGAGACGCCGGGCAGAGGTCGATGAGGCGCAGGCGGCGTCGCGGCAGACGCAGGCCCGCCAAGCGCAGGTGCGCGCGCGGCTGCTCAGCGATCTGGCGCAGTCCTACGCGACGGCACGACAAGCGAGGGCCAGCGCTGAGCTCTACGAGGAGCACTTGCTGCCGCTCGCTCACGAGAATCTCGAGGCGTCCGAAGCGGATTACGGCAGCGGTAGAGGGGACTTCCTCAAAGTCATCACAGCGGAGCAACAGTATCTGATGGCCGAGCTTGGTCTGGCACGCTCTCGTGCCGACGCCTACATCGAACTGGCCGCACTCGACTATCAGACGGGAGGGGCCGTGCTGCATACACCGGCTCCGGCCGATACCGGAGGGTTCAGCCCATGAGAGCAGGCAGTCTGAGCGCACTGGCGGTAGCGGGTATTGCGCTGGCGGCCGCCGGTGGCTACTGGGTGGGTCATCGTGACAGTGCGCGAAAGGCCGGCAGCCGTGCGTCCTCCGCCGTCCCGAGGTCGGCCGTGCGCAAACCGCTCTACTGGGTCTCTCCGATGAATCCGAACTACCGCAGCAGCCGGCCGGGCAAATCCCCGATGGGAATGGACCTGGTTCCCGTGTACGCAGATGAGAGCGGTGGGGCCCACGCAGACGTCCACATCTCCCCTGCGGTGATCGATGAGCTTGGCGTGCGCACGACCGCGGTGCGGCGGGGTATGTTGGCGCACACCATCCGGGCTGTGGGATATGTGGCCTATGACGAGGACACCCTGAGAGCGATTCATACCCGCGCTGACGGCTGGATCGAAAAGCTGGGGGTTAACGCGGTGGGTGATCGAGTACGGCGGGGACAGCTTCTCTATGAGTTGTTCTCCCCAAAGCTCGCCACTTCCGAGCGTGAGTACCTGATAGCGCTGCGCAGCGGGGACCAGGGGCTGATTGCGGCCTCGGCCGAGCGGCTGCGCTCGCTGGGCTTTAGCGGATCACAGGTGCACGCGCTCTCGAGCGCGCACACGGTGCATGACCGGGTCGCCCGCCGCGCCGATCACACGGGCGTGGTCGTTGATCTCGGTGTGAGACAGGGTGCGTACGTGATGCCCGCGACGGTGGTGATGAAGCTCGCGGACCTGCACACAATATGGATTCAGGTGGAGGTGGATGAGAGTCACGCGCCGATGGTGTCGGCTGGGGAGTCGGCGTACGCCCGAGTCGATGCGTTTCCCGGGCGGCTGTGGCGCGGCACCGTGGACTACGTCTACCCGGACATCGATCCGACTACGCGCACGGAGAAGGTACGTCTCCGGTTTGCCAACAGCGGGGAGCGACTAAAGCCAAACATGTTCGCGCGGGTGCGGATCGAGGTCGGGGCGCTCCGGGATACGCTCTACATCCCGCAGCAGGCGCTGATTCAGACTGGGCACAGCCAGCGAGTCGTCGTCGCGCTGGGTCGCGGCAATTTCGCTGTCTGTCCCGTGGAAGCCGGCCATCCATCCGGCAATGACGTGCAGATCCTCAGAGGACTGCGGGTGGGCCAGAAGGTGGTTGTGTCGGCGCAGTTTATGTTGGATTCGGAGGCGAACGTGGACGCCGCAGCACTGCGGCTGGATGCGAAAAAGGCAGCCTGTAACGCTCCTGCGGCCCGCCGGGGTTCCGGTGGACAGCGATGATCGATGCTCTCATTCGGTGGTCGCTCAGGAACCGCGGACTGGTGCTGCTGGCGGTGGTGGCGACGATCATCGCGGGTCTGTACGCGCTACAGCGCACTCCGGTGGATGCGATCCCGGATCTATCGGATGTACAGGTGATCATCCGCACACCGTATCCGGGCCAGGCGCCCCGGGTGGTCCAGGATCAGGTCACCTACCCGCTTGAGACGGCCATGCTGGGAGTGCCCGGGGCGACGGTGGTGCGCGGCTACTCGTTCTTCGGCGACTCCTACGTCTATATCATCTTCAAGGACGGGACCGACCTTTACTGGGCGCGCTCGCGCGTGCTCGAGTATCTCAGCCAAGTGGCCGGAAGCTTGCCCCCGGGGGTGCATCCGAGCCTGGGTCCGGATGCCACCGGGGTCGGCTGGGTGTACGAGTACGCGCTCATCGACAAGAGGGGACGCCACGACCTCTCTCAGTTGACGAGTCTTCAGGACTGGTTTCTCAAGTACGAGCTGCAGACGGTCCCGGGCGTGGCCGAGGTGGCCACGGTCGGCGGCATGGTGCGCCAGTACTAGGTGGTGGTTGATCCGGACCGGCTACGCGCCTATGGCATCCCGCTCGCACGAGTACGGACGGCCATCCAGAACGCCAACCACGAAACGGGGGGAGCAGTGATCGAGCTGGCCGAGGCCGAGTACATGGTGCGCGCCAGCGGCTACATCCGCAGTCCTCGCGATCTTCTGGAGATCCCGCTCGCGGTCGGCGGGCACGGCGTGCCCGTGCAGCTCAAGGACGTCGCCCAGGTTCGTTTCGGGCCCGAGATCCGCCGGGGCATCGCGGAACTCGACGGCCGGGGCGAGGTGGTTGGCGGGGTCGTCGTCATGCGCTACGGCGGCAATGCCGCGCGGGTCATTGCGGGCGTGAAAGCGAAACTCGCCTCCCTCAAGGCCAGCCTGCCACCGGGGGTGCAGATCGTGCCTACCTACGACCGCTCCGAGCTGATCGCCAGCGCCATCCGCAACCTTCGGGAGAAACTGTTCGAGGAATTCCTGATCGTGGCGCTCGTCTGCGGGGTGTTCCTGTTCCACTTCCGCTCTTCGCTGGTGGCGGTCGTCAGCCTGCCGATCGGGGTGCTCATCGCCTTCATCGTCATGCGCTGGCAGGGGTTGAACGCGAACATCATGTCCCTCGGTGGCATCGCAATCGCGATCGGTGCGATGGTCGACGGGGCGATTGTGATGATCGAAAACCTGCACAAGCACATGGAGCAGCAGTCCGCCACGCCCGAAACCCGCTGGCGACTGGTCGCTGCCGCCACCACCGAGGTGGGACCGCCGCTGTTCTTCTCGCTGCTCATCATCACGATCAGCGTCGTGCCGGTGCTGAGCCTGCAGGCGCAGGCCGGGCGACTGTTCTCGCCGCTCGCCTATACCTGGATCTACTCAATGGCCGCGGCCGCAGGTCTTGCGGTAACGCTGATCCCGGTGCTGATGGGCTATTTCATCCGCGGACGGGTGACCCCGGAGCAGCGCAACCCGGTGAACCGCCTGCTCCGGGCGCTCTATCGGCCAATCATTGGCCGGGTCATCAGGTATCCATGGGTGACCGTCGCGATCGGGGTGGGCATCGTTCTGGCCGGCGCCTGGCCCGCCGTGCATCTCGGTAGCGAGTTCATGCCCCCGCTCGATGAGGGAGACCTCATGTTCATGCCATCGGCCCGACCCGGCATCTCCGCCGACAAGGCGCGTCAGGTACTCCAGCAGACCGACAAGCTCATCATGACGGTCCCCGAGGTTGTCTCCGCATTCGGCAAGGCAGGGCGAGCCCTCACCGCTACCGATCCCGCCCCTTTGTCCATGACCGAGACGATCATCCAGTTCAAGCCTCGCTCCGAATGGCCGCCGCACGTCACGCAAGCGGATGTGCGGCGCGAGCTCGAGCGCCGTGTCAATCTGCCTGGACTCACTAACGCATGGGTCATGCCGATCAAGGCGCGTATCGACATGCTCTCCACGGGCATCAAGACTCCCGTCGGTATCAAAGTTTCGGGACCGGACCTTGGTGAGATACAGAGGATCGGGGAGCAACTCGAGCGGATTCTTCCGGCGGTGCGGGGCACCGCCTCGGTCTACGCCGAGCGTGTGGCCGGCGGACGGTACATCGATATCGACATCGATCGCGACCGGGCTGCGCGCCTGGGACTCAATATCAGTGACGTTCAGGACGTCGTTCGCGCTGCTATCGGCGGTATGAATGTCACCCAGACGGTAGAGGGCCTGGAGCGTTATCCGGTGAATGTCCGCTATCCGCGCGACTGGCGCGACTCGGTCGCACGGCTGCGCGGCCTTCCGATCGTCACTCGAGCCGGCGCACACGTCGAGCTCGGCGATGTCGCGCACGTGCACATCGCCGACGGTCCGCCCATGATCAAGAGCGAGGGCGCGCGCCTCACCGGCTGGACCTACGTGGATATACATGAACGGGACGTCGGCTCGTACGTGGATGCGGCAAAGAAGCTGGTGCGCGCCCGCTTGAAGCTGCCGCCGGGATATGCGCTCACCTGGTCCGGCCAGTACGAGTACATGCAGCGCGCCAAGCAGAACTTACGGCTCATCGTCCCGCTGACGCTGGTACTGATCGGACTGCTGGTTTACATGGCGTTCCGCAGCGCATCGCAGATGCTCATCATCATGATGACGCTACCCATGGCGCTGACCGGGGGGCTTTGGCTCCTTTATTGGCTCGGCTATAACCTGTCGGTGGCCGCCGCGGTGGGTTTCATTGCCCTCGCCGGTGTTACCGTGGAAATTGGCGTTGTCATGGTCGTGTACCTAAACCAGTCGGTAGGCGCCTACTTCGAGCAATGTCAGCTGGCGCGCCGAGCGCCCAGCTTCGCCGGCATGCGCGAAGCAGTGCGCAACGGGGCGCTGCTGCGTCTCAGGCCGATATCCATGACCGCTGCGGCCATCATCGCAGGTCTGCTTCCCATCATGTCCGGGGGCGGTACCGGCTCTGAGGTCATGCGCCGGATCGCCGCGCCCATGGTCGGCGGAATGGCAAGTGCGCTGCTGTTGACGATGCTCGTGCTGCCGGCAGTGTATCTGCTCTGGGAGTGGCCGCGGGTGCGTTCCCGTTGGCAGCGGGCTCCCAGCGACCCATCGTTGGCCAGTCCCGGAGGCGATGAGCATGATTGAAGCGCCAGGAGAGACCGCGCCGGCGCCAGCACCGACACGCAAGGATCGAGCACAGGGTCTGCATGCTCGAAGCAGCCGAATGGACTCGATGCGCCGAGTCAGCGTCGACTCGGCCACTCGTTCCAGATCGCGGAAGGGCTTGAAGGTCGTCTGAACCCCCGTAATTCGCGGACCCCAGTTAGGCAACTGCCGCCGTCGAATCAATGGACGTGGAGCCACTGCTTGGCGCTCGGGAGCACCCTTCCGCCTGATGAAGGATAGACGGTATTTATCCATGCCAGAAGCCGTGGGCCAGGGATTGAATATCCGAATTCATCTCCGGACGTCCTGTGCGATGAACGAGATGCATTTATCGATCGTTTGTGCGTCACTGATTATTCTGCTGTGACCCAAATTGTCCGTGGCGAACAACTGGACGCCGGCGCGGGCGCGGCTCAGTTGCTCGCCTTCGGAGAACGGGACGACTCGGTCTTTTCGATCGTGTATTACCAACGTTGGCACACCAGACTCTTTCAGAATGAGCCGGAGGTCGAACTCGCGCTCAAGTTCGGACGACGCAAGCCTTTCCTGGATGGCCCGGACGAGCCTGTTCCGGGTGGAGCGCCATATCCCGAGCGCCCGGCAGTACTTATCTATCATGCCAATCAGAGTCGAAGGCGTGGAAACGAGTACCAGCCGGCCGACTTCGAGCTTGCCCCTTATGGCATTCGCCAGGCATACGCCACCGAAGGAATGTCCGATGGCCGCCACAAACGGCCCCGAGGAATGGGCCAAAGTCATGATGATATCCGTGATCTGCAGAATGTCCGTGTCCGCGGCCGGAGAGTGTCCATGGGCCGGCATGTCGAAAGCGACCACTCGGAAGTCATTGCGGACGAGCGTATCAAGGAGGACCGCCAGGCGCGCCACTGATGACTCCCAACCGTGCATTACCAATACGCAGGGGCCTTCCCCTCCTTCATAGACCCGAACTTTCTGCGCATTATCGAGCGTAAAATCGTAGGCTCTGAGGCGATTGACCTTGACCGGGCGATATCTTCTGGGCTGAAAGAAGCGCCGGCACGCGACCCGAGTTGCGATAGGCGGAAATAGTTGGAGCACCGTGAACAGTGTCCGAAAAACCAGAATTTCGACGTTCCGCCGGCGATCCGACCGAGTTGCCGCCGCCGTTGCCCCGGGGTCTCGGCATCTGGACTCAGAGTGACTCATGGTGACATGGTCCGAGTCTGACGGCGGGCGCTCCACGGCGTGGTGCCACGGGGCTTGTAGACTGACAAAGCCGTCACTACGACCAAAGTCACGATTGCGAGGCTCGAGGCGAGCACCATCAGCCGCTGCGGACCTTGCAGCGCGGCTGAGAGATCGCCCGCGTGAACCGCTGCCCCGGCCAGTGCATCGATCGACCGCATGTGCAGCATCAGGATCGCGGTCGAGAATGAGGTGAGCAGAAGCTTGAATGCGATCCAATAGTAGCGAAGCAGTCCCCAGGGCGTACCCAGAGAGGAGATAACGCCCGTGACGAGCGATGCGAAGGCGAGCGGCACGATCACCTGCCAGGCGGTCATGCCCATGGCGAGATACGCGCCGCGTTCCAAGGTCACATCGCGGGTCGTCAGCCCGGCGACAGCCAATGCCAGAAACGTTGCCACCGCCCCGAGCCAACTCACGGAGCAGGTGACATGCGCGGTGAGCACGATCTTGCGGAGGGGTGCGCTCATCGTCATCGGCCGGATGCTCATGGCGGGGAGTGCACCCCGGACCCGTGATGGGCACCGAAGCCATGGCCGGTCAGATGCAGAATGACCAACCCCACGAGCAGCGCAATGCCGATTGCGCCAAACACTTTGACCCAGCGCGGTGTCGCGCCGTCTCGCCTCGGAGCCATGCATCGCTCTCCTCGCCCGCCGGCATGTAGTGAGCCGGGATTGTACGACACATGGTGTCGTTGTCAAGACATGCTGTATCGATAAATGATCCGAGGTATACTTCGACGATGCCGAAGCTCTGGTCTCGAACGGTGGCGTCCCACCGCCGTGCGGTGCGCGATGCGACGCTTGATACAGCAGCGACGCTCGTGGCTCGGCACGGACTGCGTTCAGTGACCATGTCGCAAATCGCCGAGACCGCCGGGATCGGACGGGCGACCCTCTACAAGTACTTTCCCGACGTCGAATCCATTCTGGCCGCGTGGCACGAGCGCCAGGTCAGCGCTCATGTCGAGCACCTGAAGGCGATACGGACTGGATCGGGCAGCGCACGCGAGCGGCTCGAGGCCGTGCTAGAGGCCTATGCGCTCATCCAGCATGATTTACGGGAAGCGCATGCGACTGAGCTCGCTGTGCATTTGCACGCCGGCGAGCATGTCATTAAGGCCCAGCGGCGGCTGCAGGATTTCCTCCGGGAGGTACTCTCCGAGGGCGCCGCGGCCGGAGAGCTGCGGGATGACATCGTTGCCGACGAACTCGCAAACTACTGTCTGCACGCCCTTGCGGCCGCCGCCAATGCGCCCTCCAAACCCGCCCTGCGCCGGTTGGTCGCGGTCACCATGGCGGGGCTGCTGCCACCTGGGCGGTAGGATTCATTTCGTCGCCCTCGATTGTAGGGAATCATGGCGCCCGCCACGCTCGATAAAATGGGCGCCAAGGGCGGCAGTGGGTCGGGGTGGCCGGGCCCCGGGACGGATTGCGGGCCGAGCCCCTTGGGCAGTTCGTCATCGAACAGCTGAGTCGCCTGATATCGGCTCGAGAAGCGCTCAGTGAACCACGCGGGCAACCGCTTGGGTTCGTCTCCCCATAAGGTCAGCACCTCTCTGAAACGGACGCTTTGGCGGATTTCGCGCCAGTCGAGAGCCGTCTTGCCGTCGACGTGAAAGCCAGGCACACGCTGGGCGAGAAATGCGAGGCAGCCGTCCCGGGAGAGCGTATCGCCGGGACGCATATAGACCCCGCGGCCAAGGTGGGTGAGTCATCCGCTGCGCGCAAGGTCCGAGGCCCGGAATTCGCTGACCCCGTATTCCCTCGGCGCGGACGTGCTCAGTGGCTCGCCACGGGGCAGCTTGACCAGGACCACCTTGAATGAGAATTTACGTCTATATTGACTCATGACATCAAATACATCTTCCAACTCATGCATTGCAAACCACTCGATTGAATGATTTATCTCTTGTACTTGACCTTATAGACCAACTAATGCCAGCTCTATATCCCTGGCGGGCGCCCAACTTCCCCCAGTCGGGGCCACTTGAAAATCCCCCACCCC
>OBLK01000178.1_pt1 | contig 20393 bp, 20 predicted proteins | sample 1518871 | NCBI WGS metagenome assembly OBLK01 (sample SAMEA2464837, study PRJEB22497) | soil metagenome | biome: Grassland; feature: Farmland; material: Clay | place: Australia | collected 2013-02-01 | depth 0.8 m
CGTGCCCGTCAGCCGTCCCAAGGTTCCGCACGAACGCTGACGAACCGTCTTCACCACTGACGCGACTCCCTGTTCCCAGGCGGTGTGGGACGGGGCCGGGCCACCGGCGGAGCCGGCCGCCCCGCTACGGGGACGGCCGGCCCGCTGTGTGTCGGATGCTGGCCTTGGAGGTTCGGCCTAGCAGGTGATGTAGCTGGCGCTGTAGCCGAAGTCGGAGGCTGCGTAGCCGGCGTAGTTTCTGACATACACGGCGCCGTACGCCTCGTTGATACCGGAGAGACACGCCACCGGGAAGGTCAACTGCGTCGTCCAGGAGGACGTGTTGGGGAGCCCGGTTGTCAGCGATGCGTCACCGCGAGGGCTGCCGTTGATCAGAAGGACGACTTGGGCGACGATCTCCGCCATCACCGCGTTACAGGAGACTTCGGTCTTCCCGGAGATTCTGCCGGTGGCGTCCGCCCGGAAGATGTACACGTCCCAGAAGCAGGTTTCGGCGGTGACGGTGGCGTCGTCGGTGCTGGCGGGCGTGGGTAGCTCCACCTGACCGCGAAGGTGGAGAAGAAGGGTTTCGGAGTCGGTCTTGGCACTGGCGGTTCCCGACGCGAGCAACGCGAATGCGACGAGCGGGATCGCCAGCAGGGTGACGATTCTGGATCTCACGATGGTTCCTTTCCGGTTGACCGGCTGGCCGGAGCAGGGAATTCGGTCAGATACAGTTGGTGAAGGTGATCGGTGCGCCGAAGAGACCACCCTCATCGGTGTATCCGTCGTTCTCGACGTAGGCGTACGCCTCGCCCTGGAACGGGTAGTTGACCCCGCAGTAGGTCGGCAACGAGTCGGCGTAGGTGAAGTTGCTATCGGGTACTCCCCTGCCCATCACGGTGTCCGGCACCAGGGGGACGCCCGCGAAATGCATGGCCACGACGATCGAGACGTAGTCGATGGGCAGGTCGCAGCTCACCTGGGCGTAGACACTGACCATGCGCGGCAGGGTCGTGCCCACCTTGCGTGGCGTGTTCACGGTCAAGTAGCAGTCGATGACGTCCGGGCCGGCTTCTACCGCCGCGGCAGTGCGGTGCAACCGCAGCACGCTGACCACTTTGTCGGCCGAGGCAGATGCGCCGCCAGTCAATGCAGCGGCGGTGTTGGAATCGGCGCTGGCTGTGCCGGTTCCCGCCGCGAGCAATGCGCACGCGACGAGTGGGATCACCAGCAGGGTGGCGATTCTGGATCTCACGGTGGTTCATTCCTTTCCGGTTACCAGTTGCCGGAGGAGGGCATGTTCGAGCGCGAAGCTCGCCGGCGGAATCTGGAACGAATTGGTCAGGCGTGAGAACCGTACGGAGAGGCGCTGACTCGGCGATGACTAGATGATGACTGCTACCACTGGAGCCGCGTCATGAAGGGCGACGCCACCGGCTCGAGCCCCGCTGCTCGGCGGGGTGGTAGGACGGCGGCATGCTGATTCGTGATGTGCGGCCCTGGGGTGGCCCTGCTGCCGATGTGCTGCTCGATGGCGACCGCATCGCCGAGATCCGTCCGCGCGAGGCGGTTGTCCCGGGAGTGGGCGACGCCGTTGCGGGTGACGCTGTTCCCAGTGACACCGTAGAGGGGCGCGGGCGGCTGGCGTTGCCGGCGTTCAGCGATGTGCACGTGCACCTGGACTCGACACGGCTCGGGTTGCCGTTCCGGCCGCACACCGGCGCGCCCGGCGTGTGGGCCATGATGCTCAACGATCGCGCGCACTGGCGCGACGCCGAGGTGCCGCTGCCCGAGCGGGTGTCGGCGACACTCGCGCGAATGATCGCCCACGGCACCACCCGGGTGCGCAGCTTCGCGCAGGTGGACGTCGACTGCCGGCTGGAGCGGTTCGAGGCGGTCGCGGCCGCGCGCGACGAGCACGCTCGCCGGGCCGACGTCCAGCTCATGGTGTTCCCGCAGGCCGGGATCCTGCGCGAGAAAGGCACGACCGAGCACCTCGAGGCGGCGCTGCGGCTCGGCGCGGACGTCATCGGCGGCATCGACCCGTGCCAGCTCGACCGCGACCCGGCGCGCCACCTCGACATCGTGTTCGACCTCGCCGAACGCCACCAGGTCCAGGTCGACGTGCACCTGCACGAGCCGGGCGAGCTCGGCGTGTTCTCGACCGAGCTGATCGTCGAACGAACGCTCGCGCTCGGCATGCAGGGCAAGGTCACCGTGTCGCACGGGTACGGGCTCGGTGGCGTGTCCGAGTCGGTGACCGCGCGCGTCATCGAGTCGCTCGCCGCCGCCGACATCGCGATGACCACGGTCGCGCCGTCGTCGCGCACCGCGCTGTCGATCGTCGACCTGACCCGCGCCGGCGTGCGCGTCGGGCTCGGCGAAGACGGCCAGCGCGACTACTGGAGCCCATACGGCAACGGCGACATGCTCGATCGCACGTGGCAGCTCGCGTTCACCCAGAACCTGCGCGCGGACGACCTGATCGAGCACGCCGTTGCGATCGCCACCATCGGTGGCGCGTCGATCATGTCCAGCGCCGTGCCGCGCCTGGAGAACGTGCTCGATCGGCCGGGCCTGGCCGCCGGCGACCGCGCGGACCTCGTGCTGGTCGACGGCGAGACCGTGACCAGCGCCGTCATGGACCGCGGCCGCGACCGCACCGTCATCCACGACGGCCGCGTCGTCGCCGATGCTTTCGAACTCGTCCCCGCCTGACGCGAACACTCGCCGGCGTCAGGTGACCCACCGGCTCGTGGCCTCCTCGTTCAGATCGACTGGCGGGGGCCTCGACGCGGCGATGCCTGACTGTCTGAGCGTCTCGTGTGCGACCAGTACGCCGCCGGCGAAGGCCACCGGCATGACGACGATGGCGGCCAGCGGGATGGTGCACAGCAGCGCCACTGGTGTGCCCAGTCCCAGCGCGAGGGCTCGTCGGGTGCTCAGCAGTTCGCGCCGTTGTTTGAGGCTCATGCCACGCCGGTAGAACGGCACCGCGACCAGCTCGAGGGCGAGGAACCAACCAGTCACCAAGATCAACAGCACCGGCACCACGGTCTGCCCCACCACCGGGATGAATCCACAGAGGAACAGGGGGATGGTGAACATCAACGACCGTAGTACCAGCACCACGCCGTCGCGGAGTCCCCACCACAGCAGCCGCCTCCACGGCAACTGCACCGTGGTGTGTGCGAGACCAAGATCGTCCTCCACCTGTTCTGCGATGTGTTCGTAGAACGGTCCACCCACGGCCAGCGTCAGGGCCGTGAAGCTGAGCAGGCCGAGCACCGACGCACCACTGAACAGCACGATGCCGGCGGCGATGCGGGCGGCCATCTGCCAATCCGCCGCCCAGCCGTCGGCGAAGGGAGTGACAAACGCCGCGAGCTCGTCGATCCAGTAGACCAGTGCGACCAACCCGCCGAACAACAACAGGGTGGTCAGCACCGCGGGCAACGCGCCGATCAGCAGCAACCGTGGTGACCGCAGCACGATGCCAATGCCACGTCCCAGCATTCGAACACCGGTGAGGAAGTCCTGCACGGGTAACTTCTACCAGCGACCACGATCGCGCGCCCTGGATTGTCCTGTCCGGCCGGACGAGATGTGGTTCTACCCACGCCACAGCGACGATGAAGGGCTCCTGGCATGACACCTGACGACCTCGCGGCCCACGCGCGGGCCATCATCGACGCGAACCTCTACCTGACCCTTGGTACGGCCGACCCGGAAGGTCGCCCATGGACCTCCCCTGTCTACTTCGCCCCCGCGGGTGACCGGGAGTTCTACTGGGTCTCCGCCACCGACGCCCGACACTCCCGCAACCTCACCGCGCGCCCGCAGGTGAGCATCGTCATCTTCGACTCCACCGTCGCGCCGTACCACGGCCGCGCCGTGTACGCGGTCGGCGAGGCATCGGCGCTTTCGGGCAGCGACCTCGACCGGGCGTTGGACGCCTATCCCCGCCCCGGCGGTCCAGACACCACACGGTTGACACGAGAGGACGTGACCGCGCCGGACCCGTACCGCCTCTACCGGGCGACGGCGTCGGACCTGTGGGTCCTGTGTCCTCGCGAACCCAGGCAGCCGTGCCAGCTCCACGGCCTTGCCAAGGACCACCGGACGCGCGTGACGGCGGCATGACCGAGCTTCCCGTCAAGGCGAGCTGACCAGGCGGAAGTCCTGGCGCGGCTGTGTCCCGCAGGTGAACACAAGAAGATACGGGTTCTGGCTGGTCGAGTTCGGGTCGACCGTCAGGCATCTGCCGGTGCCCACACTGACAAGTTGCACCGTGCCGCCGCCGTCGACCACCTGCCACTGCTGCCAAGTCCAGTCGGGGACGCAGTACTCCTGCAGCACGAGGTTGCCGTCGAAGTCCCCGAAGCGGTTGAAAATGCTCAGGCAACCGCCGGTGGCGATGTTGACCAAGCGCACGGCTCCGACCGACTGGTCGCCGTCGATCCGCCATCGCTGCAGGTCGGTGCTGCGCGCCGCCTCCATGTGCACGTTGTTGAGCTGCGTCGACGCGGTCGCGTTGTTCACCAGGGTCGGATCGGCGATCCGTACTACGTCGGTGTTCGCCGCCGCCGGCGACGCCGCCAGCAGGCCGGCCATGACCACACCGAGCAGGACGATCAGTACGCGGGGCATCTCCCCAGCACCACCTTTCTCTGGACAGATTTTCTCTGGACGAACGCCCCATGTCTGCATGGGACGTAAAACACCGGACAGCCACCAACCGGACCATCATCCGGTGAATCTCCAACGGCTGCTCGCTGAGCGCCCCCTACGAACGCGGCTGCTAACGTCTGGCGCGGTGGTCGAGCAGAGCGCACCAGATAGCGACGCCTACGCCGGATTCATCAAGAAATTGCCGCTGCGGGCCGGCTTTCAGGCGCCTAGGACGCTGACCTTCGATGACGTCGTCGCCACCGCCATCACCCGCGATGATCTGCGAGACGATGTGCGGGGCATCAACGCGAGCCTGGAATTGATACCGGTCACCCGTGGTGGCGACTGGCCGACCGGACCCGTCACCGACGACTTCAATTACGACGACCTCGTCTGGCACGAGGTCGAGTTCCGCAATGGCGACTCGTTCACCTAACGTCGAGATACCGACCGCCTGAGATCGAGAAGTCGCGGTGACGGGCAGGGCGCCGCCCAGGCCATGATCGCCGTTTCGGCGCCAACAGCCGCGCTGAGCGCGGTTCGTGGAACCGAAACGGTGATCACACCGACTACCGGATTGCGAGGACACGCCTGGCGCTGGACCCTGCGGTTCGGCCCGCTGCCGCAACACGTCGCCGACGAGGTGACCGAACTGCTGGGCGACTCACCGGAGCGGATGCCGTGACGACCTGACTGGGATGATCCCGAAGACCACCTGCTCGCCTCGCACGAGAGGAACGCCATGGCAGCCCGGATCGGCAACATCACCTTCGACTGCGACGACGTGCTGAAGATGGCGGCGTTCTGGTCGGCGGTGATCGGGCGCCCGCTCGACCAGGGCAGCGGCGAGTCATTCGCCTCGATCGGCGGAGCCGACGGTGCCCGGCAGGAACCCGCCTGGTACTTCACCAAGGTGCCCGAGCCGAAGCGGGCCAAGAACCGCATGCACCTCGATCTGGTGAACGCGGACCCGTCCGCCATCGACGACCTCGTACGGCTAGGCGCCACGGTCGTCGGCGACAACGAGGTACTGGGAGCAAACCATCGTTGGACCGTGATGCAGGACCCGGAGGGCAACGAGTTCTGCATCGCGGCCAAGAGCTTCACCGGCTGGGACTGAACGCGAACCGGTGCGTGCAGGTCCTGGCGCTCCCGCCCCTGACGGACAACCAGATCGAGCGGGCCCATCTGTTCAACCAGGCCCGCAGTCTCGGCTGATCGTGGCGCGTCGAGGCGACGGGCCGCGCGTCACTTCAGGATGCGGTACCGCAGGTGGGTGGCGTGGCGGGACTCGAGCACTTCGGCCCGCTCCAGCCGGATCGGACCGCCGAGGTGGTCGAACAGGCGGGTACCGCCGCCCAGGATCACCGGCGCGACGTGCAGGAACAGCTCGTCGACCAGGCCCGCTGCCAACGCCTGCTGGATGATGCTGGCGCCGCCCATGATGTGCACGAGTCTCTCGCCGGCGGCCGCGGCCGCTTGCTCGACGGCGTGCCCGATGCCCTCGGTGACGAAGGTGAAGGTGGTCTCGCCCTTGACGACCACGTCGTGCGGGCGGTGGGTGACCACGAACACCGGTAGCCGGTAGAACCCGTCCTCGTCGCCCCAGCCTCTGGTCTCGTCGTAGACCTTGCGGCTGGTGATGACCGAGCCGGCGATCTGGCGCTCCTCCCCCATGGCGAAGTCCATACTCCGGCGCTCGCCGGTCCAGGCGTGCAGAAGGTCGCCGCCCTCGCCCAGCCCTGGGTGCCGGTCGAGGTTCGGACCGGTGACGAAGCCGTCCAGCGACATCGAGATGTTCGCCTCTACTTTGGCCATGGCACCACTCTCCTCGTGTACCCGGGTGGACCTGACGGCCAGGCGGTGCTAGCGACGGGTAAACCCGATGGAGGCCGGGGCGTGAGCAGGCACGACGCCATCCGGTACGAATAGCGCCATTCCTGGCTCGGCGAGCGATCTGCACTAGTTTCATGCGGTGTCCGTCCACAAGCTCGGTCGGGTCGAGGCCCGGCGCATCGCGATCCGCGCGCAGTTGCTCGACGCGCGGCGGCCCGCTGACCTGCTGGAGGTCGTGAACCAGCTGACGTTCCTACAGCTGGATCCGACGGCCGCGGTGGCGCCGAGTGCCGACCTGGTGGCCTGGGGGCGGCTCGGCGACAAGTACGAGCCGGCGCACCTCAAGCACGCGCTCGAACAGGATCGATGCCTGTTCGAGTACCGCGCCATGATCCGGCCGATGGCCGACCTCGGGCTCTACCTGGCCGAGATGGCCACCCTGCCGACCGACGACACCAGGCGCGAGTGGCTGCGGGCCAACGACTCGTTCCGCCGGTTCGTGCTCGACCTGCTGCGCGACTCCGGGCCGCTGCTGTCCCGCGACGTGCCGGACCGCAGCGACGTGCCCTGGCCGTCCACTGGTTGGACGAACAATCGCAACGTGACCCAGATGCTGGCGTTCCTCGCCGCCCGCGGCGAGATCGCGATCTCCGGTCGCGCCGGGCGGCAGCGACTGTGGGACCTGGCCGAGCGGGTGTATCCCGACGCGGCGGTCGTGCCGGCGGCCGAGGCGATCCGGCTGCGCAACGAGAAGCGGCTGCGCGCCCTTGGCATCGCCCGGTCACTCGACGTCGGTGAGGCCGGCGAGCCGGCCGAGGTGGACGGCACGGCGGGCGTCTGGCGGGTCGACCCGTCCGCGATCGGAGAGCCGTTCGAAGGGCGCACGGCGCTGCTGTCACCGTTCGATCGCCTGGCCTACAACCGCAAGCGCGCCCTCGAGCTGTTCGACTTCGAGTACCGCCTGGAGCTGTACGTGCCCAAGCCCAAGCGACGCTGGGGCTACTTCGCGTTGCCCGTGCTGCACCACGATCAGCTGATCGGCAAGGTCGACGCCACGGCTGACCGCAAGAAATCCACCCTGCGGGTCGATGCCATCCACCAGGACATCCCGTTCACCAGCACGATCACCGCCGCGGTGGACGCCGAGCTCGAGGCGTTGGCCTCGTGGCTCAGCCTGGCCGGCATCAGCAGGGCTGAGCAGCGTCAGGTCCGGCGGGGTCGGCCGAGCAGCCAGGCGCTGACCGCGGTGAGCGTCGCCAGGACCAGGACGTAGCCGACGGCCGGGGCGCCGGCCCAGTCGAGCTGGTCGCCGTGGCGGGCCAAGGCGATGGCCTGGAGCACTCCGAACACGACACCGGTGAGGCCGAGCGCGCGCAGCGAGGCGCGGTCGTCGATGAGCCTGGCGTGCGCCGCGGCCGTGCCGAGGCCGACCAGCCAGGCGCCGATGGCGCGGCCGGTGAGCGGCGTCAGCGCCCAGGGCCAGGCGGCGTCGGCCCAGGTGGGGGCGATGAGCAGGGCGGCGCCGAGGCCGAGCAGCACGGCGGCCAGCACGACCAGCACGGCCCGTACCAAGGTCGGCAGTCCGGCCGGCGGGGCCACCACGGTCGAGCTGGCCCGCTGCGCCAGCCAGCCCATGCCCAGCAGGACCGGGACCAGCACGTAGATCGCCAACCAGGCCCAGGTCACGGCCCTGGTGTTGAAGGGGAAGTTGGCGCCGAGATGGAACAGCCGCAGGTGCACCAGCGTGACGACCAGCGTGAGCGCGGTGAACACGAACACCGCGGGCACCGCGACCCGGGCGCTGGACCAGCGGGCGGACCGGGCGGCGCCCAGCTCCAGCGCCATCGCCGACCAGTACGAGGCGCCGAGGAACACGGCGGTCATCGGCGCACGGATCGTCCAGGCGAAGAAGCGATCGGTGCGCAGCGGGAAGACGAACAGCTGCACGCCGGCCAGGAAGACCAGCACGGCGGCGAAGTACAGCACCCGTCGCAGGGCCGGCACGACGGGCGCGGGCGTGCGCCTGCCTGCCAGGCGTGGGCTGGCCGGCACGGCTACCGGGCCGTGACCGGCGGGGCCGTGGCCTCGGCGCTGTGCTCGTCGAGCAGTTCGGCCGGCTGCCCAGCGAGCCGTTCGACCGGCTGCTGAGCGGGATGTTCGGCGAGGTACCGGTGGACCTGCTGGATGACCGCCGCGCCGTCCCCGACGGCGGTCGCCACCCGCTTGATCGAGCCGCGGCGGACGTCGCCGATCGCGAAGACGCCGGGCATGCTGGTCTCCAACGGCGCCGCCGACCCGCCAACCCGGTCCACATCGGTGCCGACCAGCAGGAATCCGGTTGGGTCGCGCTGCACGGCGCCGTCCAGCCAGGCGGTGTGCGGGCTGGACCCGATCAGCACGAACAGGCCGGCGGCCGGCACGTTGGCGACCGTGCCCTGGTCCAGGTCCGTGATCTCGATCTCGGCGAGGGAGCCGTCGGCGGCGGCCCCGCCGGTCACCGCCGCCCGGTACTGGATGCCGACGTTGCGGGTGCTGTGCAGCTGGGCGATCAGGTAGTCGGACATGCTTGCCGCCAGGTTCGGCCCGCGGACCAGCAGCGTGACATGCCCGGCGTACTTGGCAAGGTGCAGCGCCGCCTGGCCGGCCGAGTTGCCGCCGCCCACGACGAAGACCGGTTTCCCGGCCATGCTGCGGGCCTCGGTGACCGCGGCCCCGTAGTACACGCCGCGCCCGACGAGACCCTCCAGCACCGGTATGTCCAGCCGCCGGTAGTCCACGCCGCTGGCCACGACGACGGCCCTGGACCGCACGCCGTATCCGGTGGACAGGCTCAGCACCCGCTCGCCGCCGTCGGCGTGCAGGCCGACCGACTCCCGGAAGAACAGGAACTCGGCGCCGAACGCCCACGCCTGCTGGAAGGACCGGAAGGCCAGGTGGCTGCCGCTGATCCCGCGCACGAACCCCGGGTAGTTGCGGATCAGCGAGCTGGTCCCGGCCTGGCCACCGACCGCCTGCCGCTCGACGACGAGCGTGGACAGCCCCTCGGACGCGGCGTAGACGGCCGCTGCCAGCCCCGCCGGCCCGGCGCCGACCACGGCGAGGTCGTAAATCTTGTCGGCCGGCGGCGGGGTCATCAGGCCGAACGCGTCGGCCAGTTCCACGTCGGTCGGGTTGACCAGCGTGGTCGGCGGTGAGGTGAACTGCAGCACGAGCACCGGCAGCTCGGGGTCGGTCAGCTCCAGCCGGCCGAGGACGCGGCGGGCTGCCTCGGTGCCGGCCTCGTAGAACCCGATCGGGATGTGGTTGCGGGCGAACAGGTCGCGCAGCGTGTGGGTCCGCTCGTCGTGCCGGCCCACCATGCGCACGGCCTCGAACCCGTGACCTTGGGCGAGGTGCCAGTCGTCGAGCAGGTCGGTGATCGCGCCGTGGAACTCCTCGTCGCGCGGGCGCTCCGGCCGCAGCAGATGCAGCTCCGCGTGGCCTTCGGCGATCGCCCGGAACACCGGCGTCGAGACCTCGAAGTCGCCCCACCGCACGATCACGGCGCGCTTGGCCGACGGGTGGATCGACCGCGCGCGGCGCAGGAACGCCAGGCCTTCGCCGTCGACCGGGCTGTAGCAGGCGAAGACCATCGCCACGTCGCGCTGCCAGCGGCGCAGGCCGTCGAGCACCGCCCTGGCGTGGCCGTAGCCGCGGCAGGTGATCACCTCGTAGTCGGTGCCGTAGCGATGGCGAAGTTGCTCGTCAAGGATCACCCGCGACTCGTCGTCGACGGTCGCGAGCAACATCACCGGCGGCCAGCCCCCGGCCGCAGTCACGCTCGGTCCTCGTTCTCGATCACCAGCTACGTCTAGTTGCTCTACCGGCCAGGCTCAACACCTTGACCGGGTGAATTGCGGGGCGCGCTGTCCCGGCCACCCATGGTCACGTCAGGTGACTGCCGATACCGGTGTCCACCGCAGGACGCTGCCCGGCCATCGCTAGGTTGTCGCCGTGACCGAAACAGCTATGCCCGGCCACGCCAGGTGAACGACCTCGCGATCAACCTCGTGGCCAGCGCCATCGCCGGGCTCGCGGTGTGGCTGTCGCAGCGGATCGTGCGCGTGCGGCGACTGGCCAGGCTGCGCGCGTTCGTCGGCGCCACCGTCGGCTCCACGTGCATGGTGGCGGTGTCCAAGCACGCCGCGTCGACGCACTCGATGAGCGTCCACCGCCGGGACGTGGCCGCCGTGGTGGAGGTGGCGACGCTGCTCAAGCAGTGCGGCGCGGACGTGGAGGTGCTGGTCAGCGAGACCGATCGGCGCGGTGTCGGGGAGACGACGGAGTTCTGCATCGGCGGTCCGATCTCCAACCCGCGCACCGAGGCGCACCTTCGGCGGTTCGTGCCGGCCCTGGTCGTCGAGTCGCCGGAGGCCGACCCGGACGGCCTGACCATGCACCTGGCCGGCAGGGAGTTTCGCCGGGTGCCGGGGATCGAGGAGTTCGTGCTGGTGTTCCGCGTCGCGGTCAAGGTCGGCGCCCGGCGTCCGCTGTGGATCGTCTGCGGGCAGACCGCGCGCAGCAACCAGGCCGCGGCCAGGTATCTGAGCACCGAGAGCCGGGCGCTGGCCCGCCGGTTCGGTGGCCGCCGCGGGTTCGGCCTGGCGCTGCGGGTGGTCAACCCCACCACCTATGACCACCGCTACGTCGAGCCGGCCGGTGAGTTCACCGAGGCGCAGTTCGTCGAGGCGAGCCTGCCGACGTGACGTAGGAGTCGAGGCGTTCGGCCAGTTCGGCCGGGCGGCTCAGGTAGACGCAGTGGCTGCCGTCGATCTCGTCCGGGGTGATGCCGAGACGCTCGCGCACGACGCGGCGCATGAACTGCGGCGGGAAGAAGCGGTCGTCGCGGCACAGCAGGAACTTGGTCGGCACGTCGGGGTGCGCGGACAGCGGCCATGGCTGGTCGTACGCGGCATTGCTTTCGTTGCGGCTCCTGGCCAGGGCCTCGGCGGCCAGTGCGGGCGGCACGTCGTGCAGGAACAGGGCGACCTCGTCCTCGGGCGCGTCGACCTCGTCGTAGCCGGTGTGCGACCACCAGTCGCCCGGTGCCTCGCCCGGCGCGGGGATCATCCCGGTGAGCAGCACGAGCAGGTCGACGTCGAGCCGGTCGCACACGAGCATGCCGGTGAAACCACCGTACGAGTGAGCGACCACGACCAGGTCGCGGCGGTCCCCGATCGCGTCGACCACCGCGTCGGCGCGCTCCGACAGCCCGGCGTTCTCGTCCTCGCAGGGCAGGTCGACGGCGACGACGTCGTGGCCGCGGGCGCGCAGTTCCGGCTCGACGAGGTGCCAGTCCCACGCGCTGCCGCCGGCGCCGTGGATCAGGACGAAGGTGCTCACGGCTGGAACTCCCAGCGCGGTTCGGACGTACTGAGCAGCGCAGATCGGCTGCCCGGCAGCTCGTGCGCGAGCGTCGCGAGGAGCTTGGGGATGTCGGAGGCCGCCGACTCGTGCATCGCCTCGGCGACGATCAGAACCGACGTCGTGGCCTCCCCGACGGCCGAGTAGCCGCTCTGCCGGTTCGTCCAACGCCGCGCGTGCGCCCGGCCCGCGGCGTCGGCGAAGATCACCTCACCATTGGCCGGGTGCTCGGTCTCCCCCGCGAACGTCAGGTAGGTCTCCTCGCCGTTGGCATACCGGACCTCGAGCCCCTCGTCGATCAGCTCTGTGTCGAACGCCGCGACCGGGACCGCGAACGCGACCGACACGGCGTTGCACAGGTCGATCAGCGGATGGATCCGCGGCAGCTCGCGCTCCTTGCGCAGCCGCCGCAGCAGCGACTCCGAGGCGCACCGGTACTGCGTTGGCTTCAGGCCCATCCTGGTGAACGTGCGCCGCCACGCACGGATCTCCGGCAGCTCGGACTCGGGGCCGGCGTCGAGCCGGGCGAGCGCCGCTGCCACCAGGTCGTCGACCGGCGCGCCGGCCAGCTGGCCCACGTCGACGGCCCGGGCGGCGACGACCCCGGCCACCAGGTCCGGGTGGTCCGCCCAGATCCGGCTCGCGTGTTGGAAGTACATGGCCCAAGGCTTCCACAGTCACCTGTGGCGCTCGATCAGCTCCTCAGCACGGTTGTTTGCGCAGTTCGCGCTGGGTGATCACTTCCACGCGAGAAGTGTCGCACCTGTAGCACAGCGTTACAGGCGGATCTGCCGTCATGATCGCGTCAAGAATTCGTGCGTCGCTGTATGGACCGCGTCAGGGCGGTGGAGCCGCTGCGTCCGCAAGCGTTGGTTGGTGCTGACCTGCTCGCCACTCCAGCGCAAGCACGAAGGAGCTCTCGTTGCCTGATCTGATCTTGGTTCTGCTGACGGTGGGGCTGTTCGTGGTGCTCGCCGTCGTGGTCCGGGGGGTCGAGCGGTTGTGAACGCGGTGAACCTCGTCGGCCTGATCATCGCGGCCGTCCTGGCCGTGTACCTGGTGGCAGCCCTGCTTTTCCCGGAGCGCTTCTGATGAGCACGACCACCGCAGGGGTGGCCTTCGTCCTGTCCCTGATCGTCGCCCTGGCCCTGGCGTACCGGTACCTGGGCGACTACCTGTTCCGCACCGTCGCGGGTGAGCGGCACTCGCGCCTGGAGCACGGGGTGTACCGGCTGGTCGGGGTCGACCCGGCGAGCCAGCAGTCGTGGTCGGTGTACGCCCGCAGCGTGCTGGCGTTCTCGGCGGTGTCGATCTTGTTCCTGTACGCCCTGATGCGGCTGCAGGACAAGCTGTGGCTATCGCTCGGCCTGCCGGCCGTGATGGAGCACGGCGCCTGGAACACCGCGGTCAGCTTCACCACCAACACGAACTGGCAGTGGTACTCGGGCGAGTCGACCATGGGCCACCTGGTGCAGATGGCCGGCCTGGCGGTGCAGAACTTCGTATCCGCCTCGGTCGGCATCGCGGTCGCGGTCGTCCTGGTGCGTGGCTTCGCCCGGCGTCGCACCGACCTGCTCGGCAACTTCTGGGTCGACCTGACCCGGATCACGGTGCGCATCCTGCTGCCGATCAGCGTCGTGGCGGCCATCGTGCTGATCATCGGTGGAGCGGTGCAGAACCTGTCGGCAGGCACCGACGTGACGACGCTGACCGGCGGCACCCAGACCGTCACCGGCGGTCCGGTAGCGAGCCAGGAGGCAATCAAGGACCTGGGCACCAACGGCGGCGGGTTCTACAACACCAACTCGGCGCACCCGTTCGAGAACCCGACGACCTGGACCAACTGGATCGAGATCTTCCTGCTGCTGTGCATCCCGTTCAGCATGCCGAGGGTGTTCGGCCGGATGGTCAGCCAGGCAAGGCAGGGGCACGCGATCCTGGCCGTCATGACCGTGCTGGCGCTCGCCAGCGTCGCGTTGACGATCGGCTTCGAACTCGAGGCCGCCGGCACCGTGCCGCAGGCGGTCGGCGCCGCGATGGAAGGTAAGGACGTCCGGTTCGGCGTCCCGAACTCGGCCACGTTCGCCGCCGCCACGACGCTGACCTCGACCGGGTCGGTGAACTCGTTCCACGACTCGTACACAGCGCTCGGCGGCATGATGCCGATGATCAACATGATGCTCGGCGAGGTCGCGCCGGGTGGGGTCGGCGCGGGCCTCTACGGCATGCTGGTCCTCGCCGTGATCACGGTATTCGTGGGCGGGCTGATGGTCGGCCGGACGCCGGAGTACCTGGGCAAGAAGATCGGCGCCAGGCAGATCAAGCTCGCGTCGCTTTACTTACTGGTGACGCCGGCGCTGGTGCTGATCGGCACGGCGGCCGCGATGGCCACCGGTAACCACCAGACGGCGCTCAACGTCGGCCCGCACGGGTTCTCCGAGGTGCTGTATGCGTTCACGTCGGCGTCGAACAACAACGGCTCGGCGTTCGCCGGTATCACGGTCAACACGGCCTGGTGGGACACCGCGCTCGGGCTGGCGATGCTCTTCGGCCGGTTCGTCCCGATCATCCTGGTGCTGGCCCTTGCCGGCTCACTGGCCCGCCAGCGGCCCGTACCCGAGTCCGCCGGCACGCTGCCTACCCACCGCCCGCTGTTCGTCGGCATGGTCGTCGGCGTCACGGTGATCCTGGTCGCGCTGACCTTCCTGCCCGCCCTCGCGCTCGGCCCGCTGGCCGAGGGCCTGTCCGGTTGAGCCCCGAAGGAGCTCGTAGGAGATGGCACTCACCACCGAAACGCCGGCAGCTCCACAGCAGCGCCCGGCGGACGAGCCCGCCCGGGTCGGCGCGGGGCTGCTCGACCCGGGGCAGCTGTGGCGCTCTCTGCCGGACGCGCTGGTCAAGCTCGATCCGCGCACCCTGTGGCGCAACCCGGTCATGTTCATCGTCGAGGTCGGCGCGGTGTTCACCACCGTCCTGGCGATCGCCGATCCGTCGGTGTTCGCGTGGGTCATCGTGGTCTGGCTGTGGCTGACCGTGCTGTTCGCCAACCTCGCCGAGGCCGTCGCAGAGGGCCGCGGCAAGGCCCAGGCGGCGAGCCTGCGCCGGGCGCGCAGGGACACCGTCGCCAGGCGCCTGGACGCCGGCGGCAACGAGGAGCAGATCCCGGCGACGCAACTTCGGCAGGGCGACGTGGCCGTCGTCGAAGCAGGGCAGATCATCCCGGGCGACGGCGACGTCATCGAGGGCATCGCCTCGGTGGACGAGTCGGCGATCACCGGCGAGTCCGCCCCGGTGATCCGCGAGTCCGGCGGCGACCGGTCCGCGGTCACCGGCGGCACCAGGGTCCTCTCCGACCGGATCGTCGTGCGGATCACGCAGCGGCCAGGCGAGAGCTTCGTCGACCGGATGATCGCCCTGGTCGAGGGCGCCTCCAGGCAGAAGACGCCCAACGAGATCGCGCTGAACATCCTGCTGGCCACGCTGACGGTGATCTTCCTGCTCGCCGTCGTGACGCTGCAGCCGATGGCGATCTTCGCCAAGAGCTACAACGCCGCGGCGCCGGACACCACCGCGATCGACGGCAACGGCGTCAGCGCAATCGTGCTGGTGTCGCTGCTCGTGTGCCTGATCCCGACCACGATCGGCGCCCTGCTCTCGGCGATCGGCATCGCAGGCATGGACCGGCTCGTGCAGCGCAATGTGCTGGCGATGTCCGGCCGCGCGGTGGAGGCCGCCGGCGACGTCAACACACTGCTGCTGGACAAGACCGGCACGGTGACCCTCGGCAACCGGCAGGCGACCGAGTTCCTGCCGGTGGTGGGAGTGCCGCAGCAGGTCGTGGCCGATGCCGCGCAGCTGGCCAGCATGGCCGACGACACGCCAGAGGGCCGCTCGATCGTGGTGCTCGCCAAGCGGGTCCATGGGCTTCGCGTGCCTGACGCCGGAGTGGCCAGCGTGAGGTTCGTGCCGTTCTCGGCCGAGACCAGGATGTCCGGCGTCGACCTCGCCGACGGGCGTCGCATCCGCAAGGGCGCCGCGGCCGCGGTCATGAAGTGGGTCCGCGACAACGGCGGCCATCCGAGTGACGACGTGGGCGCCGCGGTCGACGGGATCAGCGCCACCGGCGGCACGCCGTTGGTCGTCGCCGAGCACCAAGCCGGCCAGCCGGCCAGGGCGCTGGGCGTCGTGCACCTCAAGGACGTCGTCAAGCAGGGCATGCGGGTCCGGTTCGACGAGATGCGCCGGATGGGCATCCGCACGATCATGATCACCGGCGACAATCCGCTGACGGCCAAGGCGATCGCCGACGAGGCCGGCGTGGACGACTTCCTGGCCGAGGCCAAGCCCGAGGACAAGCTCGAGCTGATCCGCCGCGAGCAGCAGGGCGGACGCCTGGTGGCCATGACCGGCGACGGCACCAACGACGCGCCGGCCCTGGCCCAGGCCGACGTAGGCGTGGCGATGAACTCGGGCACGTCGGCGGCCAAGGAGGCCGGCAACATGGTCGACCTGGACTCGGACCCGACCAAGCTCATCGAGATCGTCGAGATCGGCAAGCAGCTGCTCATCACCAGGGGGGCGCTGACCACGTTCTCGATCGCCAACGACATCGCCAAGTACTTCGCGATCATCCCGGCGATGTTCGCCGCCGTGCACCCGTCGCTCGACCAGCTCAACGTAATGCGGCTGGACAGCCCGGAGTCGGCGATCCTGTCAGCGGTGATCTTTAACGCGCTGGTGATCATCGCTCTGATCCCGCTTGCGCTGCGCGGAGTGCGGTACCGGCCGGCCAGCGCCAGCCGGCTGTTGACCCGCAACCTGTGGCTCTACGGCCTCGGCGGCATCGTCGTGCCGTTCGCCGGCATCAAGCTCATCGACCTGCTCGTCCAGTTCATCCCAGGGATCTCGTGATGCGCCTTCCGAGTTGGCTCGGCCAGCACCTGGCCGCCCTGCGAGCCGTGCTCGTGTTCACCGTCCTGGTCGGGCTCGCCTACCCCCTGGCCCTGACCACGGTGGCCCAGCTCCCCGGCCTGCGGGCCAACGCCAACGGCTCGATCATCACCGACGCGAGCGGGCGGCCCGTCGGCAGCCGGATCATCGGCCAGCCGTTCACCGACGACGAGGGTCACCCGGTGCCGGAGTACTTCCAGTCCAGGCCGTCGGCTGCCGGCGACGGCTACGACCCGACCGCCACCGCGGCCAGCAACCTCGGCCCGGAGAGCATCGAGGACATGCTCGCCGAGAACCCCGACGATGCCGCACAGGCGCTGCTGACCGCCGTGTGCGCCCGCAGCCTGGCCATCGGCGAGCTCGAACGCGTCGACGGCAGGCGGCCCTACTGCACCCCCGACGGGGTCGGCGCGGTGCTGCGGGTGTTCTACACCGAGGGCCTGACCGGCACCGTCACCCGAGCCGTGTCGGTCAACCAGCAGTGCCCGGCGGAGCCCTTCGTCGCCTCGTTCCGGGGCACCGCGGTCGAGTGCGCCGAGCCGGGCCAGGACTACTCGGGCGGCGTGCTCACCCCTGTCCGGGGCGACGCTCCGGCGAACCCGGCGGTGCCGGCCGACGCGGTCACCGCGAGCGGCTCCGGCCTCGACCCGCACATCAGCATCGCCTACGCGAACCTGCAGGCGCCGCGGATCGCCCGGGAGCGCGCCACCGACCCGGCCCGGATCCGAACCCTGGTCGCGCAGTTCACCGACGGCCCCGCGCTGGGCTTCATGGGTCAGCCAGGCGTGAACGTCCTGGAGCTGAACCTCGAGCTGGACCGCCAGTTCCCGGTCCGATGAGGCCGAAGGTGATCGTGACGTCGCCATCCGCCGATCAACCCGATCAGGCCGTCTGGCGGCAGGAACCTGGGCGCCTCGATCGGCTGGGCCGGCGCCGCCCGGTCGTTCCTCGGGGTGTCGCTCATGCCGACACGCTGATGCAGCCGGGGTCGGCGTTGCGCCGTCGCCGGGTCCGGCGGTGGTTCGCCGGCCATAACCGGGCCCCGCACCTGGCCGCAGGCCGGGTTCTGGACCAGATGTTCGGCGAACCTGCCGAGCTGCTGTTCGCTCGCGGACGCCGAGCGCGCGCGGGACGCAACCACCGGGACCGACGAGTTCGGCGGTCAGTTCACCTATCCGATGACCAGGCCAGCGCTGAACGCCGCGATGACTCGGCTGGCTCTGGGTGGAGCGTCCAACTTCGCCGCCGCCGAGCGCCACGCCATCGAGTCGATCGAGGTGTGCGAGTTCGCCTGATGCGGTTCGCGCACATGATCGACCGCCCGCGCTACCAGACCACCGGGTTGGCCCTCGACCTTCGCGAGCAGATCCGGTCGATCACGACCTCGCCGGCTCCCGAGCAGCCGGCGTGACGGCAGGAGGACCATTCAAGGCATGGGCCGTGGTCAGCTGCGCGTCTACCTCGGGGCGGCGCCCGGGGTGGGCAAGACCTACGCGATGCTGCTGGAGGCCCACCGCCGGCACGGCCGCGGCACCGACGTGGTCGTCGGCTTCGTCGAGACGCACGGCCGCAAGCTGACCGCGTCGCTGATCGGTGACCTGGAGGTGGTGCCCCGCAAGGAGCTGACCTATCGCGGGGCCACCTTCACCGAGATGGACGTCGACGCGATGCTGGCCAGGCACCCGCAGGTTGCGCTGGTCGACGAGCTGGCCCACACCAACGTCCCCGGCTCCCGCAACGCCAAGCGGTGGCAGGACATCAACGACCTGCTCGACGCCGGGATCACGGTGCTGTCCACGGTCAACATCCAGCACCTCGAGTCGCTCAACGACGTGGTCGAGCAGATCACCGGCGTCGCCCAGCGCGAGACCGTGCCCGACCAGGTCGTCCGCCAGGCCGACCAGGTGGAGCTGGTCGACATGACGCCGGAGGCGCTGCGCCGCCGCATGGTGCACGGCAACGTCTACGCCCCCGAGAAGATCGACGCTGCGCTCGGCAACTACTTCCGGATCGGCAACCTCACCGCGCTTCGCGAGTTGGCGCTGCTCTGGCTGGCCGACAAGGTCGACGAGCAGCTTGATCGGTACCGCGCTGAGCACGACATCGGCATCACTTGGGAGGCGCGCGAGCGGGTCGTGGTCGCGGTCACCGGTGGCCCGGAGGGCGAGACGCTGATCCGCCGAGCGGCCCGAATCGCCAACCGGACCAAGGGCGCCGACCTGCTGGCCGTTCACGTGGCTCGATCAGACGGTCTGGCCGGCGCGAACCCGGCGCTGCTGGCCAGGCAGCGGCTGCTGGTGGAGAGCCTCGGCGGCACCTACCACCAGGTCGTCGGGGCCGATGTGCCCACCGCGCTGCTCGACTTCGCCCGCGGCGTCAACGCCACCCAGCTCGTGCTCGGCGCGTCCCGGCGCGGGCGGTTCGCACAGATCCTCGCCCCCGGGGTCGGGGTCACCACCACTGCTCGGTCCGGGCCGATCGACGTGCACCTGGTCACCCACGAGGAGATCGGCCGGGGTCGCCGCCGGCCGAGCACCGGCGGCGGCGCGCTGTCGACCCCCCGCCGGCCCGCCGGGTACGCCGTGACCGTCGCCGGTCTTCCGCTGCTGACCTACGTGCTGCACCTGTCCGTCAGCGAGCTGTCGCTGGCCAGCGACATCCTGCTGTTCCTGGCCGTGGTCATCGCGGTGGCCCTGGTCGGCGGCATGTGGCCGGCGCTGCTGGCCGCCGTTGGCGGGTCGCTGCTGCTCAACTACTTCTTCACCCCGCCGGTCCACACGCTCACGATCGCCGAGCGGGAGAACATCCTGGCGCTGGCGGTGTTCGTGCTGGTCGCAGCTGCGGTCAGTGCGGTTGTCGACCTGGCCGCCCGCCGCACCCGGCAGGCCGCCAGGGCCAGCGCCGACGCCACGACCCTGGCCACCGTGGCCGGAAGCGTGCTGCGCGGCGCACGCCCGCTGTACGCCCTGCTAGAACGCCTGAAGGAGACCTTCGGGCTGGAGTCGGTGACGCTGCTCGAACACCGGCCGGCCGTACCGGACGGGCCCGACCGCCGGCACGACCCCGCAGCGTGGCAGGTCGCGGCGTGCGTCGGCGGGGCGCCGTGCAGCGCTCCGAGCGAGGGCGACGTCGACGTGCCGGTGGACGAGACCCTCACGCTCGTGTTGAAGGGGCGGCCGTTGGCCGCCGCCGACCGGCGCATCGTCGAGGCGTTCGCCGCTCAGGCCGCCGTCGCATTGCGCCAGGAGCGCCTCGCCGAACAGGCCGCGAAGGCCCGGCCGCTCGAGGAGGCCGACCGGATGCGCACGACGCTGCTCGCCGCGGTCAGCCACGACCTGCGCACCCCGCTCGCCTCCGCGATGGCCGCCGTCGGCAGCCTGCGCCAGACCGACGTGTCCTGGTCGGCCGAGGACCGGGCCTCGCTGCTCGCCACGATCGAAGAGGGCGCCAACCGCCCCGCCTCGCTGATCGGCAACCTGCTCGACATGAGCCGGGTCCACGCCGGCGCCCTGCAACCCTTCCTGCGGCCGGTCCCCCCGGACGCGGGGGCG
>OBLK01000180.1_pt1 | contig 19991 bp, 17 predicted proteins | sample 1518871 | NCBI WGS metagenome assembly OBLK01 (sample SAMEA2464837, study PRJEB22497) | soil metagenome | biome: Grassland; feature: Farmland; material: Clay | place: Australia | collected 2013-02-01 | depth 0.8 m
CCCTGGCGTCCTCGTTCGGCCGTGGAGCGGCGGCGGCCGGGACCGGATCGGCGGGGACGGGCTGGACCGGGGCGCTGTCGTCGGCTGGCGCGCTGTCGTCGGCTGGCGCGCTGTCGTCGGCCTTCGCGTTGTCCTTGGCCTGCGCGGCGGCCGCGGCCGAGGCCTTGGCGGCGTCGAGCACCGAGGTGCGCATGCCGAACCAGGCGGCGAGCAGGCCCACCACGCAACCGGCCGCGCACCAGAGCCACACCGCCTCCCCGACCTGGGAGTAGATCGCCAGGCCGAAGATCGATCCGGCCGCCGAGCCGACGCCGAACGCCGCGGTGCCGGCGCCGTTGTAGCGCCCGCGCAGGTGGTCGGGCGCCGCCATCGCCGGGTAGGCGAACACCGACGGCCCGGCGATGATCTCGGCGAGCGTCCACACCAGCGTGCCGACGACGAACACGGCGGCGCCGAACGGCAGCGCGTAGCAGGCCAGGCCACCGCCGAGCAGCAGGAAGCCGAGCGCGATCACCACGCGCATCGGCCAGCGCTGGGTCACCCTCGTCACCAGCAGTTCGAGGCCGATCACGATGGCGCCGTTGAGCGCGACCATCGCGCTGAACCAGATCGTGCCGAGCCCGGCGTCGCGCATCGCCACCGGCAGCGTGCTCAGGTACTGCACATACACCGCGGCGTTGATCGCCATGGCGGCCAGGAACAGCACGAACCGGCCGTCGCCGACCACCGCCAGGTAGCCGTCCCGCCGCTGCGCCGCGCCACCGGCCTCCGCGTCCTCGGCCGTTTCGGCTGCCGCCGGCTCCGGGCGGGTCCGCCGCGGGAGCAGGAACGCTGCGATCGCCGCGTAGGCCAGCGCGGCCAGCGCCTCACCCCAGAACAGCAGGTTGTACGAGACCGCGATCAGCGCGGCGCCGATCAGCGGCGCCAGCGTCCCGCCCACGTTGTAGGCGAGCCGGTACATCGCGAAGATCATCACCTGCCGGTGCTTCGGCGTGACCTCCGACAGCAGCGCCGTCGACGCCGGCCGGTACGCCCCGTTCACCAGGCCGACCACGAACACCACGCCGACCAGCGCCGGGTACATCCGGACGTAGAGGATCGCCAGGATCAGCACTGCGGTGCCGATCATGCTGATCAGCACGGTCAACCTGGCGCCGAGGCGGTCGGTCATCGACCCGCCGGCCAGCACGCCGAGCACCGCTCCTGTTGTGTACAAACCGAGTGCGACGCCGGACTGGGCCGGCGTGAAACCCCGCTCGATCAGGAAAAGCACGAGGAAGACCTGCAGGAATGCGCCTAGCCGGTTCACCACGACGCCGGCGAGCATTGCCTTGGCTGCCAGCGGCGACTCCCGCCAGGTGAGCAGGATGCCGGCATCGTCGGATCGTTTCCTGGTTCGCTGGCTCATTCCCTCGACTTTCGCTCGTCAATGCCGGCATGAATTCAGGCGAAACCGCCGGCACGGACCGTCCGGATGGCCGATGCGATGAATGGCGGGTGCGCGCCCGAATTTCTATCCGGTCGGCGACATTACGAACAGCCGGCAAAAGCGTGAACGTGTCAATCCGAATGGCGGCGTCACACCGCGGGCGGGCGGTCTTCGAACGGTGTCGACAGCACCACGGTGGTCCTGGTCGACACGCCGGCCGCCTCCCGGATCCGCCGCAGCAGGTCCTCCAGCTCGGCCGGGGTCGACACCCTGACCTTGACGATGTACGACTCGTCGCCGGCGACCGAGTAGCACGCCTCGACCTCGCGCAGGTGCTCGATGCGCTGTGGGTAGTCGTCCGGTGCGGCCGGGTCGATCGGGGTCAGCGAGACGAACGCGGTGAGCGGCAGCCCGATCAGCTCGCCGTCGAGCCGGGCCGCGTACCCGCGCACCACGCCGCGCTGCTCGAGCCGGCGGACCCGCTGGTGCACCGCGGACACCGAGAGCCCGACCCGCTCGGCGAGGTCGGTGAAGCTGCACCGGCCGTTGGCGGCCAGCTCGCGGGCGATCGCGCGGTCCAGCTCGGCCAGCTCGCCGTGGTGCGCCGGGCCGGGCGCGGGGCTCGGCGTCGGAGCGGGCTGGGCCGCCGGTCGCTGCCCCGGAGTGGTCACAGCGACACCAGCTCGCGCGGCCGCCGGTTCAGCGGCTCGCAGCCGTCCTGCGTCACGACCACGATGTCCTCGATGCGCGCGCCCCACCGGCCGGGCAGGTAGATGCCGGGCTCGATGCTGAACGCCATGCCAGGCTCGAGCACCAGGTCGTTGCCGGCGACGATGTAGGGCTCCTCGTGGATCTGCAGGCCGATGCCGTGCCCGGTGCGGTGCACGAAGTACTCGCCGTACCCGGCGTCGGCGATGATCGTCCGGGCGGTGGCGTCGACGCTCTCGGCGGTGACGCCGGGGCGGACCGCGGCCACCGCGGCGGCCTGGGCCTGCTGCAGCACGGCGTACACCTGCGACACCTCGGCCGCCGGCTCGCCGCCCACGCAGTAGGTGCGGGTGGAGTCGGAGTGGTAGCCCTCTTCGACCGCCCCACCGATGTCGACCACGACGATGTCACCGGGCTCGATCACCCGGTCGGAGACGTCGTGGTGCGGGCTCGCGCCGTTGGGCCCCGACCCGACGATGGTGAACTCGGACCCGACGTGGCCCTCCTGCAGGATCGCCGCGGCGATCGCGGCGCCGACCTGCGCCTCCGTGCGGCCGGGCTTGGCCAGCTCCGCCATCCTCGCGTGCACCCGGTCGATCGCCTTCCCGGCCTTGCGCAGCGCCGCGACCTCGGCGGCGTCCTTGCGCATCCGCAGCTCGCGCAGCACCGGCCCGGCGAGCGTCTGCCGGGCGTCCGGGAGGGTGTCGCGCAGCCGGTGGACGTGCATGGCCGGCATCACGTCGGCGACGGCCACAGCCGTGGGCGACCCTGGCAGCAGGCGCTGGACCAGCGCGTACGGGTCGTCGTTGTCGGTCCAGTCGGCCAGCTCGACGCCGAGCGCGTCGAGCCCGAGACCCGCATAGCCCGGCCGCTCCAGCCGTGGCACGACGAACACCGGCGCCGCGTCCGCGCGTAGCACCAGGCAGGTGAGCCGCTCACCGAACGAGGCGTGGTGGTCGGCCGGCAACCCGAGCAGGTACTGCAGGTCGGCGCCGGGCGTGATCAGCAGTGCGTCCAGGCCGGCGCCGGCGGTGACCGTGCCGGCGCGGCGCAGCCGTTCGGCGAGTGCGTTCATGAATTGCAGCCTACGGCCGTAGGCTGCCCGACTGTGCTGGTGCTGATAGATGCGGCGAGCTTGTACTTCAGGGCGTTCCACGGGGTGCCGATCGACGCGGCACGCGCGCCGGACGGCAGCCCGGTCAACGCGGTGCGCGGGTTCACCGACATGATCGCCAACGTGCTGGGCATGAGCCGGTCCGCCCGGCCGACCCGCCTGGTGGCGTGCATGGACCTGGAGTGGCGGCCCGCGTTCCGGGTGAAGGCGATTCCGTCGTACAAGGCGCACCGGCTCGCGCCGGACGGCAAGCTCGAGGTGGTCCCGGACGAGCTGGTGCCGCAGGTCGACGTCATCATCGACGTGCTCGAGGCGTTCGGCATCGCGATGGGCGGTGCCCGCGGCTACGAGGCCGACGACGTGATCGGCACGCTGTGCGCGACCGAGACCAAGGACCCGGTCGAGGTGGTCTCCGGCGACCGCGACCTGTTCCAGGTGGTGCGCGACAAGCCGAACCAGGTCCGGGTCCGCTATGCCGGCCGCGGCCTGGCCAGGGCGGAGCTGTACGGGCCGGCCGAGGTCGCCAAGCGCTACGGCGTGCCGCCCAAGCGCGCCGGCCTGGCCTACGCCGAGATGGCGATCCTGCGCGGCGACCCGTCCGACGGGCTGCCCGGGGTGCCGGGGGTGGGTGAGAAGACCGCCGCAGCGGTGGTCTCCAAGTTCGACTCGTACGAGGAGCTGCTCGGCGCGATCGGCGATCCGGCCGACAAGCGGCTGGCCTCTGGTGTGCGTTCGAAGCTGGCCGCGGCCGGCGACTACATCACCAAGGCGCCCGCCGTCGTGATCGTCGCGCCGGACGCCCCGGTCGAGCTCTCGAGGCCGGACCGGCTGCCCGAGTCCCCCGCCGACCCGGACAAGCTCGCCGAGCTGCGTGAGCGGTGGAACCTCGGTGGCCCGGTCGAGCGGCTCACCGAGGCGCTGGCGAAGGCTCGCTGATCCGCTGATCCGCGCGTCGGGCGTGCATCAGAAGAAGGTGCCAGCCCACGGCGTGACGCCGGTGGCGAACAGGGCGTCGGCCGCGGCCAGCGCGGCCGGTTCGCGAACCGCCAGCCGCCCGGTGGACGCCAGCACCGACGGTGCCACGTCGCCCAGGTACAGCCGGCCGAGCTCGGCGACCGTCAGCTCGAGTTGCGCTGGCTCGTCGGTGCGCTTGACGCCGTCAGGAGTCAGGCAGTAGGCGCCGCTGTTGGCCGCCAGCAGGGCGTCCTCGACCCCGATCACCACGGGTTCGGCGTCACCCCAGCTCCGGGCGCTCAATGCGCTGTGCACGTCGACCAGGCGAAGCCACGTCTCGTCGCCGAGCTCGGTGGTCCGGCATGCCCTGGCGTCGCCCAGCAGCAGCTCGATCGGTTCGTCGAGCGGCCGCAGCCAGCCCCGCACCGAGTTGATCAGGTCGACGCTCAGGGTGAAACGCCAGAGCGCCGCCGTCGCCGCCGTCGAGGCGGAGTGCAGGTCCTCCACGATCAGCCGAAGACCCCACGCGTCGTCGGGCGTCGGGTTGCTGTCGGCGCGGTAGTAGACGTAACCGTCGTCGTTGCCGTCGTCGTCGGTGTGCACGGCGACGCACACCGGGTGCTCACCCTCCGGCGGGCGGTTCAGGATCATCGCCCACCAGCCGTCGCTGCGCTGCAGGGTGCCGGGGCGGCGCTCGTCGATCCGCCGGAACAGCGGGGGCAGCACGGTTTCGAACTCGGCAGGCTCCAGGAGGCGGATCGAGCCGCCGCCCGGCGCGTCGCGGTGCATCGCGGCCCGTGCCGGGTCGATCTCGACATTGCGGCCCCTGGTGGCGACCCCGTAGCCGAACCGCCCGTAGATCGGGTACTCGGAGGCCCGAAGTGTGGCCACCGGCTCGCCGGCCGCGGCCACGGCGACGAGCTGCTCGCGCATCAGCGCGGTCAGCACGCCGCGCCTAGCCCGGTCGGCCGCCACACCGACCCTGGTCACCGCGGCCATCGGTAGCGCAGCGCCACCGGGCACGACGATCGGCATCGGGAACGAGTAGGCGGTGCCGATCAGGCGTTGGCCCTCGAACACGCCGAGCGTCCGGTCGGGCACGTACGAGCCCTTGACCCGGTCCCAGGCGGCGTCGTCGGGCGGTGAACGGTGCAGCGCGGCACGGAACAGCGAGCTGGCGGCGCGGTGTTCGGGCTCGTCGAGCAACCTCACGTCTGGCACGGGCCCATCCTGCTCGCCGGCACCGACAGTCCGCGAGCGAGTTACCGCGCCGCGCTACTGCGTCTATTCGTGCCGCGCGAGGAGGACCTCGCGCTACTTCGGCTGGCTGACCTCGTACTCGCCGTCGTCGGACTTGACTGTGATCGTGACGGCGCTCTGCTGGTTGTCGATCGTAACGGTGCAGTCGAAGGTGGCGCCGGTCTTGACCTCCTGACCGGCTGGGCAGCTGACCGCGGTGACGTTCTCGATGCCGTAGTTCTCGGTCAGGATCGTCTGCACGCCCTGCTCGACGGCGTTGTCGTCGAAGGTGGTCTTGCCGAGCGTGCCGGTCAGGAACAGCGCGCCGACCACGACGCCGGCGATCACCACCAGGCCGACCACGAGCAGAACCCAGGGCAGCGCCGAACCCTTCTTCTTGGCCTGGGCCGGCCCGCCCGGGTAGCCCGGCTGCTGGTACGGGCTCTGGAACGGGCCGCTCTGTGGGCCGCCGTACGGCTGCCCCGGCTGGCCTGGCTGGCCGTACTGCTGGCCAGGTTGGCTGTACTGCTGGCCAGGTTGGCCGTACTGCTGGCCAGGTTGGCCGTACGGCTGACCGGGCTGGCCGTACGGCTGACCGGGCTGGCCGTAGCCGGGCTGCTGGGTCGGCAGCGGCCCCGAACCCGGGTGCTGCTGCTGACCCGGGTACGCCCCCTGGCCAGGCTGGCCGTAAGGCGACTGACCGTACTGCTGGCCCTGGCCGGGTTGCTGACCGTAGCCGGGCTGGCCGTAACCCTGGTTGCCCGGCTGGCCGTAGCTTGGCTGGCTCGGCTGGTCGTAGCTGGGCCGGTCGTATCCCGGCTGGTCGTACCTCGGCCGGTCGTAACCGGGCTGGCCGTGACCGGGCTGGTCGTAACCGGGCTGATCGTGGTTCGGCTGGTCACGTTCGCCACCGGACTGCTGGGAGCCCCACGGCTGCTCGGGGTCGCCGCCGCTCGATCCATACGGGGTCGACATATTTCCCTCCGGAGCTCGCCCGCCCTGTACCCGGCCGCGATCAAACCACAGCGCGCCGCCAGCCGCTGAGAGTACCGCGCCTTTCGTGTGCGGCTGGTAAACGTCAGGTGCCGACGGCGACGACGCCCCGGCGCACCGACGTGATCGCCTCCTTGGCGGCCCGGCCGACCGGGCTCGACGGCCCGCACACGGCGCGCAGCTGGTCGAGCAGGTCGACCACCTGGCGGCACCACCGCACGAAGTCGCCGGCCGACAGCTCCTGCCCGTTCTGCTCGGCCGCCGTGAGCACCGCGGTCAGCGACTCGCCGCGGGCCCACCGGTAGACCGGCCAGGCGAACCCGAGGTCTGGCTCCCGGGTGCGGTCGAGCTTGTGCCGGCGCTCGTCCTCCTCCAGCGCGGCCCACAGCCGCATGGTCGCGGTCAGCGCGTCGGTCACGACGCCACCGGGTACCCGCGGCGCGGACTGGACCTCGCGGCGCGACTCGAACACCAGCGCCGATACCACCGCCGCCAGCTCGGCCGGCCCGAGCTCGTCCCACACACCGGCGCGCACGCACTGCGCGGCCAGCAGGTCGGACTCGCTGTAGATCCTGGCCAGCACGGCGCCGTGCCCGGTGACGGTGTGCCCGGCGTCCAGGTAGCCGCGCTCGGTGAGCAGCCCACGGATCCGGTCGAACGCCCTGGCCAGCGAGTGCGTGGTGGCCGCGACCCGCTGCCGCAGCTGCTCGGTCTCCTTGGCCAGCGTGGCGTGCCGCTCGGCCCAGCGCGCGTGGTCCTCGCGCTCGTCGCAGCCGTGGCATGGGTGCGCCCGCATCGCCCGGCGCAGCGCCGCGAGCTCGCCGTCCTCGGCCGCGCCCCTGGCCGATCCGCGTGCCGACCCGTTCGAGCCGTTCGAGCCTCTGCGCCCAGGCACCGGTGCCACGATGCCGGTGTTGCGCAGCGACGACGCCAGGTCCCGGCGAACCCGAGGCACCCGGTGCTCGACCCGCTTGGGCAGCCGCAGCCGGCCGAGCACCTGCACCGGCGCGCTGAAGTCGGAGCTGGACAGCCGCCCGGCCCAGCGGTCCTCGGTGACCACGAGCGGCCTGGCCTCACCGTCGGGCGCCACGCCTGGGTCGAGCACGACGGCCAGCCCGGAGCGGCGGCCGGAGGAGACCGCGATGACGTCGCCGCGCTGCAACCGTTCGAGCGCCTGCGCCGACTCGATCCGCTGGGCCGCCCGGTTCTGCCTGGACAGGGCGCGCTCCCGATCGGCGATTCGCCGGCGCAGGTCGGCGTACTCGGCGAAATCGCCGAGGTGGCAGTGCATCGACTCGGCGTAGCCGTCGAGCGCCTCGGCGTTCCGCTCGATCCTCCTGGCCAGCCCCACCATCGAGCGGTCGGCCTGGAACTGCGCGAACGACTTCTCCAGGATGCCCCGCGCGGCGTCCGCGCCGATCCTGGCGACCAGGTTGACGGCCATGTTGTAGCCCGGCTTGAACGAGCTGCGCAGCGGGTAGGTGCGGGTCGACGCGAGGCCGGCGACCTGGCGGGGGTCGACGCCCGGCTGCCAGACCACGACCGCGTGGCCTTCGATGTCGATACCGCGGCGCCCGGCCCGGCCGGTCAGCTGGGTGTACTCGCCGGGGGTGAGCTCGACGTGCGCCTCGCCGTTGAACTTGACGAGCCGCTCCAGCACCACGGTCCTGGCCGGCATGTTGATGCCGAGCGCCAGCGTCTCGGTGGCGAACACGATCTTGACCAGGCCGTGGACGAACAGCTCCTCGACCGTCTCCTTGAACGCCGGCAGCATGCCCGCGTGGTGCGCGGCGATGCCGCGTTCGAGCGCATCGCGCCAGTCCCAGAAGCCGAGCACGCCGAGGTCCCCCTCCGGCAGGTCTCGGGTCCTGGCGTCGACGATCCGCCTGATCTGCTCGGCCTCGTCTGGGGTCGTGAGCCGGGTGCCCGCCCGCACGCACTGGGTGACCGCGGCGTCGCAGCCGGCCCTGGAGAAGATGAACGTGATGGCCGGCAGCAGCCCGGCCCGGTCCAGCCGCTCGACGACGTCGACCCGCGACGGCGGCCGGAACCGTGCAGCGCCCGTACCGCCCGAGCCGCCCGGTCCACCGGCGGACCGGCCCCGGTAGCGCCCCCACGGCACGTGGTGGCGCTCGACGTCGTCGGCGTGGCGCACCAGGTTCGGGTCGATGCGAAGCTCGCCGCCCGTTGACTCGCCGGCGAACAGGTCGAACATCCGGCCGCCGACCAGCATGTGCTGCCACAGCGGCACCGGCCGGTGCTCGTCGACGACGACCGTGGTGTCGCCGCGCACCTCGAGCAGCCACTCGCCGAACTCCTCGGCGTTGCTGACCGTCGCCGACAGGCTGGCGATCCGCACGTGCTCGGGCAGGTGCAGGATCACCTCCTCCCACACCGGCCCCCGGAACAGGTCGGCCAGGTAGTGCACCTCGTCCATCACCACGTAGCCCAGCCCGGCCAGCGTCGGCGAGGAGGCGTAGAGCATGTTGCGCAGCACCTCGGTGGTCATCACGACCACCTGGGCGTCGCCGTTGACCGAGGTGTCGCCGGTCAGCAGGCCGACCGCGCCGGCGCCGTGCACCGCGACCAGGTCGGCGTACTTCTGGTTGGACAGCGCCTTGATCGGCGTGGTGTAGAAGCACTTCTTGCCGCCGGCCAGCGCCAGGTGCACCGCGAACTCGCCGACCACGGTCTTGCCGGCTCCGGTCGGCGCGCACACGAGCACGCCGTGCCCGTCCTCCAGCGCCTGGCAGGCCGCCTGCTGGAAGTCGTCGAGCTGGAAGGGGAGCCGCCCGCTGAACTCGGTCAGCCTCGGGTACCTGGCGCGGAGGCGGGCGTCCGCATAGGCCTTAGCTGGCGTGGCCACACGGTCAAGGCTGTCACATTTTCGACCATTCGGCTGCCGAGTACCGCGCCGGTCTCGGTGCCGGTCTCGGTGCCGGTCTCGGTACCGGTTTCGACGCTGGTTACGGCCCTGTCACGACGCGGATCGCGTCCGGGACGCACGTGACCGTCAGCGGTAGCCAACCCTGGCGGTCCCCGTCGGCATAGGCCATCCAGCCGTTGTCGCCGGCCAGCCGGACCTGCCTGGCCCGCATGGTGGAGACCTCCGGCTCGTCGACGTGCGCGCCGGTGCGCAGCAGCGGAAACGTGCGCACCAGCCGGCGCCGGCTGATCGGGCCAACCACGGTCACGTCGAACAGGCCGTCGTGCAGGTCGGCGGCCGGACAGATCCGCAGGCCGCCGCCGTAGGTCGGGGTGTTGCCGACCGACACCATGGTCGCGGTCAACTCGTGGGTGCCGTCCTCGGTCTCCACGACCAGCGGCGAGGCGCTGAGCCTGGCCAGCTCGACGAAGATCGCCAGGTCGTAGCGGCGCGGCCCGCTCGGCCAGCGCATCGCGTTGGCCCGCTCGTTGACCTTGGAGTCGAAGCCGGCACACAGCACGGTGCTGAACCACGCGCCGCCCTCGATCCGGCCCAGGTCAAGCGTTCCCGGCTGGTCGCCGCGGCCGATCGCGGCCGCTACCTCGCTGGCGGCAGCCAGCGGAGCGCCGGGCATGCCGAGGGCGGCGGCCAGGTCGTTGCCGGTCCCGGCCGGGATGACCGCGAGCGCGGTCGGGCTGCCGGCGCACGCCTGGATCGCCAGGTGAGCCGACCCGTCGCCGCCGAGCACCGCGAGCAGGTCGACGCCGTCGTCGACGGCCCGCCGCGCCGTCCCGGCGGTGTCGGCCGCATCCACCCCGACGTGGACGTCGAGCCGGTCGACCGCGTCGCGTAGCCGCGCCGAGACGCCACCGGCCACCCGCGCCGCGGCGCCGCGCCCCGAGGCCGGGTTCACCACCAACATCGCCCGCACAGCGGGTCATCCTGTCAGGTCGTGGCGAGCGCGCGTTCGAAGGCGAGCTCCGCGGCCCCGACCAGGGACGCGCGGTCGCTGAGGGTGGCGGTCGCGACCCGGACGCCACCGGCCGCCCTCGCCACCAGGCTGCGGCGGTTGACCGCGGCCTCGACGTCGTCGACCACCGAGCGTGGCAGCGCCGCCAGCAGACCGCCGATCACCACGAGTTCGGGCGCGAGCACGTTCACCACGTTGACCAGGCCGAGCGTGAGCCAGAATGCGAAGTCGGCGAGCTGTTGCCTGGCCTGCGCCGGCGTCGCGGCGAGTGCGCGAAGCTGCGCGACGAGCACCTCGGCCTGCGTGCCCTCCGGCAGGCCGAGCGCCCTGGCCAGCCCGTCCTCGCCGATCTCGGTCTCCCAGCAGCCGGCGCTGCCGCAGTAGCACGGCAGCCCGCCGGGGTGCACGACCATGTGCCCCAGCTCGCCGACGTAACCGCTGCTTCCGCGAAGCGAACGGCCGCCGAAGATCACTCCGCCGCCGACGCCGACGTTGCAGCACAGGTACACGACGTCCTGCGCGTCCTGGGCGGCGCCGCGGACGTGCTCGGCGAGCGCGCCGAGGTCGGCGTCGTTGGCGACCCACACCGGAAGCCCCAGCGCAGCGCCGAGCCGCTCCCCCAGCGGCTCCGTGGTCCAGCGCAGGTTGGGCGCCTCGTGCACGAGGCCGTCGCGCTGGCGCACCACGCCGGGCACCGACACCCCGATCCCGACCGGCTCCCCGCCGAGCTGGGCCACCAGCTCGAGGCACGCCGTGCGCACGTCGGCCACCACGTCGCAGGGCTGGCTGGCGCCGCGCGGCAGCGGCCACCTGCGCACCCCGAGCACCTCGCCGCCGACCCCGACCATCGCGGCCGTGACGTGCTCGACGTCCAGGTCGACGGCCAGCACGAACACCGCCGCCGGCCGCGGGGCGACCAGCAGCGACGGCCGGCCGGCGCCCACCCGCAGGTCAGGCACCCGCTCGTCGACCAGCCCGGCTGCGGTCAGCTCGTCGACCAGCGCCTTGATCGTGCTGCGGTTCAGCCCGAGGTCGGACGCGAGCTGCGCCCTGGTGCACGGCCCCGCGGTGTGCAGCCGGCGCAGCAGCGCGGTGCGGTTGTGCCGGCGCACCTCGTCGGGCCGGGTACCGACAGTCGGTACACCGTGGCCGGGTCGGTGCCTACGCGACACCGGCCGGCGCGCGCCGCCGCGACAGCGCGTCCACGCTCGCCGCCAGCAGCAGGACCAGCCCGGTGACGATCGATACCACGGCCGCCGGCTGGCCCAGCAGCCGAAGGCCGTTCTCGATGGTGGCGATCACCGCGCCGCCGACGATGGCGTTGCTCACCCGGCCCTTGCCGCCGAACAGCGACGTGCCGCCGATGACCGCGGCGCCGACGGCGAACAGCAGCGTGTTGCCGCCGCCGGCCTGCGGGTCGACCGAGCCGATCTTGGACGAGTAGACGATCGCCCCGACCGCCGCCACCGACGAGCAGATCACGAACACGCTCATCCGGACCTTCTTGACGTCGATGCCCGCGCGCAGCGCCGCCTCGGCGTTGCCGCCGACCGCGTAGACGTGCCGGCCGTACCTGGTCCGGTCGAGCAGGAACGTGCCGATCACCAGCAGCACCAGGACGATCGGCACCACGAATGGCACCCCGGTCTTGATGATGATCGTGTTCGGGCTGCGGTTCAAGGTCAGCGCGTAGGTGCCGATGACGCCGATCGCCACGATCACCGCGACCTTGGCCACCACGAGCGAGGTGGGCTGGGTGACCAGCCCACGTCGCACCCGGCCGAAGTGCCTGGTCAGCACGACCGCGGCGTACCCGCCGGCGGCCACGACCAGCAGCACCCAGCTGCCGACGATCGAGAGGCTGCCGTTGGCCACGTTGAACAGCACGTCGTTGTCCAGGCCGAGCGTGCCGCCCTCGCCGACGTACTGCAGGACCACGCCCTGCCAGGCCAGGAACAGCGCCAGCGTCACCACGAACGACGGGATCCCGACCTTGGCCACAAGGAACCCGGTCAAGCAGCCGATCGCGGTGCCGACGCAGATCGCCAGGAGCATCTCCAGCCACGGGTTCGCGCTGAAGCCGATCAGCATGATCAGCAGCGCGAGCAGCGGCGGTACCACCGCGATCCACAGCCTGGTCAGCACCGCGGTGAGGGCGGCCAGCAGCATTCCGGCGCAGGTGAGCAGGAACACCGTGTTGCCCATGGCCACCCGAAGGTCGCCGTCGAAGCGCAGGTGCAGCGCGAGGATGGCCACCGTCACCCCCGACGCGGTGCCCGCCGACAGGTCGATCTCGCCGAGCAGCAGCACGAACACCAGGCCCATGCCGATGATCGTGATGCCGGCGCCCTGGGCGAGCAGGTTCGCCAGGTTGCCAAGCGTGAGGAACTGCTCCGACGCCGCCGTGAACGCCACGAACAGCACCGCGAGGCCGGCCAGCGCCGGCAGCACGCCGAGCTGCCCGCCGCGCAGCTTGGCGAAGTATTCGCGAATGGCCTGGCCGGCGTCGAGCTGCGCCGTTCCCGGGGGCGCGTCGGTCGGCGGGGCTTGCGTTTCGGTCATGCGCTCCTCACACAGTGCTCAACTCAACGCTCAACTCAACGCTCTACTCAACGCTCTACTCACACAGTGGCTCGACGTGGACAGGCTCGAACACGTCGTCGTGACGCCCGTTCTCAGACGACCGCGGTTTCCGGCTTGGCGATGCCCAGGTTGCCCGACCGGCCGGCCGTGATCAGCTCCACGATCTGGCTGTGCGAGGTCTGCTTGGCCGGCACCGAGGCCGCCAGCCGGCCCAGGTACAGCGCCGCGATGGTGTCGGCCACCTCGAACACGTCGTTCATGTTGTGGCTGATCAGCACCACCCCGATGCCGTTCTCGGCCAGGCGCCGCACCAGGTCCAGCGCCTGCCGGGTCTGGGCGACGCCGAGCGCGGCGGTCGGCTCGTCGAGCAGCACGACCTTGCTCTCCCACAGCACGGCCTTGGCGATCGCCACGGTCTGCCGCTGGCCGCCGGACAGCGACGCCACCGGAGTGCGCACCGACCGCACGGTGCGCACCGACAGGTCGGTAAGCACCTGGCGGGCGGCTTGCTCCATGGCGGCGTCGTCCAGCATGCCGGTGCGCAGCTTCTCGCGGCCGAGGAACATGTTGTCGACGATGTCCAGGTTGTCGCACAGGGCGAGGTCCTGGTAGACGACCTCGATCCCGAGGGCCGCGGCGTCCCTCGGGCTGTGGACGGTGACCGGCTCGCCCTCGAACAGGATCTCGCCCGAGTCGATCGGGTAGATCCCGGCGACGCACTTGATCAGCGTGGACTTGCCGGCGCCGTTGTCGCCGACCAGCGCGGTCACCTCACCGGGCCGCACGACGAAGTCGATGTCGTGCAGCACGTGCACCGGGCCGAAGCTCTTGTTGATGCCGCGGAGCTCCAGGATCGGATTGTCAGCCACCGGTTACCTCAGCTCGTGATCCCGGCCTGCTGGCACAGCGGCTCCACGTCGCCCTTGCACACGTCGGCGTACTCGACGAACCCGTCGTCGAACACCTTCTTGATGTTGTCCTTGGTGATGGTCTGCGGCGTGCGCAGCACGGACTTGACGTCGCGGTTGCCCTTCGGGTCCTTGACGGTGTCCTTGGCCAGCGCGTCCGCGGCGGCCTTGTCGCCCTTGGCCAGCGCGATCGCCAGCTCGGCGGCCGCGTCTGCCTCCTCGGGCACCGGCTTGTAGACCGTCATGCACTGGTAGCCGCGCAGGATGTTGGCCAGACCGTCCGGTGTGGCATCCTGGCCGGTCACCGGCACGGTGCCGGCAAGCCCGGCGCTGCGCAGCACGGTGATGATCGCGCCGGCGAGGCCGTCGTTGGCCGACAGCACGCCGTCGATCGTCCCGCCGTTGGCGGTCAGCAGCTGCTGGAACGTCGTGCCGCCGACCTGGTTGTCCCACTTGTCGATCGCCTGGTCGCCCTTGAGCACCAACTCGCCGTTGTCGTACTTGGGCTGCAGCACCTCGAGCGCACCGTCCTTGAACAGGGTGGCGTTGTTGTCGGTCGGCGCGCCGTTGATCTGGATCACTTGCGCGCCCTGCTTGTCGGCGAGGCAGTCGACCAGGCCCTGGCCCTGCAGCCGGCCGACCTCGACGTTGTCGAACGAGACGTAGTAGTCGGCCGAGCCGCCGAGGCTGAGCCGGTCGTAGTCGATGACCGGGATGCCGTTCTCGCGCGCCTTGCGCTCGATCGCGGCGCCCTGCTCGTCGGACAGGTTGGTGATCAACAGCACCTTGACGCCCTGCTGGATCATCGAGTCGGCGATCGTGGAGAACTTGTTGGGGTCGTTCTCGGCGTTGTCGATGATCGGCTCGACGCCCGCGTCCTTCATGGCCTTCTCCAGCAGCGGCCGGTCGAACGATTCCCAGCGGGCCGAGGACTTCGTGTCCGGCAGGATGACGCCTACCTTGGGGGTCTCCTGCGCGCCGCCACCGGCGTTGTCAGAACCGCCGTCGTCGCCACACGCCGTCGCCATCAGGGCGAGGCCGGCGATCGCGGCGAGGAGGGCAAGGCTTCTCCTGCGCATCCGCTGTCCCTTCACCAGGACCGCTCGGGCAAACGAGCGGCCTCGGGCAATTGTTGTGGGTCACAACGTATGCCCGTCGGGAGGCGAGCGGAAGCCCCGATCGAGTCGAGCTGAGATCTTCTCAGGTAACAGTTAGGTCGCGTCGTCGTACCGCGGGCGGACCGGTTCGGCCGGCTCGACCGGTTCCGCTTCGTAGTCCAGCGGCGACGCTTCGTCGTCGGAGATGTGGTCCCAGCCCTCCTCGGCCAGCCGGCGCGCCCTGGCCCGGTCCTGGAACCGGCAGAAGACCAGCGACCCGAAGAACAGCACGGTGAGCGCCCCGGCCAGGGCCAGCATGGAGATCGGGTCCTGGCTCGGCGTGGCAACCGCGGCGAAGATGAACAGGCCGAACACGATGCCCCTGGTCCAGTGCCGCAGCTTGGCGTAGGACACCACGCCGGCGCGGTTGAGCATGACGACGAGCACCGGCAGCTCGAAGCTCACGCCGAAGATCAGCAGCATGGCCAGCATGAAGCTGAAGTACCGGTCACCGGTCAGCGCCGTGACGACCTGGCCGCCGCCGAAGCCGAGCAGCACCTCCAGGCCCTTGGCCACCACGACGTAGGCGAGAACCGCGCCGGCGGCGAACAGCACGGCGGCGGTGCTGACGAAGATCAGCGCGTACCGGCGCTCCTTCTCGTACAGGCCCGGCGTGATGAACGACCACAGCTGGTAGAGCCAGATCGGGGCGACGAGCACCGCACCGGCCGACAGACCGACCTTGAGCTGCAGCATGAGCGCCTCGAACGGCGCCGTGGCCAGCAGCGCGCAGTCGTCGGCATCGTTGGTGATGGCGGCGCGCGGACCCTCGGGAGCGGCCGGCAGCGAGCAGTACGGGCCGGTCAGCAGGTCACCGAGGCTGGGCAGGCCGAACGGTCCGTAGCTGAACCAGAGGAAGCCGAAGATGCCACCGACGACCACGGCGAGGATCGCGACGCTGAGCCGGTGCCGAAGCTCGTAGATGTGCTCGACCAGCGTCATCGTGCCGTCGGGGTTGTGCCGGCGGCCGTAACGACGCCGCCCGTTCGTGCGGCGGAACGGGTTGCCTACCACGCCAGTGTCCGCCCGGTTCTGCTCGTCTACGCGGTGCTGCTAGCTCTGCACTGCTTCAGTGCGCGTCGTTGCGACGTTGCTGGGTCTCCTCGAGCGGCGGCGCGACCTGCGGACTCGGCTGTACCGGCGGAAGGGCCTGCGAGGCGGCCTTCCTCGGCTGCTCGTCGCGGTCGTCGGCATCGTCGGAGTCCTCGCGCAGGCCCTTGGTCTCCGCCTTGAAGATCCGCATCGACCGGCCGATGGCGCGAGCCGTCGACGGCAGCCGGCTGGCGCCGAACAGGAGCACGATCACCAGCGCAATGATGATCAGCTCGGTCGGTCCCAGGTTACCCATGGCGCTCCTCCGTCTCCCCCAGGTTGCCGATAGTACCCGCCGGCAGCTCCCGGCCCGGGCGCCGAACATGATCGAGTTGGACACGCACGGCTTCCCGACCAGCCTGCAGCAGCCTGGCGTCGGCGTCCAGCCGCCGCCGGTAGTCGGCGAGCGCCACCCGGAAGCGGCGGATCGGGCCGAGCACCATCACGATCTCGAACAGCAACAGGGCCAGCGCGACACCGATGATGATCCACACGGCCAGGTACACCACGGCGAGAATCGTAACCGTCAGCCGGTGGCGGCCTGGCGGGCGCGCTCCAGCGCGGCGGCGGCACCGCTACGGACCGCGTCGGCGAGCTCGGCCGGTTCCTCGATGGTGACCTCGCCGCCGAGCCCGAGCAGCAACCGCTGCATCCAGTCGTCGTCGGCGTAGCGCATCCGGATCCGCGCGCCGCCCCCGGGCAGCTCGGTGATCTCGTCGATCGGGTAGTACTCGGCGACCCAGGACGCCTCCGGGCTCAGCAGCAGCTCTGCCGTGCGCTGGTCCGGCGCCGGGCGGAACAGGCCAGCCGACACGTCGGTCGGCCTGGCGTGCGGTGGCGGGTTCGAAGGCTGGTCCAGCGTGGTGACGTCGTCGATGCGGTCGAGCCGGAACAACCGCACGCCCTCGGCGTGCCGGCACCACGCCTCCAGGTAGCTGCGCCCCTCGAGCAGCAGCAACCGCATCGGGTCGACCGTGCGGTCGCTCACCGCGTCGCGCGAGGCCGTGTAGTAGCGCAGCCGCAGCGCCCGCCGGCGGTCCAACGCCGATCGCACGGCGGCCGCGGCGGCCTCCTCGCGGGTGGCCAGGCCGACCACCAGCCCGGCCTGGCCATCGTGCGCCACCATCCCGGCCGCCGACTCGATCTTCGCCAGGGCACGCTGCACCGCGTCGGTGTCCAGCAGACCCGGCGTGTCCGCCAGCGCGCGCAGCGCGACCACCAGCGCGGTGGCCTCGGCCGCCGACAGCCGCAGCGGCCGGCTCATGCCGGCGTCGAAGGTCACGGTCACGGTGTCTGAGTCGAACGACAGGTCGATCAGGTCACCCGGGCCGTAGCCGGGCAGCCCGCACATCCACAGCAGTTCCAGGTCGCGGCGCAGCTGCTTGGCGTTGACGCCGAAGTCCGTCGCGGCCTCGTCGATCCGGATCCCCGGCCTGGCCAGCAGGTACGGCACGAGCGCGAGCAGCCGCGGCAGCCGGTCGGTGACGTTCGACCCGGTCATCGCACGGTCCCCTTCACCGCGCGATCCCGGCGGGCTCCACGGCCCGTCCGGCGGCCGCCGCCAGCCTGGCCAGCACCGCCGCCCGCAGCGACTCCGGGGCCATCACCACCGCGTCCGCGCCGTGCCCGGCGATCCAGCGCGCGGCGGTGTCCACGTGCAGCACGTCGATCTCGAGCAGGTCACCGGCCACGCCGTCGATCGTGCGCTGCCCGACCACCCGGCCCCGCCGGCGCAGCCCGTGGACCCGGCCCGCGGCCAGCCACAACGTGGCCGGGGTCGACGTGTGCGGCACGTCGGAGGACCCGTAGACGAAGCTGAGCAGGTCGACGTCGTCGGGTCGGCGCACCACGCCGGCCCGACCGATCGGCGTGACGTCGCCGACGATGCGGCTGAGCCGGAAGCAGCGCACGTCCCGCCGGTCCCGGTCGTGCCCGACCACGTACCAGCGGCTGCGCCAGGACACCACGCCCCACGGCTCGAGCGTTCGCAGCTGCGGGCGGTCACCTGGGTGCTTGCGGTGCGCGAACCGCACCACCCGGCCGGCCTGCACCGCGGCCAGCAGCGGGGCGAACGCCGGCCCGGCCGCGCGCACCCTCGGCTGCACCGCTGCGGCGTCCTCGTCGTGCACGTCAACCCCGGCCGCACGAAGCTTGACCAGGGCGCCGTGCGCGGCCCCGGCCAGGTCGGGCGAGTCCCACAGCCGCGCGGCGAGCGCCACCGCGGCCGCCTCGTCCGGCTCCAGGTCGATGTCGGGCAGCTCGTAGTCACGCCGCGCGATCCGGTAGCCGTCCACCGAGTCGAACGCCGAGTTGCGCCCGGTCTCCAGCGGCACGCCGAGGTCGCGCAGCTCGCTCTTGTCGCGCTCGAACATCCGGAAGAACGCCTCATCGCTGGCCGAGTCGGCATAGCCGGGGACAATGGTCCTGATCTTCTCGGCGCTGAGGTACTGCCTGGTCGACAACAGGCACAGCACAAGGTTCACCAGTCGCTCGGCACGCGCGGTGGACACGCCCTGAACCCTATCCTGCCCGCCCCCGTCCGACCCGCACCCAAAACGCCAACCCGCCACACCATGCTCAAGCGGTACGTTGAGATCAGCCAGGCGACCCGTTCTTCCTGAACTGACCGGGGCGACACCGATGGACGTAACCGCGAGCCGGGTCATCCGGCTCCCGCCGCAGCAGGTCGCCGACTTCGCGATGGACTGGCGGCACGATCACGAGTGGACGCAGGGCATCAAGCACGCCGAACTGACCAAGCCGGCCACCGAAGCCGGCGGGTTCGACGCCGGCGGGTTCGGGGTCGGCGCCGAGGTCACCAGGACCGCGGTCTTCCTCGGCAAGCGGATCGACTACGTCCTTCGCGTGCAGGAACACCGGCCGCCGCAGGTCCTGGACATGCGCTCGGTCGCCGGCCCGATGCCGATGCACGTGACCTACCGCTTCGACCAGCACGCGGAGGGCACGCTGGCCAGCATCCGGGTCCGCGGCGACTCCGGCGGCTTCTACCGGATCGCCGGGCCGATCATGTCGGTCGTGGTCCGGAACAACCTGCGCAAGGACCTGCGCGACCTGGAGCGCAAGCTGCTGACCGGGTGACCGGCCGACCGGCCAACCCGGCTACAGGGAGGCGATCAGGCGCTCGACTCGCTCGTCGACGGACCGGAACGGGTCCTTGCACAGCACGGTCCGCTGCGCCTGGTCGTTGAGCTTGAGGTGCACCCAGTCCACGGTGAAGTCGCGACCGGCGGACTGGGCCGCGGCGATGAAGTCGCCGCGCAGCTTGGCCCTGGTCGTCTGCGGCGGGGTGTCCTTGGCCGCCTCGATCTCGCCGTCGTCGGTGACCCGGTCCACCAGGCCCTTGCGCTGCAGCAGGTCGAACACGCCGCGGCCGCGCCTGATGTCGTGGTAGGCCAGGTCGAGCTGGGCCACCCGCGGGCTGGACAGCTCGAGGTTGTGCTTGGCCTGGTAGCGGTCCAGCAGCTTGAGCTTGATCGCCCAGTCGACCTCACGGTCGATCCGCGTCAGGTCCTCGTCGGTCACCGCGTCCAGGGTGCGCCCCCACAGCTCGAGCACGCGGTCGGTGATCGGGTCGCTGCCGCGGCGCTCGACGTGCTCGACCGCCCTGGCGTAGTACTCGTGCTGCACGTCCAGGGCGCTGGCCTCGCGGCCACCGGCGAGCCGGACCGGGCGCCGGCCGGTCAGGTCGTGGCTGATCTCGCGGATCGCCCTGATCGGGTTGTCCAGCGTGAAGTCGCGGAAGTGCACGCCGGTCTCGACCATCTCCAGCACCAGGTTGGCGGTGCCGACCTTGAGCAGGGTGGAGACCTCGGACATGTTCGAGTCACCGACGATCACGTGCAGCCGCCGGTAGCGCTCGGCGTCGGCGTGCGGCTCGTCGCGGGTGTTGATGATCGG
>OBLK01000181.1_pt1 | contig 19934 bp, 18 predicted proteins | sample 1518871 | NCBI WGS metagenome assembly OBLK01 (sample SAMEA2464837, study PRJEB22497) | soil metagenome | biome: Grassland; feature: Farmland; material: Clay | place: Australia | collected 2013-02-01 | depth 0.8 m
TCGTCAGTCCTTAGGCGGGAGCAAGTTTCCGCTTGGCAGAAGACCGGATTGACACCCAAAGGGCAGAGTTGTATACACACTCCGTTGTCCCCCGTCGGCACTGACAGATCAAGGGAGCTCCGAGATGCGGGCGTTCACAGGGCTCGTCGGCTGTCTACTGCTCGCGGCTCTCGGCACGGTCGCCTGTGCCGATCCGGAGGGCAGCAGCAGCACCGAAACCGGCGAGGACATCGAGGTTGGGATGATCTTCGCGCAGACCGGCGAGGTGAGCGCCCTTGGCGTGTCGGCCCGCACCGGCGCGATCTCGGCGATCAACTACATCAACGCCAACGGCGGCGTCGACGGCCGCAAGCTCAACGTGCACTTCTGCGACGACGGCGGCGACGTCGCCAGGGTCGCCACCTGCACCCGGCAGTTGTTGGACGAGGGCGTGGTCGCGGTGGTCGGCCCGATCACGAGCCCGCTGAGCCTGGCGGCGGCCCCGCTGACCGAAGCGGCGAAGATCCCGCAGTTCGGCCTCGGCTCGGCGACCGCGCTGACCCAGCCGGTCAAGCCGTTCCTGTTCCGGGCCAGCTCCGGCAACCAGGAGGAGCTGGAGACGATCACCGAGTGGCTCCAGACCCAGGGCGTCAAGCGGATCGCCGTCCTCACCGACAGCGGCGCCTCCGGCCAGGACCAGGCCGCCATCCTGCAGAAACTGGTGCCGGAGCACGGCATGGAGATCGTCGGACAGGAGTCCTACGAGCTCGCCGACACCGACATGACCGCCCAGCTCACCAAGCTCAACAGCACCAACGCCGAGGTGCTGCTCACGCCTGGCTCGGTGCAGCAGGTCGCGGTGATCGCCACCAACCGCGCGGCGCTCGGCATGACCATGCAGCAGGTCGGCGGCGCCGGCATCTCCAGCGACGCGTTCATCAAGCTGGCCGGCCAGGCCGCCGAGGGCATCAAGTGCCTCGGCTGGAAGGTCGCGCTGTACGACCAGCTCGACAAGTCCGACGAGCACTACGAGCCGATCTCGGTGTTCGTCGACAACCTGGAGGGCGAGGCTCGGCCCGACCCGTTCAGCGGACTGGCGTGGGACTCGGTGCAGATGCTGGTCGCGGCCATGAAGGCCGCCGAGGACCCCACCGACTCGCAGGCGATCAGGGACAACATCGAGAAGACCTCCGGCTACGTCGGCACGGCGGCGACCTGGACCTACGGTCCGGACAACCACCGCGGCAACGACCGCTCCGGGTTCCTGATGGCCGAGCTCGAGGGCGGTAAGTGGGTGCCGCTGGACAGCCAGTCGTGACGATCTTCGCCCAGCTGACGGCTACCGGGGTCGTCAACGGCCTGATCTACGCGCTGATCGCGTTCGGATTCATCGCGATCTACCGCGTCACCAACGTGGTGAACTTCGCCCAGGGCGAGTTCCTGATGCTCGGCGGGTTCCTGGCGCTGGTCGCGGCCGACTGGGGCCTGCCGTGGCCGATCGCGCTGATCGGTGCGGTGCTGGTGACCGGGCTGCTCGGCGCCGTGATGCACCGCACCGCGCTGCAACCGGCCGGGCGAAACGCCAGCGTCGAATCGCTGGTGATCATAACGATCGGCATGTCGTTCCTGCTGCGCGGCGTCGCACAGCTGATCTGGGGCTCGGACGCGCTGCCGGTGCCGCCGTTCACCGACGCCGACCCGGTGCGCATGCTCGGGTTCTCGCTCGCCCCGCAGGCGATCTGGATCCTGCTGTTCGTCCCGGTCGTGACCGCGCTGCTGTGGTTGTTCTTCACCCGCACCACGCTCGGGCTGTCGCTGCGCGCGTGCGCCCAGAACCGCTCTGGCGCCGACCTGGTCGGCATCGACAGCGCCCGGATGGGCCGGATCGCGTTCGCCCTCGGCTGCGGCCTGGCCGGCCTGGCCGGAGTGCTGCTCACCCCGCTGTCGTTCGTGTCGTTCGGCGTCGGGGTGCTGCTCGGCTTCAAGGGCTTCACCGCGGCGATCCTGGGCGGGCTGCGCAGCTTCACCGCAGCGGCCTTCGGCGGGATCGCGCTGGGGCTGCTCGAGTCGTACTCGGCCGGGTACGTCTCCTCGGCCTACCGCGACGCGGTGACGTTCGTCGTGCTGCTCGTCGTGCTGGTGTTCCGGCCGCAGGGCTTCGTGCGTGGTGGCGGGCACGACCACACCCCGATCGGCGGCGACGCCACCGCCGACACCATCACGTCCGGCGCCTCGGGGCTACGCCGCAACCTGCCGGGCATCGCGGTGGTGGCCGCCCTGGTATTCCTGATGCCGTACTTCTTCTCCAGACCCACCCTGTCGACCTTCGTGTTCGCCGGGCTGTTCGCCGTGGTGTCGATCGGCGTGGTCCTGCTGCTGGGCTACACCGGGCAGATCTCCCTCGGCCACGCGTCGCTGATGGGCATCGGCGGGTTCGCCACGGCAGTGCTGACCACGCGCAACGGCTGGCCGCCGATCCTCGCGCTGCTGGTCGGGGTCGTGCTCGCGTGCGCGACCGCCTGGGTCCTGGCGAAGATCATCTTCCGGTTCGAGGGCTTCTACCTGGCGATGGCCACGCTCGGGTTGACGATCATCTTCACGGTCGTCGCGACGCAGTGGAAGTCGATCACCGGCGGGTCCAACGGCATCCCCGGCGTGCAGCCGTTCTCGATCGGCGGCTACGAGTTCTCCAGCACCAGGGACAACCTGTACCTGGCGTGGGTGCTGGCGATGCTCGCGGTGGTGCTGGCGCTGCACCTGGTCGACTCGCGGTTCGGGCGGTCGATGCGCGCGATCAAGGGCAGCCAGCCGGCGGCGATCGCGGTCGGCGTCGACCCGGCCCGGGTCAAGCGGCAGGTGTTCGTGATCTCCGCCGGGCTCGCCGCGGTCACCGGCTCGCTGTACGTGCACTACGCCTCGCTGGCCCACCCCGGCAGCTTCGACCTGTTCCAGGCGATCAACGTCCTGGTCGGGGTCGTGGTCGGCGGCATGCAGACGGTCTGGGGAGGGCCGGTCGGCGCCGTGTTCGTGACGCTTGTCCCGGAGTGGATCCAGCGCGTGCTGCCCGGCGCCAGGGCCGGTCAGGTCGAGCAGATCGTGTTCGGCCTGGTGCTGATGGTCGTGATGGTGGTCCGGCCGGGCGGGCTGACCGGCCTGGTCGGCGACACCGTGCGTTGGGTGTCGAGGCAGTTCCGGCGCCGGGTCTCACCGGCAGCCGCCGCTGCATCGCCCGCCGCTGTCTCGCCTGGCGCCCTTTCGCCGGGTTTTGCCTCGCCTGGGTTTGCCCGCCTGCCGGCGTCCGGCAATGGCGCGGTGCCCCGCCGCACCGACTCGGGCGACCAGCCGATCCTCGAGCTGGCCGGTGTCGCCCGGTCGTTCGGCGGGTTGCGCGCGTTGCAGCCGCTGGACCTGTCGGTCGACCGCGGTTCGATCACGGCGCTGATCGGCCCGAACGGCGCCGGCAAGACCACGGCGTTCAACTGCATCTCGGGAGCGCTGCGGCCCGACGCCGGGACCGTCACCCTGGACGGCGCCAGGTTGGACACCGTCGCGACGCACGACGTGGTTCGCCGCGGCCTGGTCCGCACCTTCCAGAACGTCCAGCTGTTCCGGAACATGACGGCGGTCGAGAACGTCATGGCCGGCTGCCACTCGTGGACCGGCGCCGGCCCGGTCGAGGCGGCGCTTCGAATCGGCCGGCACCGGCGCGAGGAGTCGCAGATCGCCGAGGCGGCCGCGCACTGGCTGGACTTCGTCGGCCTTGGCCGGGTGGCCTCGCAGGCGGCCGGCACGCTGCCGTTCGGCCACCAGCGGATGCTCGAGCTGGCCAGGGCGATGGCCGCCCGTCCGCGGGTGCTGCTGCTCGACGAGCCGGCCGCCGGCCTGAATCGCGTGGAGAAGGACGCGCTCGTCGAGCTGCTTCGCCGCATCCAGGCGCTCGGGGTGACGCTAGTTCTCGTCGAGCACGACATGACCGTGGTGATGGGCCTGGCCGAGCAGATCGTGGTGCTCGACCACGGCGCGGTGATCGCGCGCGGGTCGCCGGTGCAGGTCCGCAACAACCAGGCCGTGGTCGAGGCCTACCTGGGGGCGCCGGCGTGATCGAGTGCGCTTCGTTGACCGTCCGCTACGGCGGCATCCAGGCGTTGCACGAGGTCGACGTCTCGGTCGGCGACGGCGAGTTCGTGGCACTGACCGGCGCCAACGGCGCCGGCAAGTCGACGCTGCTGCGCGCGGTGATCGGGATGACCCCGGTGGCCGGCGGCACCGTCACCTTCGACGGCCGCGACGTCACCAGGCTCTCGGTGCGGGACAGGGTGCGGCTCGGCATGGGCCTGGTGCCGGAGGGGCGAGAGGTGTTCGCCGGGATGACCGTGCGGGGGGACCTGACGCTCGGCGGCGTCCGGCACATCGGGCAACGACCGGTACCGGTGGCCGCCGACCTGGAGCGTGTCGTCGATCTGTTCCCGCGGCTGGGCGACCGGCTCGGCCAGGTCACCGGCACGCTGTCCGGCGGCGAGCAGCAGATGCTCGCGCTCGGCCGCGCGCTGATGGGGCGGCCGTCGGTGCTGATCTGCGACGAGCCGTCGACGGGGCTGGCGCCGATCCTGGTCACCGAGATCCTGCGGACGTTGCGGCGGCTGTGCGACGAGGGCATGACGATCCTGCTCGCCGAGCAGAACGCCGCTGCCGCCCTGCGCATCGCCGACCGCGGCTACGTGCTGGAGAACGGCGAGGTCGGACTGCACGGCCGGGCCGAGGTGCTGCTGCACGATCCCGCCGTGATCAGCGCCTACCTCGGCTCCGCCGGCACTGTTGACCCGGCCGGCGCCGCAGCCGACCCAGCCGACAAGGGACCGGAGTGCGCATGTTGAGCCAAGACGACAAGATCACGTTGTACATGCGGCCCGGCTGCCACGTATGCGCCAGGGTCAAGGCGTTCCTGACCGAAAACGGCGTGCCGTTCACAGTCCGCGACGTCGACGCCGACCCGCTCACGCCCGACGAGCTGTGGGCGCTGTTCAACAAGAAAGCCGATCGCCTGCGGGTGCCGTTCACCGCGGTCAACGACGGCGACGACGTCGTGCTCGGCTACGACCCGCTGCGCCTGGAAGGTGTGCTGCTGCGCGGTGACCGCGGCGGCTGGCAGGCCTCAACGGCGCTGGCCGGCGAGCGCACGTACGAATCCGACCTGTCGCGGGGCTGGACGCCGGACGCCGAAGGGCACGTGTCGACCGAACGGTTCGCCACCCCGCCGGGCTCGCACCTGGAGGCCGAGGTCGGCATGTCGGTGCGAGCCGACCCGCCCGCCTTCGCCGGGCTGCGACTGCACGACATTGCCGGCGGCATCGTCTTCGGCTTCGAGGTCACCAGTTCGGCGGTGTTCGCCGTGCACCGGCGGCTGGCGCTGCCCGGGGTGAACCTGCCGGAGGAGACGTTCGCGCACCGGGTCGAGCTCGGCCTGCCGACCACGCCGGGCGAGTCGCACCGCTACCGCATCGCCTACCAGCACGACTCCGGCCAGGTCGACTGGCACGTCGACGGCGTGCGCACCTACTGGTCGACCACCCCGCGCCCGGTGGAGGGCCTGAGCCTCGGCATGTCCGCCGGCTCGGACGCCCGCGCCAGGTGGACACCCTGGCTGATCCGTACCAAGTAGAGAGGGATTCCCGATGCACTACCTGAACACGACACGGCACCTGAACACCGCGCCGTCCGACGAGACGATCGACCACCTGCTCAAGGTGCTCAACGAGCAGATCGTGCCGAGCGCGGCGACGCTGTCCGGGCTGCAGTCGATCTCGTGGATGCTCTCCGAGGACCGGAAGACGCTGCAGGCGTTCAGCGGCTGGCTCACCCACGACGACGTGCTGCGCGCCGAGAAGAGCCAGCAGCACGTGACCAACGGCGGCATCATCAACGACCTGCTCGGCGGGCTGGCGTCGCCGCAGGAGCACTCGTACTACCGGCTGCTCGGCGAGAAGAAGTTCGGCTAGCGCAGCTCGTACAGCTCGTAGACCAGGGTGTCTCCGATGCGGTGGCCCTTGCCGACGGCCTGCACGCGGTTCAGCCACGCGTACCGCTCGTCGTCGGTCTCGAAGGTCGGCGCGGTGAGGATCACGCCGCCGTCGGCCGGCGCCCTGTCCGCGCGGCCCTGGTACGTCATTGCGATCGCGGCGCCGTCGTCGGTGCGCAGCAACAATCTGGCGTCGACGCTGACCGAGCCGTCGGAGTGGAAGCGCACCCAGTCGTTGGCGTTGTGGCCGACCAGGCTCGCCCGCACCCGGTCGCCCTCCCACCGGCAGGTAGCGGCCTCGCCGACCAGCCGACCGCCCTGCGGCGTGCCGGGCAGGACGGTCTGCGCCTCGATCGTCACGGTCAGCTTGCCAAGGGGCACGAGGTCGATCGGCATGCCGCGGCTCCGTTCTCGTTGCCAGTCAATGATCCAGAACTGCACTCTGCACAGTAGAGGACTCGTCATATGAAGCTCGGAATCTCGGTGGCGAGTCGCAGCGGACTGCCGCCCGGGCGGTTCGCCGAGCTGGCGGCGGCCGCCGAGGGCGCCGGCTTCTCGTCGTTCTTCGTGGCCGAGCGCGTGGCCGACTCATTCGCGCTGAGCCAGGCCGCGCTCGCCTCGACCTCCACGATCCAGGTAGGCACCGCCGTTGCCAACGCGCGGCTGCGGCACCCGGCGCTGACCGCGATGAGCGCCGCGACCCTGGACGAGCTGTCCGGCGGGCGGTTCGTGCTCGGGCTCGGCATCGCCAACCCGGCGCTCAACGAGACCGCCCTGGGCATGCCGCCGGTGCGGCCGCTCGCGTTCATGCGCGAATACGTCTGCAGCGTGCGGGCGGCCCTGCGCGGCGACCTCGCCCTGGACCGGCCGGCCCCCGCCGACCTGCCGATCCTGCTCGCCGGGCTCCAGCCGCGGATGCTCCAGCTCGCCGGCGAGGTCGCCGACGGCGTGCTGCTCAACCTGACCACGCCGGGCACGCTGGCCGGGTCGCTGGCCAACGTGCCGGTCGGCCGCCCCGGGTTCACCGTCGCCTGCGTCCTGCCGTGCAGCCTGGGCGGAGACGACGAGCTGGCCCGCCGGACCGGTCAGGAGCTCGTCGTCGGGTACGCGCTGCACCCGGCCGCATCGCGCCTGTTCGCCGCGAGCGGGTACGCGCAGCAACTCGGCGAGGTGGCCCAGCTGCTGCAGCGCGGCGAGCGGGCGGCCGCGTTGGCCATGGTCGACGACGCCATGGTCGACGACTTCCTGCTCCGCGGCGACCGGCGGCAGGTCGCTGGGCGGATCGAGCGGTACACCGCGGCGGGCGGCCGCCTGCCGGTCCCTGTTCCCGGTCGCCGTCGACGGCTGGGCGGCCGCTGTCGAGGCGACGATCGACTTCGTCGCGGAAGGAGGCCTGTGATGCTGACCTCGGCACGGGTTGAGGTTCCCGACGAGCACGCGGTGCAGGACCTGTTCATCCAGCGCGGCTGGGGCGACGGGCTGCCGATCGTGGCGCCGACGCCCGAGCGGGTCGAGCGGTTCGTCGAGGCGTCCGGCCTCCCCGCCGACCACGTACTCGGCGTCCTCGCAGAGCAGGCCCGCGAGCTGACCCTGGAGAAGGTCGCGATCAACGCGGTCGCCGCCGGTTGCCGCGAGGAGTACATGACGGTGCTGGTCGCGGCCGTGCGTGCGCTGACCCGACCGGAGTTCTGCCTGCACAGCACCACGGTCAGCGGAGCGACCGCGCCGCTGCTGATCCTGTCCGGCCCGATCGTCAACAAGATCAACCTCAACACGTCCTACAGCGTCTTCGGCCCCGGCTTCCACGCCAACGCCACGATCGGCCGCGCCGTCCGGCTGATCTTGCAGAACCTGTGCGGCGGCATCCCCGGCGTCATGGACAAGGCCACGTTCGGCCACCCCGGCAAGTTCAGCTACTGCATCGGCGAGAGCCCGGCGAGCCCGTGGGAGCCCCTCCACTGCGCCACGACCGCCGGCGCTGCCGGCCTGCCGGCTGACGCCTCCGCTGTCACCGTCTTCGCCGGCGAGGCACCGATCAACGCGCGCAACGACTGGTCAAGCGCGCCCGGCCCGGTGCTGGCCACCATCGCGGACGCCATGCTGCCCTCGCACTACACCGGCGGCTGCTTCGTCGTCGTCATCGGCCCGCTGCACGCCGCCATCCTGGCCGGAGCCGGCATGTCCAGGGTCGACGTCCAGGCGGAACTGTTCCGCCTGGCCCGCCGCAGCGTCGCCTCGCTCAAGCGCGCCGGCCGCCTACCCGGTCCGGTCGTCGCCGGCGACGAGGACGACGAGCGCACCGCCGTCCGCCAGCCGTCGGACATCCTCGTCACCGTCGCCGGCGGCGACCTCTACGGCTACTCCGCCGTCGTCCCGTACTGGATCGGCGGCCATGACTCGATGCCCGTGACCGAGGAGGTCCCGCCATGACCGTCGTTCTCGACCCGACCGGTGACGCCGCCCAGGCCACCCCCGAGCTCGCCCCGCGCCCCACCTCCCTTCACGGTCTCGCCGTCGGCTACCCCGACAACGGCAAACCCAACAGCGACCGCTTCCTCCGCCTGCCCGCCGCCGCTTTCACCGCCCTCGCCTCCGTCCTGCGCGCCCGCAAACCCAACATCGGCCGCATCGCCCCCGCCACCCTGATCGACGACCTCGCCCGACGCTGCGACATCGTCATCACCGGCGTCGGCGACTGCGCCGGCTGCTGCTCCTGCACCGTCCAGGACGGCATCGCCCTCGAGCGCCGCGGCGTACCCACCTACGTCGTCTGTACTACCGACCTGCTCACGATTGCCAAGATCGCCGCCACCACTGCCGGCGTCCCCGACTATCCCTTCACCGTCATCGACCACCCCCTCGGCGCCCTCACCGACGACCAGCTCGCCGCCCGCGCCAACCACGCCCACGCCCAGATCACCGCTTCGACTCCCGTCGCATCAGGCGCGGCCTCGGCTGGTTCGTGATGCTCACCGGTCGCGTCGCCATCGTCACCGGCGCCGCCAACGGTCTCGGCCGTGCGTACGCCACCCGGCTGGCCGCGGCAGGTGCCCACGTGGTCATCGTCGACATCGCCGGTGACGCCGCGCACGCCACCGCTGCGGCCATAGCCAGCAACATCGCCGCCGAGGCTGCCAGCCCAGTCGCAGACCTGACCAACGCCGCAGACTCGACCAACGCCGCCGGCACGACCAACGCCGCCGGCACGCTGGACGGCACCCGGGCGACCGTGATGAGCGTCGCCGCGCCGGCCGGCACGGCTGAGGCGTACCAGGCCGACGTCACGGACGCCGGTCAGGTCGCCCGCGTCGTCGCAGACGTCGTCGCTCGGTGGCGTCGTATCGACGCCCTGGTCAACAACGCAGGTGGTGCACTCCTGCCGTCGGCGCCGTTCGACGCCTTCGACCAAAGCCAGTGGGCACGGATCCTGGACGTCAACCTGACCGCCCAGTGGCTGTGCGCCGCCGCTGTCGTCCCCCACATGCGCCGCGCCGGCTACGGCAAGATCGTCAACGTTAGCTCGACAACCGTCTCCCGTGGCGGCCCGATCGGCCTCGCCCCTTACATCGCCGCCAAGGCCGGCGTCGTCGGCCTCACCCGGGCCTTGGCTCGCGAACTCGGCCAGGACGGCATCCGGGTAAACGCCATCGCCCCCGGTTACATCCCGGTCGACACGCCCAAGGACGTCCACACCCCTCAGGCCGCGGCCGCGCTCCGGGCCCGGATGGTCGCCGAGCAGTGCCTGCCTGTCCTCGGGACGCCCGAAGACCTGAGTCCCATCGTCGAGTTCCTCTGCTCTCCCACCTCCGACTTCATCACCGGCCAGGTCCTCAACGCCGACGCCGGCTGGGTACACGTGTAGGCCGCCGTCCTCGCGCGCGACGGAGCTGATCCAGCGCGTTGACTGCGTCATAGGTCAGCGACGCCTGGATGGACCGGGTTACGGCGTGGTGCCTGGTCGGGGTCGATGTACGGCGGCGGGATGAACTCGGGCACACCGTCGGGAAGCTGGACCTGCCAGGCTGAGTTGTGGATCAGGTCGTGGTGGATCCTGCAAAGCAACACGAGGTTCGGCAGCGCGGTGGGACCGCCGTCGGCCCAGTGCTGGCGATGGTGGGCGTCGCACCAGCTCGCCGGCATCGTGCAGCCTGGGAAGGCACACCCGCGGTCGCGCAGCACCAGCGCCCTTCGCATGGCCGCCGGAACGGTTCGGGTCTTCCGGCCGATGTCCAATGGTTCGGATCGGCCGTTGAGCACGGCGGGAATGATTGCGCTGTCGCAAGCCAACCGCCGCGCGGTCCGCGCGGCGACCAGCATGCCATCACCCAGCAACGCCACCACCGGCTCGCCGATGACCGGGGGTGTCGGGTCGGAAGTGGGCGGCGTGCCGGGGTCTCGCGGTGGCGCCGAAGGTAGGCGCTCGCGAAGCGCGTCGAGGGTGACGGTGACGACCAGGGTAGGTCGTTCGCCGCCATCGGCCGGGAGCTCACCGCTGTTGGCGGCAAGCCGCAGCGCGTCGGTCAGCGCGTCGCCGTACCGTCCGGCCCGGGTTCGCGGGTCGGGTTCGCCATCCAAGGCTGGTCGGGGTTTGGCCAATGGACCGAGGACGCTGGCGAGCAGTGCCGCGCCTTCGGCCGCCAGCCGGCCCTTGAGCTCCAGCTCGCCGGTGCCGCGGGTGACCCAGTGCAACTCGTTGACCGATCTCCGCGACGGCTCGGCCGTTGGTGGTCGGCCGTCCTGATCCAGGCAACCATGGAGCGCACGGCCGAGTTTGGCGATCGCCGCCGGTCCTACCGTGTACGCCGCCTCGACCAAGGTCCGCTCAGCCCGCTCCTGATCCTCGACCGGTATCCCGGCAGGTAGCCCGGTGATCACCCGTCGGATCGCCTCGACCTGCTCTGCACCTACCGCACCGGCACGCACCGCTTTGGCCGTGGCCGGCAACACCGCCGGCAACTCGGCACCACTCAAGGCCGGCGCCGCCGTGATGGCAGTGGCGTGCGCCAACCTGCGGTTCGCCTCGCTCTGACCGATCCGCAAGAGGTCCTGCACCAATCGGGCGGCCGTGCGATAACCCACCGCCGGCGCCAGGTTCCGGACCAGCAGCTCACCCAACAACGTCAGCTGCTCGCCGTACGCTCGACACAGCCGCGCCTGCGACTCGCGCAGGGCGGCCAGCAGTTCCTCGTCACCGAGTTGCCACAGGCCACGGTCATCCATGAACACATGCTATCGAACATGCGTTCGAAACACAACCTTGCAATCCCTGCCATGCCCGTGCGAGGATGCCGTTGGGGAGTTGCGGAGAGCAGGCCATAAGTACCGAACTGCGTCGGCCGCACAGCTTGGGTGATGAGCGTCCACTGTGCGCGAGAATGGGGGGCTTGTGGAACCTTCAGTGTGTGGATCGCGGGCCAAGAGAGATCGAAGCTACTTAACGGCGGAAACGCGAGTGCCGCGCGGGTCGATCGACGATGCCTTCGAGTTCAGCGCGGAGCCGGTCTTGGGCCGCGCACCAGACCCATCGCAATGCGGAGTCGACATCTCGTGCGGAGCGACCGATGGCCGGTCGGCGCCAGTCGGCCGGTCAGCCAGCAGGCCGTCAGCCGAGGGCACGGGCCAACGTTCAAACGGCTCGGACGTTGGCGCCGACCTGCTCGAAGTACCGGGCGTCCGTGTCGGAGGAGGACTTGTAGATGACGAGCTCACAGGGGCGCCCAACCAACCCGGCGCACCGCATCGCTGGCCACGGTGCGCCGGTCCGCTCGATAGGTACGAGCGTGTGGGCAATGGCCAGATGTGCCTGATAGACCGTTATGTCAGATCGGAGGAAGCCGACCGCATGACCGTCAGCGACCACGCCGAAATTCCAAGGTGGCGCGAAGCGACCGTCGAGGACCTGGCGGCCACAGGACCCGCAAGGGTCAAGGGTAAGGACCCACCGTGAGGGCTCCTCGACGATGCTGATCCCGCCGTTGTGGCCAACGGCCATCTTCTCGGCCCAGGAACGGAGCCGAACGTCTGGCAGTTGCGCGAGATCGGCCTGCATTCGCGGCACCCAGATCAGGTCGGTCGCGTACCGAAGGCAGTCGTCGAGGCCGTCGGCGCCATAGGCGTTGTTTACCAGCGTCAACAATGCCGTCAACGTGTCTCGACGTACCGTCTCGGCCGAATAGCACTCGGCGTGAATGTCGTTCCAACACGACAACACGGCGGCCTCGCCAGCCTTGGCGGCCGCGTCGAGGGCGTCGGCGGCGGCATTGCCTGAGTCGACGAGGACGTCACGGGCGAACCGTCCTAGCGCCGGCGCGCCGAACGGCAGCAGCTCGTGCGGCGGCATCGCGCAGGCGGCGGCGTCCAGGCCGTGACGCTCGTGCAGCCACAACACGGTGACAGCGGACCATCGCGCGTACAGGGCGGTGATGTCGCGGATGAGCACGGCCATGGCGTGGAAGGTCCGGACGACGTCGCCGGCGCGGTAGGCATCGAGCATGCGCTGCCGGGGTGTGCGGCAGAGATGGTCGAGCTCCGCTTGCGTGAAGACAGCCACGGTGTATCCAATCAGAGGTGCACGGCCCATGAAGCGCCTTGACACTACGCCCAACAGCCGGAGATTGTATTCAAATGAAGCCGAACAGCCCGCCGCTGGTCGGGGTGCGTGTCATCGAGTTGGGCCAGCTGATCGCTGGTCCGTTCTGTGGCCAGCTCCTGGCCGACTTCGGCGCGGACGTGATCAAGGTCGAGGAACCGGGCCAGGGCGATCCGATGCGGCGCTGGGGGTACGTCGTGCAGGGTAAGTCGCTGTCCTGGAGCGTGATCGCGCGGAACAAGCGCTGTGTGACGGCGGACCTTCGCACGCCGGAGGGGGTCGAGCTGATCCTCGGCCTGGCTTGCGAAGCCGACGTCGTGATCGAGAACTTCCGGCCCGGCACGCTGGAGCGCTACGGCCTCGGCTGGGACGTGCTGTCGGCGGCCAACCCAGGACTGGTCCTGGTCCGGGTGAGCGGGTTCGGGCAGGACGGGCCGTATGCGCACCGCCCGGGCTATGGGTCGATCGGCGAGGGGATGGGCGGGCTGCGCTACCTGCTGGGGGAGCCGGACCGGCCGCCGAGCCGCGCCGGGGTGTCGATCGGCGATCTGCTCGCCGGGATGCACGGAGCGTTCGGAGCGCTGCTGGCGCTGTTGGCCAGGCCCCGCACCGGCCGTGGGCAGGTGGTCGACGTGTCGATCTACGAGTCGGTGCTGGCCATGACGGAGGCGCTGGTGTCCGACTACGCGTTGGCCGGGGTGACCAGGGAGCGGTCGGGGGCGATCCTGCCCGGGGTGGCGCCGAGCAATGTCTACCCGACGAACGACGGCGAGTACCTGCTCGTCGCGGCCAACCAGGACACGGTGTTCCGCCGGCTGGCGGCGGCGATCGGGCGGCCAGAACTCGCCGAGGACCGCGACTTCGCAACCCACCAGGCCAGAGGCCTCAACCAGGCGAGGCTCGACGAGATCATCTCCGAGTGGACCGCAGAGCGAACCGCGGCGCAGGTGCTGGACCTGCTGGAAGAGCACGCGGTGCCGGCAGGGAGGGTCTACACAGCCAAGGACATGCTGACCGACCCGCACATCAAGGCGCGGGGCAGCATCGTGGAGGTTGACGACGCTGATCTCGGGCCGATCCCGATGCAGGCGGTGGCACCGCGGCTGAGCGTGACCCCGGGTGTTGTCCGGTGGCCCGGTCCGGCCCTGGGCGAGCACGACGCCGAAATCAAGGCGGAGCTGACTTGATCAGCGTCGTGGAGGTCGGCCTGCGCGACGGCCTGCAGAACGAGCCGGCGGTGCTGTCCACGGAGTCGAAGGTGGGTCTGGCCCGGCGGCTGGTCGCGGCTGGACTGAGGCGCCTGGAGGTCGCGTCGTTCGTGAACCCGAAGCTGGTTCCGGCGATGGCCGACGCCGAGGCCGTCATGGCCGCCGTGCCCCGACGCGCCGGCGCGAAACTGCCGGCCGGCGTGAACCCACAGGCCGGCGTGGACCCACAGGCCGGCGCCAACCAGGCCGTGCGCTACGCCGGGTTGGTGCTCAACACGCGCGGGCTGGACCGGGCGCTGGCCGCGCGGGTGGCCGAGGTCAACGTCGTCGTCCCGGCCAGCGACACGTTCTGCCTGCGCAACCAGAACGCCAAGACGCACGAGGCGCTGGCCACCGCGCTCCAGGTCGCCGAGCGGGCCAGGGCCGCCGGAGTGCCGACCACCGTGACGATCGCGACCGCGTTCGGCTGCCCGTTCGAAGGCGAGGTGCCCAGCAGCCGGGTGCTGGAGCTCGCCGGCCAGGCGCTGGAGGCTGGCGCCGACGAGGTCTGCTTCGCCGACACGATCGGCGTCGGGGTCCCCGCGCAAGTCGCCGAACTGGCCGACGCGATGCGCGGCGTGCGGGTCGAGGCCGGGTTGCGGTTCCACTTCCACAACACCCGAAACACCGGGTACGCCAACGCCTGGACCGCCATCGAGCACGGTGCGACCGCGCTGGACGCCAGCGCCGGCGGCATCGGTGGGTGCCCGTTCGCGCCGCGGGCGACCGGCAACATCGCCACCGAGGACCTGGCGTACCTGCTGGATCGCAGCGGAGTCGAGACCGGGCTCGACCTCGACGCGCTGGTGGGCGTCGCCGAGGAGCTGTCGAGGCTGCTCGGGCGGCAGGTGCCGTCGTTGCTGCCGCGGGCCGGCGCGTTTCCGGGAGGCTGAGCACTGCGACGTGAGATCGTGGGCATCCCGGCCCAATAAGGAGAACAAGATGGCTCGAGCCGCCGAAGCTGCCTACGGCGTCATCCGCGCGGGCATCTTGTCCGGCGAGTTCGCCCGCGGGCAGCGCCTGCGCGAGGAGGAGCTCGCCGAGCGGGTCGGGGTATCTCGCACGCCTGTCCGAGAGGCACTGCGCCGGCTGGACGCCGAGGGGCTGATCGACTTCACGCCGAACCGCGGCGCCCGTGTGACCGCGTGGTCCGAGCGCGAGCTCGAGGACCTGTACGAGGCGCGGGCGCTGCTGGAGGGCTACGGCGCCCGGCTGGCGGCAATGCGCATCACCGGCGAGGAGCTGGACCACCTGGCGATGGTCGCGGCGAAGATGGCGGCGCTGGCCGAGTCGGACCCGAAGCCGGCCGACGAGTTGACTGCGCTCAACGGCGAGTTCCACCGGGCGATCGTGGTCGCGTCGCGTAACTCCCAGCTCGACTCGCTCGTGCGGGGGCTGATGGACGTCCCGCTGATCTACCGAACGTTCCAGCGCTACTCGCCCGAGCGCATGCGGGCCAGCCAGTTCCACCACAACGAACTGGTCGACGCGCTGCGCGCCAAGGACGGCGAGTGGGCCGAGGCCGTCATGCGAGCGCACATCCTGGCGGCCAGGACCACGGTGATCGAGTCCATGCGCGACGAGGACGAGGGCGTCATCGCCACTAACCACAGCGGCGCCTAGTTGGATACAAAGTCCGGCCAAGCTCACGTTCAGTAGAACGAGCTTCCGCAGTACAGAGAGCCCTGACCCTCCGCTGGCGAGCCGTCGCGCGCCGCTTTCAACCTGACAGGCCGCCTTACGGCCAGCTCACACGAGGGCAGCGCCGAGCGCTGAGCGCAGTCAAGAAATCACGGCACAGGCCTTGCGGCTGTTCCAGATTGCGTACAAACTCTGGCGAAACACACGTGAAACAACGCCGGGAGCTGATCATGCGTGCCGTGAAGTCGTTCAACCACGTGGCCATGCCGACGAACAACACCGCTGAGACGTACCGGTTCTACACAGAGGTGCTTGGCTTCAAGCTGCTGTCCGCGGTGCGCGAAGAGGTGGTCCCCTCGACCGGGGACGAGGGACCGTTCCTGCATACGTTCTTCGCGCTGGAGGACGGCTCGTGCATGGCGTTCTTCGAGGTCGAGGGGCAGGCCTACGCCGGCCGTGACGACGGCGTGCCGTCCTGGATCAGGCACTTCGCGATGAACGTCGACAGCCACGAGTCGTTGCTGGCGTGGAAGGAGCGCCTGGAGTCGCACGGCCTGGAGGTGCGCGGCGTCGTCGACCACGAGGGCATCTGGCAGTCGCTGTACTTCTTCGACCCCAACGGTCTGCGCCTGGAGCTCACCTACCAGCAGCGCGACCTGACCGAGCAGGACCGCCAGCACGGCGAGGACCTGGTCAGGCAGTGGATCGAGCAGCACTCCCCGGTCACGGCCTGAAGGTCCCGAACCTGAAGGTCCCAAACCTGATGGTCCCGAAACGACGCGAGAACTCACGAGGAGGTGAGCGGATGCGGATCGGGCGCGTGGACGGCCGGCCGGCACTCATCCGGGACCACTCGTGGGTAGACGTTGCCGCCGCGTCAGGCGGCCGGTTCCCGACCGACGACTCGATCTTCGCGGGGTGGCGCGAGTTCGTCGACTGGGCCGGCGCGCTTGACGCCGGCGGTGACGGCGACGGGGTTGGCAAGCCCCGGGCCGGCGGTGACGGGGACAGGGTTGGCAAGCCCCGCGCCGGCGCCAGGCTGGAGGCGCCGCGACCGGCGCCTCGCCAGGTGTTCGGCGCCGGCATGAACTACCACAGCCACCTGGCCGAAGCCGGCCGCGAGGTGCCGGCGCTGCCGCTGATGTTCACCAAGTTCCCGACCTCGATCTGCGGCCCGGACGACGACGTGGAGCTGGCCACCGGAATGGTCGACTTCGAGGCCGAGCTAGTCGTGGTGATCGGCGAACAGGCCGACCGCATCCCGGCCGAGCGCGCGTGGTCGCACGTCGCGGGGCTCACGGTCGGGCAGGACGTCAGCGCCCGCGACGTGCAGCGCAGCGGCCAGCTCAGCATCGCCAAGTCGTTCCGCACGTTCGCCCCGATCGGGCCGTGGATCAGCACCATCGACGAGGTCGCCGACCCGGACGACCTGGCCATCAGGTGCACGCTCAACGGCGAGGTCGTCCAGGACGGCAGAACCTCCGACATGGTCTTCGGCGTCGCCGAGCTGGTCGCGCTGCTGTCGGCGGTGACCCCGTTGCTGCCCGGCGACCTGGTGTTCACCGGTACCCCGGCCGGGGTCGGGGTGTTCCGCGAGCCGGCCGTGTTCCTGCGGCCGGGCGACGAGCTGACCACCGAGATCGAGGGCGTCGGCGTGCTGCGCAACCGCTGCGTCGCCGTCGAGTCACCCAACGACGCTCAACGCAGATGGGCCGATGCCCGCATGGAAAGGACCCAAGGATGATCAGAGCCGGAGTGGCCGGCCGCGTGGCGGTCGGATTCGCGGTCGTGTCGCTGGCTCTTGCCGGGTGCGGCGGCGACGACCCGGACGCAGGCGGTGGCGGCGCCCAGGAGACCGGCGTCTACAAGCTCGGGCTGGTCACCAGCTCGACCGGGCCGTTCGCCAGCAACCACAAGGCCATGGAGGGCGGCGCCGAGTACGCCGTCCAGGAGATCAACGCCGCCGGCGGGATCAACGGCAGCACGGTCGAGCTGGTCAAGGTCGACGGCCAGAACAACCCGGCCACGCTCGCAACGCTCATCCCGCAGCTGGCGACGAAGGACATGGTGTACGCCCTGGTCGGACCGGTCGACAGCGCCGGATGCGAGATCGCCTGCGCCACCGCCAACAAGCTCAAGCTGCCGATCGTCAGCCCAGGCGCCGGGCGCCCAGGGGTGCTGGCCAACTCGAGGCCGTACGGCTTCACGTTGGCCCAGCCCGACGCCGACAACAGCACGGCCGTGCTCACCAAGCTGATCGAGGAGAAGGGCTACACGACCGCGGCGATCATCACCGACGAGGCCAACGCCACGACCAAGGCCCAGGCCGACCTGTTCAACAACGTCTTCGCCGGGACCGACGTCGAGGTCGTGCAGACCGCCACGTTCAAGTCCGGTGACTCCAGCTTCGCCTCGCAGATCACCTCGATCGCCGGGGCTGACCCTGACCTGCTCGCGCTGGCCGCCGGGCCGGACGACGCCGGCCGGATCGCCCGCGAGGCACGCAGCCAGAACCTGCAGTCCGAGTTCCTCGGGACCGGCTCGCTGCAGTCCGGCGGCGCGGCGTACATCGCCTCCGGCGGCGACGCCACCGAGGGCACGCTGTCGGCCGCCCAGTACGACCCGCACAGCCAGACGCCGGAGGCCAAGGCGCTGCTGGAGAAGGCGCAGGCCGACACCAACCAGACCGACATCCCGCTGAACTGGGCCTACGCGTTCGACGCGGTCAACATGGTGGTCCAGGTGATCAAGGAAAAGAGTCTGGCGCCGGACTCGGCCGACATCGCCAACGCCAGGGTCGCCATCCAGGAAGGCCTGAACGCGATCGACGACTACGTCGGCATGGCAGACAAGACCACCTTCTCCGACGACGGCACGGCCATCCGGCCCGAGCTGCGAGCGGTGGTGCGCGATGGCAAGTTCGTGATCGACCAGAACGCTGGCTGACCGCGTGCTGGCCCAGCAGCTGTTCAACGGTTTGTTGCTCGGGGCGACCTTCTGCCTGGTCGCCCTGGGCTTCAACCTGGTGGTGGGCGCGATGGACCGGCTCAACTTCGCGCTCGGCGAGACGTCCATGGTCAGCGCGATGTTCGGGGCGATCCTGCTGGAAGCCGAGCTGCCGTTCGCCCTGGCGTTCCTGGTCGCGACCGTCACCGGCGGCACGCTCGCCGTGGTCGTCTACTTCGCGTCGTTCAAGTACGTGTCCAAGGACTACCCGACCGCCTCGATCCTGAGCAGCCTCGGCATGGGCCTGGTGCTGACCGCGCTGGTCACCAAGTACCTGGGCAGCGACCAGCGGTCGGTGCCCGACGTGCTGCCAGGGGTGTCGCTCGAGATCGGGTCGGTCCGGGTGTCCGGCACGCAGCTGGTGATCCTCGTGCTGGCCACGCTCATGACGATCGGGCTGTACGTGTTCCTGGACCGGACCGTTTGGGGCACCGCAATCAGGGGGGTGTCCGACGACGCGACCACGGCGGCGCTGCTCGGCGTGCCGGTGCAGCGCGTCATCCTGCTGACGTTCGCCCTGTCCGGAGTGCTGGCCGGGGCGGCGGGCCTCTTGACCGGGCTGGCCTACCACACGGTGAGCCCGTTCGACGGGTTCACCACCACGCTGACCGCGCTCATGATCATCGTTCTCGGCGGGCTCGGCAGCGTGACCGGTGGCGTGGTCGCGGCCCTGATCATCGGCGTGCTGGAGACGCTGACGGTGGCCTACCTGTCGGCGACGCTTCGCGACCTCATCGTGTTCGTCCTGGTCGGCGTCGTCCTGCTGCTGCGGCCGCAGGGCCTGTTCGGCCGCAACGCCGGCGTGCTGGAGCGGGTCTGATGTCGCCGTACACCGAGTCGATCCTGCTGCAGGTCGGCACCGCCGTGCTGCTCGCGCTCGGGTACTGGATCGCCGTCTCGACCGGCAAGTACTCGTTCGGGCACGCGGCGTTCATGGCGATCGGGGCGTACGCCGGGTCGATCATGACGCTCAACTTCGGCTGGTCGCTGCCGATGGCCATGCTGGCCTCGGCCGTGGTGGCCGCGATCGCCGGCGCCGCGGTCGGCTGGATGGCGCTGCGGCTGTCGCTGCTCTACCTGGCGATCATCACCTTCATCTTCAGCCAGCTCGTCGAGCTGCTGCTGTCCCAGTGGGAATACGTCGGCGGAGCCAGCGGCATGATCGGCATGACCGGAACCACGGTCACGCTGGTCTACGGGTCCATCGCGATCGTGCTGATCTACCTGATCCTGCTCACCAGGTCGCGGCTCGGCCTCGCGCACGCCGCGATCCGTGAGGACGAGCAGGCCGCGATGGCCTCGGGCCTGCGAATCACCCTGATCCCGGGCGGCGCATTCGCCACCTCGGCGGCCGTCACCGGTGCCGCCGGGGCGCTCGCCGCGCACCAACTCATGATCATCACGCCGTCGCTGTTCGGGCCGCAGCAGGCGTTGCTGATCATCCTGTACTGCGTGT
>OBLK01000183.1_pt1 | contig 19766 bp, 19 predicted proteins | sample 1518871 | NCBI WGS metagenome assembly OBLK01 (sample SAMEA2464837, study PRJEB22497) | soil metagenome | biome: Grassland; feature: Farmland; material: Clay | place: Australia | collected 2013-02-01 | depth 0.8 m
AGTTGGCCAGGCTTTGTTACCCTCGCAATCAATCGGTTTATACTCCGGGAATATATTAAAAGTGCTGAAATTCGTTGAATTAGGGAAAAGTGTCCTGTCTTGAGAATTGGATGCGGGAGAATACTGGATTAAATGGAGATGTAATTTTTTTTTCTGTAATATACGTATATATCTGTATTACAAATCAAGTTAGGAATTTTTATGAGGACTTCTCAATAATTTGACCAACCCAGTGAAACAACGGTTTAAATATTGATTGTGAACTATCACACATGGCAAAAGACAAGCCTGAAAAGAAGGAAACGGAAGATCAACAGAAGTTGAGACAAGAGATTAGAAAGTTATGGAGCGATATTGAGCCTCAACTGATTACCATGGCCCACAAACTCGAAGATGCAGGTTGCATTGAAAACAAGGACTATATCTGGCTCAAGTCAAGAATCTCGAATTTGTCCAAACATTTCGATAAACAGTAATTTTTTCGTGCATCAATGTGGCACCTTAATTGAAAAGTGAAATCTCGTTCTCATCGGGCCACTCAGGCTTCCGATTGTTACGACTGCAAAGGTGATAATTAAAAGTATGTAAAGAAATAGAGAAACCGGGCCGAAAAGTGATATATGATCAGATAAGTTTATTGTTGCAAGTGTAAATACTGCGGTTGGGAATACGTAGCTCCACCACCCTATATGAAACTTCAGGCCATTGTGAATATATTTACCTATCAAGAGAAGGTTGACAAAGGCAGCCCACATGCCAAACCCCCAAAGGCTTATCCCTGAGATTGTAGCAAGTGTTGTGAGATCGGAACCAAAGAATTGCCCAATGTGGGCGGCTATCTGATATATGTCTACAATCAGAATGCCAATTGGGGCAAGCATAATGTAATTTGTAGGGGCAAGTTCGACAGGTGGCAGATCATGACTCAACAGTCTGAAGAATAGCACTACAAGAATGAGCAGAAATAACATGGAACCGATGCCGAAAAATAAAAGTGATACCAAAGTGCTAATCTCGCTTATTGGGTAGAGGAGAATCGCATCAGTCACCAAAATTGTAGCGACTGGCGTTATGAACCATCCACCATGAAGTTGTGAGAAACTCACGTTCATATTTGAGAAGAAATGGTATGGTAGATAGACTGATAAAGCCAGTATGAACACTCCCCCATAGACAAGCATCCCAATATCTATACCAGGAGGGAAAATGTGCATGCACAACATGGAAATGATCACAGAAGAAATTGGGTGCAGGGCATAGAAATTCCCAGGAAGGGGATGCTGCAACTCACTGCGGACAATTGCAGGGTATCTTATGACCTTGGCTATGAGTATTCCGGTAAAAATAAAGAATACAACAACCAGGAGCAAGGTCATTGGGAAAACAATAGTAGGGGCAAATTGCTTTGAGGCAAGTATCAAGCCTCCTGTTCCAAGTATGGAACCAAAGACGGACACGGAGAAATCCTTCAGGATCATGGGGTATGCCTCAAGACTGGAGAAAATGTGAATAATTTCTTTATTCCCTTCTCTAAGTGTATGTACACAATTGCCAGTACTGGCTGTATCATGGGAATCACTGCGGGGGCCAAAGCTGCCGCCGGGTTTAAAGCAAAAACAGCAATGACTGCTGCAACACTCTGGTTCTTCGTCACCGAGATGAATGCAATCGCCTGGTGATCTTCATAGGAGAAGTGCATCAACCTGCTCACAAGGATTGATAATGCGAGTATGCCCAGTATGATTGCAGACTGGTATCCTATGAGGTATCCCACTATCTGAGGCATGGATATGATAACGGATGCCTCCTTGTCCACCAGGACGAATATGAGAGCTAACATGGACATCATTGTTGTCAATGACAGGTATTTTCTTGAAGTCTTGTTGACTGTCACAGCCCCTCTCCACCTTATCAGGAGATATCGAGTGATCTGGCCTGCTATGAGAGGAAGTATGAGGATATAAACAACTGACATCATTATGGGCTCAACTGGAATGGAAGTAGATGCCTGGCTGCTATAAAGCCCAAGAATTAAAGGTATGGCTGGGATGGAAACTACCAGGCTCACAATTGCGAGAGCCGTTGCCAATTCAATGCTCCCACCTGCTATTAGAACGTAGCCAAGGGATGCACTTGATGCCGGCACGATATTGGAAACTACAAACCCAGTTCCAATTGAAGTGCCCATGGTTGGGCCAATGATGAATGCAATGAGAGGAGAGAGGGCGAATACATAAACAAGTGATACCACGATTGGTTTCCATGACCTCAGTTCTTTGGCGAATCCCTCAGTCTTAAGCTGTATCATGGAAGGGTAGATTGTCATTATCGCAAAGAGAATGACGAGGTCTGAAAACAGCCCCTTGTTAATCACAGTGAATTGCCTTGTATAATACCCGACAGGTATGGCCACACTGACTGAGAGGAGTGTATAAACGATCAGATATTTCCTGATGTGCTCAGACAAAGTTCCAATTATCCCGTTTGGCCTTGATTTTGTTAGGGAACTCCTTTTCCCATCGCTTTCCATCTCTATCGCCTGGTGTCGTCAACTCTTGTGCCAACAGGTTGCGAAGTTGAAACAGCATAGCCCTGGTTTTTAAGGATATCACTGATAAGCTGCTTGTATTTTGGATTGATAAAATAATAGCTATATTTCCACACCTCCTTGTGCTTGAGGAGACCAATATCATACATCTTTCTCAAATGTGTGGTAATTGTGGGCTGTGGTAACCCTAGTGCAGGCTGAAGTTCACATGCACAGACTTCATTGTGTCTCTCCATTATGGCCAGTATCGCAACTCTAGTCTTGTTTCCCAGAACATTGAGAACTCTGGATATCTCGTAGTATCTATCGACATCCTGAGCTTCGATTTCTTTAATTTCACATGATTCTTTGTCGTCAGACATCTCACATCACTTTCTACAAGTCCAGTCAGTTAAAGGTAACTTATTGGCACTATATTTCCTACACACGCAAGAATCACAATGTCATATTAATATATTGTGATATGATAACCTTACAAAATTAAATTCAACCATATACGCAACGAAATGGCTATCTCACTGACTACAGACCGGATACATTTACAGAGAATAAGCTGTGTTTTATAGCCAACTTTTTGAATCAATCCGATAACACCTTGCCATGTCATAGTAGTTGGATAAATCAATCAGAAATGCTTCCAGAAGAAAGTCGAATTCTTAATCCATAGGTCGGGGGTTCGAACCCCTCGGACCCGCTATATCTCTGGTTACTTCTGTGAGCATTTTCAATAGTCAATTTGTGGTGTGGAGTGGAAACTAATTCCTCTTTCAATTTGCTTTGGGGAGTAAATCAGGATTGAACCAGTTTGAAAGTAATTGTTTTAATAATTTTACATAAAACTAAATAAAGTGGCAGGCCCATTTGTATGGAGAGGTCGTATTAGTTTATCCAACATGGATAATATATAGCCTCAATAATAATATTGGCAATAAATTTAAAAGCTGTCATTTACTAAATTTGGTATGAGGAGACAAAAATTAGTTGCCCTTGTTGTCTCAGTTGCATTGACATCTTCCCTTGGACTTTACATAGCTTATGATTTAGGGCAGAATTCATCATCACATAAAGAAAACCTTCAGGCAATCTTCTATGAGCAAGGTTTGCCAAAAGGTGACTACTGGAGCGTAACAATTCATCCCTACGATTCTCCTTCTAACATAACGACTCTGTCTACCAACTCTACCAAAATAGTCTTTGACAATCTCAGGGCCAGTACATACAACTATTCATTTTCACAGATAAATGGAGACTTGATACTCAGTTATGGTGGAATAAATACAAGTTTTGGGGTTGTTGGCACACAAAGCGGATCTATATGGGTTGGCACGAAGCTAATCCCCGCTTTCCCTGATGGGAAAATCACAGCTGTAAATACTGTTTACACATTAGGAGTGTACTATCCAAAAGTCATAGCAAATGATGTTGGAGTTTATCTCAACGATAACGGGACGCTCTACAATCTCACAAGATCTGAAAATTCCATAGTGTATCTTATCAATTCTTCGTTTACTTACATAGTTGATTCAAATTTTAACGGAATTCTTTTTGGAAATGAGTACCGGATCAACAGTATAGGAACGAACAATTCTGAATATGGGAACATCTTCAAAACAAACCCTGGTACACCCATTGTTAACTCTATGTCGAACAACCTTACGTTTACAGTAAACCTGACTTCTCTTCCTCATGTGGGCTATTACTCGGTAGTTATGTACGGCTATTGAGGATGCGTCAGGAATTTGCATACGAGATGGTTGCTTATTAATAGTACAGAGCTGCCAGTAAAAGGGTAGAAAGAACGAACAAAATGACTGTCGTATCCATGAAAATAACGGTTTAAATAACAATTGTGAATTATTAGTCACGGTAAAAATGCAGCGTAAATCCAGAAGGATTGAGCAGTACTGGTAAAAGCGTGTTCTTTCTCAAAATTAATTTAAGTATCTTGTTAGCTATCACCGTACGAGCACATTCAAAGATTCGCTGAAGAAGCCGTCTGAATCTTTACATCTGGATGTGAGAAGAGGCATAAACATGAATTTCAGGTTCTCGTTAATGGGTATAATTTTCTGGGGCTTAAGCGCATTTCTCTTTGTTTACCGTGGCTACCATCCGAACTTCTTTATCCCGCTTGTAGTTGGAACCGTCATATTCCTTTATGGAGTGTTTGGCAGATAACCCCACAGGTTCCAAACTGACATTTTTATGTAATCTTGGAATGGAGTTTTCCAGTTTCAATGCACGCATAAAGATTCTGCGGTTTGGAAATAATTATATCAGGACACAGGGTTCAGACAGTATGTTCGAACCGGTAGCCAAGAATATTTTCAGATGGGGGACCATTGATGGTGAAACAGGAGTAATGATGTATTCACACTTACTCCTCAAAGATGGAAAGGCAGTTCTAATCGATCCGCTTGCAATGCCGGGCCTTAATCGAATGATACAGATTTTGGGTAAACCAGAGGCCGTAGTCATGACCGTATATCCACATTTACGTGGATGCTCCTTAATTTCCAGGCAGCTAAACATCCCTCTGTTTATCCCTGATATTAAAGTGGTCGAGGAAGATGAGACAGTCACAAGAATGTTCATTGATTTATATGACATGAAACACGGGCAGCAGTACAATGAATCAACAGAACTCCCGCTTGGAATACGGGCCCACAATATCGCTGGCCGTCATGAAATGGCTCTGAAGTTTGATGATTACTTGATAGTTGGTGATTCCGCTTATGGAATTAATGGTCAACTCAATTTCTATCCAAGCGGAATTTGGCCAGATGATTCGAGCAGCAAGGCACGTGCCACTTCAGACGCTTTGATACCGTTGATAAGAAAAACTGGAGCTAAAGGACTCCTGTCGGGGCATATGGAAGACATTCCTTCAGGACTTCAGGAAATGGTATAAATCCAATCCCCCATTTGCCCGTTCTGACAGAAATTTCAGCCGTGCACAGTCTGTCAAGTTCCGTCACCCCTGCAATTCGGTTTACACTCCTGCACTGTATTATAAGGGCTGAAATTTGAGAATGGACGCCTGAAAAATAATTTCGTTTTATCAAGCTCATGGCGCCACAAGTTAAGTATGGAATCTTTATGATACTTCATTGATAAACGGCCCGCTCCTGAAGATGATTTTCCTGTTTCCCACGTTTTTATATGTGGTCAGCGCAGCAGTACGAATCATCATCCGGAGGGAAAGCAGATATCTTGGCCTTAAGGGGCGTGAAAGCCGTATTTACGAGAGAAATTTTATATTCACCCTTCTTGCAGATTGCCTGATTCTGAATCTGGTCAACGGCCTGATAATCATTTTTGGTGTAATTCAAATCATCTTTGGAATTGCAATAATCTTGGTTGGCACCTTGATCTCACTGTTCGGTATGTCTTCCTTGTTCACAGAAACAGAGGAAGTTAGAGAATTGTTCCTTGTTATTGCCAACATCGTGATTTTTGGCGAAATTATCGACTTTGTACTTCATTCGCCCATTGCTTCTGGAGGCGTTATGGTTGCTCTTGTTGTACTGCTCCTCTATTACGCATTCCGTGTGTCAGGAGCATTCGAATCACCAACTGCCCAGTGAGGGGATTCAATGAAAACCGCGGGATGTATACTTCCAATCAAGTATTGAAAATATTCAAAACATCAGTTGATAAACCACCTGTCTCTTTTTGTCCCAACAGCTTGAGCCACTTCCAATCAACCGCTGATCAGGCTGGCCTGAACTCTCCACTTTCATTCCTCGCGAGACTTCTAGTGATTTTGTTCATTATCAGTAAGTTGACAACAGGTAAAGGGCTGCGGACAGCACTCCAAAAGCTATTATTATGTATCCCTGAAAGAACCTGAGACTGACCTGGGGCGCCTTTCTTATTACCCATGACCCTATGATTCCGCCCAGAAATGCCCCGATTACCAGAGGCGGAGCATACGCAATGTTTATGAAGCCCGTGTAATAGAAATGGAGTGCCATTCCGGCAACTGTAACAGGAAGTGTAGCAGCAATAATTGTTGCTATGGCTCTCTTCGGCTGGGACCTTTTTATCGCCGTCAGGTAGGTCCCTATTATGCCGCCTATGCCTATTCCGATAAAACCTGATACAATTCCGGCAATGAGCGATACAATTCCTGTGTCTGGAGAATGGGCTGGCCGGGAACTGTATTCTTCAACTCCACCCCTTGTCTGCATGCGGGATGCGTATACAGAAAACAGTCCAAGAGTGATGAGGATTGTGGAAAACACTCCCTTGAAAATCCCGGATGGTACGTAGCTGGCCAGAAAGGAACCGAATAATGCCCCGAATACGGCAACTGTTGCCATTATCAGGAAAAGCCTTATGTCCACGAGCTTCTGCCTCATGTTCTGAACGAATCCGGTCAAGGAACTGAATACAAGGGTCAGAAGGCTAAGGCCTGCTGCATCAAGAGGGTTGAAGCCAAACACGTAGATAAGGAAAAGTATGATCATGACGCCTCCACCTATTCCGGAAATATTCCCTATCAGGCCTACCAGAAAGGCGAGTGCGAAAATTACTATTAACAGCAGAAGAAGCACAATACCCTGAATGTGAGCCTGTATTTAAAGAAAAACAGCAGTTTTACACTTCTTCTTAGAGTTTGTCATTTATGGGTGTTTCCTCATTTAATTCGGTGCAGGTAACGTTTATATCGAATACTATCTAAACGACAGCATGGCAACATTCGTTCTCGTCCCCGGAGCATGGCTGGGAGCATGGGTCTGGAAAAAAATCACACCTGTTCTGCGCAAAAAGGGGCACGATGTGTACACTCTAGCTCTGACAGGGATGGGTGAAAGAGTACACCTCGCAAACAGGGACAGCGGTATTGAAGTGGCAGTCCTGGATGTAATCAACCTGATAGAATTTGAGGACCTGAGAGAGGTGGTGCTTGTAGGCCACAGCTTCGCAGGAAAGGTAGTGAGCATGGTTAAGGACAGAATTCCTGACCGGGTAAATATGGTGGTATTCCTTGACGCCGTGGTTCCTGATAAAAAAGAGGGGCCGCAGAAAGGCAGGGATGACTGGATGCCGGAACACATAAAGCTTGTGGAGGATGATGCAACTAGGAATGGTGACGGATGGCGTTTGCCTCTCACAGACGGCCTTCTTGTTGATCTGGTCGATATAAAGGGGGCAGACTGGGAATGGTTCGGGTCCAAGCTCACTCCGTGGCCTCTGAGATTACTGTGGGACCCAATTTCTGTTGGGAAGAACTACTTTGAATCCAAGAAGGCATACATCCTCTGTACAGAAGGAGGCGACAATGTCCAGGAGATCATAGACAAAGGACTTGATGGTGAGTATCGGATCATAGATTCAGGGCACTGGCCCATGGTTTCCAAACCAAATGAACTTGCAGAAGCACTGATGGATTTGGCCGGGGCCAGTTGGTGATCCCTGGCTACACACTCAAAATATGGAAAAACTTCCCATATTCGTTCGGTCAGTTGTCTAAAGTGCGGTGAATCGTCAGGGTTTTTGGTCGACAATAACAGAATAGATTTAATAAAATATAACAATGACATTACAATGGCAACTCCAGGCTTTAATTTTCAGGGTGAAGGGGAAATAGTTGAATTTCAGACCGAAGAAGAACCAAAATGGATAACTGTTCGCCTTGGCGACGGATCCGTAATACAAATCAAGATGGAAATAGTTTCAGTTATGAGGAATGGCAATGATCCAAACACCGGGATTCCAAATTACATGGTTCAGGCTACCAATATTATAAGAATGGTGAAAATACCAAAAGAACTCATAAAGAGAGGAAAGAAAGAGGACGACAACAGGGGACAGACAATGTACCGGTAGTTTACCGACACATTTCAGATTAGGCCCCAAGCATTTTTCAGTTCACAAATAGTATCAACGGTACATTATTCGAACCTCATTATACAAAACGGCTCTAATATATTTCCACCAATTAAATACTGACGTTCAGTTGATGGAGAAATATCAGTTTCATTCAAAATTCCTGATGTTCTGCCTTCAAAACGGTTTTTAGATTGGAATTCTGACAGAACAAATTCGGAAACTATTTTTAAGCAAATGCCATTACAATAACGTGGACGAGAGGGACAGGGCAATTCTTGCCCGACTCCGGGAAAACTCAAGGTTATCTAACTCAGAGATAGCCAGGGAGCTTAATGTATCAGAGGGAACCATACGTAAGCGGATTTCCAGGCTTGTTTCTTCCGGGGTTATAAAGCAGTTCACGGTTGTAACAAGCAGCAGCGGGATAGACGCAATTGTCCTCATCAGAATGGACGTCAAAAGGGCCCAGGACATCATCAAACTTCTAAAATCCAGATTCAGTGAGATCTATGAATTTTCAGGAAGAGTTGATCTCGCAGTGAAACTCACTTGCGGCAGTGTTGAGGAGTTGAACAGGATTGTAGATGAAATAAGGGTAATTGACGGAGTGAAGGGAACAGATACACTGATAAGGCTGGGATAGGCTGACACGTGACACGTGACGTACGTTATTATATATTCAACATGACGATATGATTAAATATCAAACCAGAATCAGACAAATGGAGAGGACTACAATGGCTGAAGAAAACGTAATCTTTGTGGGAAAGAAACCAACAATGAACTATGTTCTCGCAGTTGTTACTCAATTCAACAACAACATAGACAAAATAGTCATAAAAGCGAGAGGCAAGACAATCAGCAAGGCAGTGGACATTGCGGAAATTACAAAACACAAGTTCATTCCTGAAGCTAAATACGCTAACATAAACATTGAGACAGAAGTCCTCCGCGGTGAAAGGGGAGACTCCAACGTTTCATCAATAGAAATTACCTTGACAAGGTAAGCCTCTCTTTTTTTGATGAGCAATAACAGATCCTCTATTTTCAAGGGTTTTTGTCATTTCTGATAAACACAAGTACATAATATGGACTAAAAAAGAGTTATATGACTATTCGTAATCATCAGTCTGCATCCTGATAATCATGAAGAGCTTCTTTGAATGGGAGATGGGCCTCCATGGAAAGGTAGAGGAAGTTAATGAGACACTTCTAAGGAATATCTATACTGCTCAGGATGAACTGTACAGAATGTCAAAGTATGTCATTGAAGCTGGCGGAAAGAGATTCAGGCCCCTTCTTACGATTCTGGCATATGAAATAAGCACTTCTGAGCCATATTCAAATATTCTTGACCTTGCAGCAGGTTACGAACTCATACACACCGCAAGCCTGATTCACGACGACATAATAGATAACGCTACGGTAAGGAGGGGACTTCCTACGCTCAATCATGTGGACGGGGAATCCAACGCAATCGTTGTAGGGGACTACCTTTTTGCAAAGGCCTATGAACTTGGCTCCAGGTATGGCCCGACAGTATCTAAGATAATGGCGGACGCATCCAGCAACCTCGCCGAAGGGCAGATTCTTGAGGCAACGAATCTTGGCAACCTGGATCTCCAGGAAGACATATACCTTGAGATAATAAGCAACAAGACCGCAAAATTCTTCGGTGCCTGCGCTGAAGGTGCGACTACTGCTGCCAAGGCACCCTATGAGGTCAGGATCAATCTGACGAACTTTGCGTACAACCTGGGCATGGCATTCCAGGTTACTGACGATATAATGGACATTGTTGGAGACCAGGAGAAGATGGGAAAGCCTGTTCTGGCTGATATAGGGCATGAGGCAATAACGCTCCCGGCAATTTATGCACTGAAGCATGGGAACAGGGATGCGAAGGAGACTTTGAGAGCTGCACTGACAGGGGACAATACAATCTCCGGTGATAAGATCAAGACTGTCTTTATGGAAACAGGATCCATAGATTACTCGTTCCGCAAGGCCAAATCATTCACAGAAAAGGCTCTTGAGTCGCTAGGCAAGACCAAGAAGTCCGCCGACCTCGATCTTCTGATGGAACTCGCACTCATAGTAATTGACAGGATTGAAGAATTCGGATAAGATGACAACTAGAATAATGCTTTTTACCGGCAAAGGTGGAGTGGGCAAAACGAGTGTCGCAGCAGCAACTGCTGCCATGATGGCAAGCAGGGGCCTGAAGACCCTGATTATGTCAACGGACCCTGCCCACAGCCTAGCAGATGCTGTCGGAGCCAGAATAGGGCCTGTTACAAAGAAGATTGGCGAGAATTTCTATGCACAGGAAGTGAGCGTTCTCGAAGCCATAAGCAGCCACTGGGATGAACTCAAGGGATACCTCACTGGCCTCTTTCAATCCCAGGGACTAGACCCTGTTTCTGCCGAGGAAATAGCAACGCTTCCCGGGTTCGATGAAGCTTCTCACCTCCTCTATCTCAACGAATATGTCGAAGCAGGCGAATATGATGTTATTGTTCTTGACAGCGCCCCTACTGGCGAAGCTCTGAAGCTTCTGTCATTCCCCGAGGCGATGTCCTGGTACATGGAGAAGTTCTTCCCAATAAGCAGGAAAACTGCCAAGATAATCAGGCCAATGGCCAAGCCGTTTTTCAACCTCCCTCTTCCCGACGATTCTGTATTCAGGAGCATGGAGACCCTTTACAACAACCTGAGCAAAGTGAGGGGGCTGCTCTTGGATCCTGAAATGACTTCAATCAGGCTCATTTGCAATCCCGACAGGATGTCTGTCAATGAAACGAAGAGGGCTTACACCTACCTCATGCTTTATGAGTATCCGGTTGACGGTGTTATAGTAAACAAAATATACAGGGAAAATACAGGGCCGTTCTTTGAGAAATGGAGAAAGTCCCAGGATGAGATAATAAAGGAGATTGAGGACTCATTCGGCGATGTCAAGATATTCAAGTCCTATCTTACGGAGGAGGAGCCTACAGGCCTGGAAAGGCTGATCGACTTCGGCAGGAGAATTTACGGTGACGACGATCCTTACGACATATTCTACTCGGGAAGGCCAGTCGAGTATATCAGGGAAAACGGTGAAAGTATTGTCAAGATAAAGCTCCCATTCGCGGACAAGGAGAACCTGAACCTCTTTAACAAAGGGGGAGAGCTTGTTATAGAAATGGACAACTGGAGAAGGGTATTTTATCTGCCACAGACTTTTTCAGATAAGAGTCCTGAGTCCGCAGAATTTATTAACCAACATTTACTCATAAAGATGTCATGAGCACGTCGGATCAGAAGCAGGGGAGCAACGAAAAACAGAATTCCCAAAACAGCACGGTCATTGAGATAAAGATTTCAATACCCCCATTTCTAGGTGGGAACGTAGGATCACTTTTCGACCATCTAGGCCAGGCAGCCAAGGAACTGGCAAAGGCAGGAAGGTCGTTCATCTCTGCAGAAAACCAGCAACCCGTGAAAATGCGCAAGATTGAAATAAAATAATTATCACTATACATTTAGTCGTTAATATTTTAACATTATCCCGATTACCCATGCGGTAGTTTTCATCTGAATGGTGATGTTATGGATATTGACAAATTTAGGGAAGAAACATTGAAGAGACTTGGCCTGGGTGAGGTCAACTCCGGTATTTATGATGGCAAGTGGGCTCCAGTAGAGGGAAGGGAGACTGTTACTTCATACAGCCCAATTGATGGAAAACCGATAGCAAAAGTCACCCTGGCAAGAAAGGATGACTACGATGAAACCGTCAAGAAATCCAAATCAGTTTTTGAGGAGTTCAGGCTGATTCCCGCACCAAAGCGTGGGCAGATAATAGCCGAAATAGGACGTGCCCTCAGGGAACATAAGGAAGACCTGGGAAGGATGGTGACCCTCGAGGTCGGGAAGACAAAGAGTGAAGGCGAGGGCGAAATTCAGGAGATGATTGACATTGCCGATTTTGCAGTGGGGCTCTCAAGGCAACTTTACGGGCTGACAATTGCAAGTGAACGCCCTTACCACAGGCTGTATGAACAATGGATTCCACTGGGGCCGGTTGCAGTCATATCCGCATTCAACTTCCCCTCTGCAGTATGGTCATGGAATGCATTCATAGCTGGAGCAGCAGGGGATACAGTTGTGTGGAAACCTTCCACTAAAGCACCACTTACAGCTGTTGCGGTAATGAAAGTCATATCCGGCGTTTTTGAGAAACACGGATTCCCGCCTGTCTACAGCCTGATAGTCAGCAAAGGGTCCGAAGGGGGAAACTGGATCACCGATGATCCTGAACTCAGGCTTGTGTCATTTACCGGTTCAACAAGGGTTGGAAAGAGAATCTCTGAGCAAGTTTCCAGGAGGCTGGGAAGGAGTATCCTCGAGCTTGGAGGCAACAATGCAGCGATTGTCACAGCAAAGAGCGATGAAAACATAGCTCTTAAGGGAGTCGTATTCGGCGCCCTTGCAACTGCGGGGCAGAGATGTACAAGCACCAGAAGGGCAATTGTTGAATCCTCAATTTATGATAACTTCCTTGGGAAGCTGAAGAACGCGTATTCGAAGATCAAGGTTGGAAATCCCTCTGAGAAAGGGACGCTTGTTGGCCCCCTTATTGATGCCGAAGCCATAGAAGATTTCAAGAATACGGTTGAGACAGCCAAGAGACAGGGTGGAAAAGTGATATACGGAGGAAAAGTAGTGGAGAATCCGACTGTTCCTGGCGGGTTCTACGTCGAACCAACACTGATAGAGGCACACAGCGGAATGGACATAGTCAAAGAAGAAACATTTGCCCCCATACTGTATGTACTTAAGTACACAGGTATCGAAGAAGCACTCAGGCTGCACAACTCAGTCCCGCAGGGTCTTTCATCAGCACTGTTCACCAATGACATGAGGGAAGAGGAAGCCTTCCTGTCGGCCTACGGATCGGACTGCGGGATTGCAAATGTAAACACGAGCACTGCCGGTGCAGAAATCGGCGGGGCATTCGGCGGCGAGAAGGAGACCGGGGGAGGCAGAGAGAGCGGCAGTGACGCCTGGAAGGGGTATATGAGGAGGCAGACGGTCACAAAGAACTGGGGAGACGACATACCTCTGGCGCAGGACGTTGTTTTTGACTTCTAGGCTTCATATTACCAAGAGTAATATTTTTATCACTAAATTTTTTTAATCTGTTCCCATACAAAATCCCAGTGAGCGAGATCAGAACCATTGAAGATATAAAATTCGTAAAATCAGTAGAACTTGTACCCAGGAAGGAGGGAGGGGTCGAAGACATCCTGGAGGCCGTGGATATCCTGGGCTCCTCAGCCAATTTCCTCACTTCCCCGGAGAACCCCATGGGAAAGCCCGGCATCGATCCTGTAATGTCGCTATATCTCGCATCCAGGAACAGTAATTTTATCGTGATGCCACATATTACTCCTAGGGATAAAAACTCATTATTCGTTTACTCCCAGGTGCTTACTGCACTGAAATTCGGCATAAACCACTTTTTCATTATAGGCGGAGATCCGATAGACCAGACTATAGGCGCAAAGGAAGTGCGGGAGATGGATGTAATGGGAATGATATCCGCTATTTCCGGAGAAGACGGGTACGTCAAGAGGCAGAATGGATATGGCAATTCGATCAGGCTTGGCGCTGCGCTTAACCCTTACAGGGAACAGGAACCTGAGATAGCTGGAAAGAAGCTGGAAGCAGGGTCCAACTTCTTCATTTCACAGATTCTATACGAGAGTCAATGGTTGAAGAAAGACTGGGTCAAGGAAAGGAAATTTAAAGTGGTAGCAGGCTTTTTCCCGTTGCGCAAGAAATCACAGCTGAAGTTCGTGAAAAAAATGCATGTCCCGGTTTCTGAAGAAGTTGAGAACAGGATAGAAAATTCTGACAACGTCGCGGAAACCTCAAGAAAATTAATATTGGATACAATTGACGACCTCAAGGGCTACATCGACGGAGTCCACATCATGCCCATAGGCCACAATGAGATAGCCAGGGACATACTGGAGAGTGTATAGATGGCAAAAGTTGAAACACATGTTTACGGCATATACCCAAAAACAGAGAATCTGAGAAAAAATATTAACAGATGGGAACGCGGAAAGATTGAGACAGGAGAAATATATGAGGCATTGCGACAGGAGAAAGAACAGTATTTTACTCTCCTCGACGAGAATAAAATCGCCACTTTCACCGATCCGCTTTTCAACTGGTATGATGTTCTCAGGCCCATAGTCCTTCTGTCAGGGGGGTCTCTCGGTCCACTTACAAGATATAAGGAGAACAACACTTTCTACAGGCTTCCTGAGTTTGAGGAGGTGAAAGGCCTTACAATGGACCCGACAAAGAATGCTGAGGTTGAATCAAACCCCCCGTTTCCCCTTTACCAGAACGCTGGGTCAAACGGCTTCAGTGCATTTTTACCCTCACCGGTGACCATATACAGGATGTCGCAGGTATCCGAGAAAATCGGAAAAAGTGACTTCATAAACAAAATCACGGACAACTATCTTGAAATCTGCAGGAAGTTCGGAGTAAAGAGAACCACCATTTTTGAGTCATTTGAATACGGCAACGAGGACATATCTTTCTTGGACAGGCTTTCCAAGGAACTTGATGTTTACCTGATCACAGAGGGAAAGCTGAACGAGGCGACCTTCAAGAACCTTGGTGAAAAGCTATACTCGGTCGTGGTCTCAAAGGAGGGCGATATCTCCCTGGCAGCCAAGTATTCAAAGGTTCCGGGCGTGAAACTGCTTGATGCCCACAACACCAAGCTTGAAAGAGTGGATTCACTCAAAAAGAAGGTTGAAGAACTGTCCGGCGGAATCAATGCGGAAAGCATTGTCGTCACGAATTCAGACTATTATGATTTCCTTCCCCGCAGCATCGCAGACAGGAAGGTAGAAATTCTCTCTCAGGTAGGTGAGTAAATTGACGAACATCAAATTCATTACACAGGAAATAGGAAGTTACAGGAAGCCAGATTATCTCAGCAAGAAATTCCACACTCTAAAGGGAACGCCTGAGTTCAGGGAAAAAGCTGAGAAAGCAACTCTTGAGACACTTAAGCTATTTGACGAAGCTGGTCTGCAGAACATCGGCGTTGGCGGAGAAATGTTCAGGTGGGAAATGTATGAACATCTCGCGGACAACATATCGGGGATCGAATTCTATGGAAAAGTGAGATCATTCGACAACAGGTACTACAACAAAGGTAGCATAGTCAAGGAAATAACCAGGAAGAACCCGGTACATCTGGACGAGCTGGAGTTTGTGCTCAACAACACGGAGAAAGCCATAAAGGTACCGATCACGGGACCTTATACGATGATGGACTGGTCATTCAACGAGCACTACAGGGACAGAAGGGAACTTGCAAACGCTTTTGCTGACATAATCAGAGAAGAGATAAGGGACCTGAAAAAGCTCTGGGATACAAGAAGGAGTGGACAGCTCCTGGAGATCCAGATAGATGAACCTGCGGCGACAACTCACCCTGACGAGATGGATATTGTTGTTGAGTCAGTCAACAGGTCATTCGAGGGAATAACCGGAGCCGAATTCAGCGTTCATGTATGCTACAGCAAGGACTACCGGATGCTTTACAACGTAATGCCAGACCTGAAGGTCGATGGTCTTAACCTCGAGTATGCGAACAGGGATACCTTCAAGCTTGGGGTCGAGGATGAAGCAAGGCCAGGATATGACGATCTTGCTGATTTTGCGGACATCAATGATCAACTTTCAAGAAGGAAGTTCCTTGGCCTTGGCGTCACAGATGTCCATCAGGACACCATTGAATCCGTCCAGCTCATAAAAGACAGGATAGGTTATGCGATGGCATTCATCGAGAACCCGACAAACATCAGGCTCAACCCTGACTGCGGGCTCAGGACAAGGTCAAGGGAAGTGGCATTCCAGAAATTGAAAAATATGGTGGAAGCGAGAGATCTGGTAATGGAAGAATACTAGAATTTTATCTCCCTTTTTTTACGCATTCTTCCAAGATATCTTGTTGCCATTACAGCGTAAACAATGATTCCGATCACGATCGCAGCATTTGCCAGAAGCACGAATGGATTGGAATATCCCAGCGACACCACATGGCTGCCGTATATCTCCCCGTCTGTAAGGAACACCGAGACAGTGATGTAATAGTTCTTGCCGGGTATGATTCCGGTAATGAAAGCAAAGGTAGTGTTCTGGTTCCCCACAGTGACAGTACGGTACTGGGTCATTGCGTGGCTGGTCGAGATATAAATCTGATAAGCGCCGAACTGTGGCCCTGTGTATTTGCTCCATGATACATACCCGAAGTAGAAAAGGAGGGGAAAGGCTCTTCCTATTTTCATGCTCGGGATGTTGGTGATGTTGGTCTGTTTGGGGTAGAGCTCCACACTGAGGCTTGAAGTCTGAGTACTCGTGATGTTCAGGTTGAGATATTTTGGCTTGTAAAGGGTCTGGTTAAATGAGATGTTATAATTTCCCGGGTTCAGGAACATTATGAAGTATCCGCTGTTGTTCGTGTAAGTGTGCTGCGAATCCTTCGTGGCCACATTGACACCGACTATTGGAAAACTGTATAGGCCGTCTGTAACGTTGCCGTTGATTACCGCCATGCTTGAAACATTCAGGGGAATAAGCGTCTCCTGCCTGGTGTAATTATTCCCCGGGATCACGTCAATTTTGTAGCTTATTGGCTGGTATCCTGGAGAACTTATGGCAACATTGGTTGACTGGGGAGTTATTGAAAGGGTGTGCATTCCCATTATTCCTGTGGTGTTCTGCCCGTTGATCTCCACTGATGCGTTTCCCGGGAATGTGAAAACAGATACGTTGACGTTCCTCGGGATCAGTGTGGCAGAGTAGTCATGCCCGCCTGTAATATCGCGGGCGTATGGGTTGAAACCTTTTGAATTAATTGTTATATTGTTTGTGCCGGAGACAACAGGAACAGTGACTTTTCCCTGCGCATTAAAATGGTAGAACCGGTTCACATTTATCGTGTAATCGGGGGTGCTGTAGTAGCCAAGACCGCTTGATACGGTGATTGCTGAACTTGCCATCGAGGGTAGGTGTATGAACCTGGTTATCACAAGGCCTGTTCCATACTCCGCAGTTATGTTGTATATGCCACCCGAGGCAAAGGTGTAACTGTTTCCCGTAATGTACTGTCCGTCGACAAACCACTGTGGAGGGCTGGGCGAAGGGTTGTTGAGAAGTGAGAATGTTCCCACGGGTTTTGCCGAGTATGTCAGGTTATAGAGTACCTCCGTTATAGAACCCACATATGTTCCCAGGACCTTGTCAGAAGGTTTGCTGTTGTACAGTACAGAGTAGTTGGAAGCTGATGAGCTTTCGATCTGAATCGTGCTGTATTCATGATACCCCGTAGAAGAGTAGTGTGTTTCATAAACCTCCGCCGGTGTCAAATTCGTGTTGTTCTTGTGAATTGTAACTCCGGTGAAAGTCGCATAGGGAATTCTGGTCATATTGGTGCCTGAAGCTATCTGCTCAGCCCCGAATGACATCCTCGACCGGCCGGCATTTTCAAGAAACAGGTTCAGGTTTGTCTTATGGCCATTCTCTGTGAAGTTGAGATACTGGCCGCTGGCACTAAGGTTGAGGTTGAAGCTGTGTGTCGATGATGTAAAGGAACCCAGCGGAGTGAATGACTTGAATACCTCCCCACCCTGGGATATCATGTACCCTTCAGATATTGTGGAGTTGTTGACCTCGATCCCGAACTTTGCAAAATTGCCGCTGTTGTAATAGGAGCTGAGGTAATAGAAACTCGTGCCGTTGTAGGTTTCATTTGACGGGTAACCGCCTATGCTGAGTGAAGCAGAGATTCCGGACGAATCATACCCGGTTCCGTTGATCAGTGCAATAGCACCGTATGGTGACAGTATTTTCTGCGTAGCGTTGATCAGGTCACCTACCTTCGGGGTTCCCAGTCCTGTTACCGGATCCCAGCCGGTGGTGGCATTGTAGTACCCGTTGTTTCCAGCGGTGATATCCTGAAAACTTGTCTTGTACATTGGCGTGTTGGAGATCTGGTATAGAAGTGGGTTTACGAAACCAAGTGATCTGTGCGACACCTGATCAATGAGGCTGATTACATCAGCCCACATCGGTGAGGATATGCTGGTCCCTCCGATCTTGTATGGTTTTGCCTCGGAAATGACAAGCATCCCTGTATTCTTGTTCGCGTTCATGGAGACATCAGGAGTGCCCCTGTAAGCAGAGCCGAAACCCGGGGCAACCTGCCACCATGGCCTGGAAAAGTAACTGCTGTACCCCCCTCCACTTCCGTACGTGCTTCCATCAAGTATTCCTCCCCATGCACTCTGTTCAAAATGGTTATTGACCGGATAGAGTGAAGTTCCACCTATGGCAAGCACATACGGGTCTGATGACGGGAAATTGACAGTAAGTGTCTTCTGCTGATCGTAAGCACCGTAGTCTCCAGTTGCAGCCAGCACTGAAATTCCACTGTCTGCAGCATACTTGTAAACCTGTGAGAACGTGTTAAGTCCCTGGGTACCAAGCTGGGATTCCGGGAGGCCCCAGCTCAATGATATGATGTTTGCAAGGCGGTGGGAAATTACATAACTCACGGCATTGTCCAGCGTACTGACATTGGCGTTCTGGGCTATTACCAGAACTATCCTTGCACCCGGTGCAAGTGCATGAGCCCATTCAACATCAGTTGCAGTCTCAATGGACCAGCTGTTGTTATACCCTGCCGGATGGTAATTGTTCGGGTAAACAACAGTGAGGTTGGTGGGCGGGAGGCCCGTGAGGTTGTCAAAGGCATTCACGTCGTATTTTATCAGGGGATCGCCGTAAGCATCAACTAGCGCTATGGTGGTCCCTTTGCCGGTGATATTGTGCTGCAGGGGATATGTGAAGTTGTAAGCCCTGCGTATATCGCTTGGGAGATACTCGTTCGCTGTCTGCTGCAGGGGGGATGCGTTTGAAACCTGGTATAGCGCCGGGAATGCTACTGCACTCCCGTTGTTCACATAATACTGTATGCCAAAGTCCTGTTTAAGAATATTAAGTTCTCCAGTGATCTGGGAGCTGGCGGCGGCAGGCATGTTAAATGAAGAGAGAAGACCGTACGATTGGATTCCGATTCCCCTGTAGGAAAGGAAATCTGCGAGTATGTTTCCGGCCACTGCATTTCCGGGAGGTACAAAAACAGAAACCTCAGTGGTGTTTCCTGTGAAGTGATTTTGTGTCTCAAAATTAGTTACAGCAAATACTGGAACATTAACTGACGGGTGGAGGACAGGTTGCAGCTGCAATACGACAAGAGCTAACAGAATCAGTGCAGCAAGCCCCCTTTTTTTAC